>Ga0302247_1002689_pt1 | contig 11163 bp, 10 predicted proteins | sample AAG_UR_Ile_MG_FD_193529 | JGI IMG/M metagenome (GOLD analysis project Ga0302247, IMG submission 193529) | Enriched activated sludge microbial communities from anaerobic digester in WTTP, New Holstein, Wisconsin, United States - AAG_UR_Ile | ecosystem: Engineered > Bioreactor > Anaerobic >...
GATCGAGGGCGTGCCGCTTGGCGAAGGCGGGCGCCGGAACCGGCTGATATCCCGCGCGGTAGAGGTCGCCCAGCACGTGCCAGAACTTCCCCTGCTCGCCCGCGCAGTGGGCCTCGCGGGCATACTGGGCGGCGAATTTGTGCATGGAGAGCGGGAAATGGAAGAAGACCAGTTGGAGCTCCTGCGGGTGCCGGCGGACCCACTCCACCACCTGGGAGTGGGCCCGGTTGCAGTACGGGCACTGGAGATCGGAGAACATGAGGATGGTGATCTGCGGCGCGCCGGAGCCCAGCGTGGGGCGGCCGTCGACGGTGACGCCGATGGGGATGCCCTCGAAGTCCGTGGGGACCGACGTGACCGCCGAGATGCGGACCTCGGGCTCGGCCACGGGCCCGTCGGCGCCCTTGGGGACGTCGATGCGCTCGGCGGCGAGCACGCGGGAGAGCTTCGGCTGGGGCGCAGGGCGGCTGCAGGCGGCGAGCGCGACGAGGGCCGCCGCGATGGACAAGAACAGCAGGAGGAAGGAGCGCATGGCGGGTGAAACCGGCCGGCCGGCCGCCTACTTCCCGAACCGGTTCTTGAGCACGCGGATCATGTCCGTGGTCATGCTCGACAGGTCGTACTCGGGCTTCCAGCCCCACTCGGCGCGGGCGGCGGAGTCGTCCATGTGGTTGGGCCACGAATCGGCGATGCCCTGGCGCACGGGGTCGACCTGGTAGTCCAGGGTGAAGCCGGGCAGGTGCTTGCGGATCTCGGCGGCGATCTGCTCGGGGGTGAAGCTCATGGCGGTCACGTTGAAGGCGTTGCGGTGCTTCAGTTTCGCGGCGTCGGCCTCCATCAGGCTGATCGCGGCGTGGATCGCGTCGGGCATGTACATCATGTCCAGGAAGGTGTCCTGGCGCAAAAAGCAGGTGTACTTCCCGTGCTGGACCGCCGAGTAGTAGATGTCCACGGCGTAGTCGGTGGTGCCGCCGCCCGGGGGCGTCACGTTGGAGATGATGCCCGGGTAGCGCAGGCCGCGGGTGTCCACGCCGAAACGCCGCGAGTAGTAGTCGCACAGCAGCTCGCCTGCGACCTTGGTGACGCCGTACATCGAGGTGGGCCGCTGGATGGTGTCCTGGGGGGTGTCGTCGGGCGGCGTGGTGGGCCCGAAGGCGCCGATGGAGCTGGGGATGAACACGCTGCAGCCGTGGATGCGGGCGGCCTCGAGCACGTGGAGGGTGCCGTCCATGTTCACGCGCCAGGCCTCCTGCGGGCGGGCCTCGGCCACCGCCGAGAGCAGCGCGGCGAGGTGATAGATGGTGCCGATGTCGTGCTGCAGGATCGTCTCGTGCAGGCGGTGCCCGCACGTGCAGTCCATGACCTCGAACACGGCGTCGATCTGCGGCGGCCGGCGGATGTCCGTGGCGATGACGTTGTCGTGGCCGTAGCGCTTCTGCAGCGCGATCAGCAGTTCGGAGCCAATCTGTCCCAGTGCACCGGTGATCAGGATCTTTTTCATGCGTACCTCGATGGTGAGAAGAGCGGGTGAAGCTCCGGGGCCAGTTCCCCGGGCGCGGGGCCATCCTATCCCGTTTCAGGGCGTTGGCAAGCCCCGAGGAGACGGAAAAGACGGTTGCCAAGCCGGGATCCGTGTACTATCCTTTTTTGAGGCCTCTTCGAGGTCCCCCGGAAGCCCCGGCGAACGGCACAGGTGGTGACATGCGTTATAAAATTATACTAGGCTCACTTACGCTCTCCCTGATCTTCGCGGCCTTCTCCTGCTCCAAGCCGCGGCCCCCGGCGGCCCCCCGCACCTTCTGGCGCACCACCCCGCACCAGTGGCGGGGCAACCGCGTCATGATGATGCCGGTGGACAGCCGCGTCGCCATCCTGGGCAAGTGCTCCAGCAAGAAACGTGAGAAGGTCTGGCACGGCGCGATCCGCACCGGCGATCTGATCGCCTCCCTGCTCCCGGACTACCTGAAGACCCGCAACTACGACCCCGTCCACTTCATGACCTGGAGCGGCAAGGGCATGGACGCCGAGAACCAGGTCATCGAGTTCCTCAGCCCGCGGAACACGGCCCGGATGGTGTACAGCCTCTCCCACTTCGTCTCGCGCATCGATCCCAAGCCGCTGAACCATCTGGTCTCACCGTCGGACTTCCGCGCCCTGGCCATCCACGCCGACGCCACGCTCTACACGGCCTCCTGGTCGGTGGTGAACTTCCAGAAGCCCAAGTCCCACTCGGTGGGCAAGACCCTGCTCTACACCGGCGCGATCATCCTCGGCGTGGCCATCGTCGCGGTGTCGATCCTGGCCATCGTCGGCGGCAAGGACGGCGCCGAGATCCTCGTCAAGGGCCTGGAGGCCGGCGGCCGCGTGCTGATGTACGCGGGCAAGGGGTTCTTCCAGTTCTTCACGAAGGTGCCCGTCAAGGCCGTGCTCCAGACGGTGGGGAAGGCGGCCGCCCAGACCGCCCGCATCTCGGCGCGGGTGGTGACCCGCGTGGTCGTCGAGGGCGGCGTGCAGATCGAGATCCCCCTCGAGCAGGTCGAACCCGTGATGGCCGAGGGCGACTTCGGCCCCGCGGAACCCCCCGCCGAGGCCGGCGGAAAGCCCGATCCCGAGGCCGTCCAGCTCGGGCTGATGTCCAACCGCTACCTGGGCATCCTCCAGGGCGTGTCCTCGCTGCAGCCCGCGGATCTGACGCCGGGCTACCACATGGCGCTCGTGCTCGTGGACAACCGCTCCGGTCGCGTGATCTGGGACGCCCACGTGTTCATCCCCCAGCAGGCCCGGGAGCAGGACTTCCGGCCGCTGCTCAAGGATCTGTTCCGTTCGATGCCCGCGTCCGGCCTGTGACCGACCCCACCTGGAAACGGAGAAGGTGAAATCATGAAGGAGCCCAACCTCTTCCCGCCGCGCCCGAAGCTCGACCGGCCCTGCGGCCTGTACCGGCTGACCAAACCCCTGGACCGCCGCCTGAAGGCGCCCCAACTGGTGTACTTCCACAACCACGGGGAGCCGGGGCCGGGCGTCTATCCGGCGGTCTCGTGGAACCGGAACAAGGCCACCTTCGCCGCACAGGGCCTCACCGTCGACGCCGACTTCGTGAGTTCCCTGCAGCCGCTGCCCCCTGAGGGTTTCTACCGGGTGCGGGAGAGCTTCACCTGCTGCGAGAAGAACTGCAAGACGTTCGAGGTCGAGACCCTGGTCCAACTGGGCTACGACGGGAGCGGCAACGCCATCCTCTTCGTGCCCACCTGGACGCCCGACGGCCTCGCGTTCCCCGAGCGCGGCACCCGGCTCTCCGATGACCGGCTCGCCCGGCTCGCGCCCCTGAAGGTCGTGATCCCCCCGGGCTTCGACGCCGGTGGCGCGCCCGACGGAGTCGGGGGCCATCATGGCGCGTAGACACCTCTTCGGGCCGGTCCCCTCCCGGCGGCTCGGGCGCAGCCTGGGCATCGATTTGCTGGCCCGCAAGACCTGCACGCTCGATTGCGTCTACTGCGAGTGCGGTCCCACCGAAGAGCTCACCCTCGAACGCCGGGAGTTCGTGTCCACACAGGACGTGCTCGACGAGCTCGACACCGTCCTCGCCGACCGGCCGGCCCTGGATTCCATCACGTTCTCCGGGTCCGGGGAGCCCACCCTCCACGTGGGGATCGGGAAAATTATTAATTATCTCAAGAATCATTACCCCGAGTATCCCGTCACCGTGCTCACCAATGGGACCCTCCTCACCGACCCCGCCGTGCGCTCCGAGCTCGCGCGCGCGGACCGGGTGGTGCCCTCGCTCGACGCCGTCTCGGACGCGGCCTTCGCGGCCGTCAATCGTCCCCATGCCGGACTTGACAACACCTCCATCATCGAGGGTTTGGTGCTCTTCCGGGAGGAGTACCGCGGCCAGTTTTGGCTCGAGATTTTCCTGGTTCCCGGCTTGAACGACGCTCCGGCCGAGCTCGCCGCCCTGGCCGCCGCCGCCGTCCGGATACGCCCGGACCGGGTGCAACTCAACTCCCTGGACCGGCCGCCCGCCTACGCAGGCATCGTCGCGCCCACCCCGGAGCGGCTGCTCGAGCTCGCCGCCGACCTCGACGCGGTCCTCATTCCCGCCCTGGGCCTGCACGTCGAGATCGTCGCCCGCCAATTCGTCGCCGTACCCCCCGCCGCGGTGCCACCGGACGCCGCCCGCGCGGTGCTCGACACGCTGGCACGCCGCCCCCTCACCCTCGCGGACATCACCGTCCAGTTGAACCTGCACGTGCACGAGGCCCACAAACTGGTAACCCACCTCGTCGAGACCGGTCAGATCACCCGCAGCGGCGATTTCTACACGTTGAAGCGAGCTTGATCGCCGGACACGAGATCCTTCACCAGCGGATGGGAGAGCTCGTAGAACGCCTCCGGGGCGTGGCGGGGGTAGTGATCGGCGCGCCAGGCCAGCTTGGCCAGCAGGTGGAGGATCTCCGGCCGTGAGCGACCGGCCGCGTTCCAGCGCCCGGTGAGTCGGTGGATGGTCTCCGTGGCGGCGAGGGGGTGGACCAGCCGCCCCAGCCCGGCCCAGGTCCGCCCTTCGAGGGCGAAGAGGCGGGCCTGCAGGATCTGGCCGGGCGCGAGGCCGGGGACCGGGGGGCCTTCGTCGAGGACCAGGTCGATCCCCGAGAGCAAGTCGCGGAACCAGGCGTCCTTTCTCCAGGGCGCCATCAGCACCCACAGGCCCGGCTGGGCCGCCAGCAGCGCGCGCGCCGCCGCCTCCGTCGGCGCGTCGAAGCGGCCTTCTCTCACCAGGGGCGCCAGCAGGGAGCCGGGCCGGGCGGCCTCTTCCACCGGAGGCACGCCGGGACCAACTGGATCGTCTTCAAGGAGGATCCACTCCTCGAAGGCGTGCATGCGGGCCTCGAAGCCTGGTGTCCCCGGGTGGGGGATGCCCGTGAGGAGCCAGAAGCGCTCCTTCCAGGACGCCAGCCGCCGGTCGAAGCCCGGTCGATCCAGCAGGGCGAAGGCACGGGGGAAGACCTCAGCCTGCGGATGCATCGTAGACGCGGCAGCCCCGCACGAAGGTGGCGCGCACGCGCCCCTCTTGCGGTGACCCTGCAAATGGGGAGTTGCGACTCTTCGAAACGAACGGCGCGGCCGGGATCCAGTTCTCCTTCGGATCGAACACGGTGACGTCACCGGACTGACCCGGCGCGAGCCGGCCCCGGTCGGTGAGTCCGTAGATCGCGGCCGGCGATGCGGTGAGCGCGGTCAGCGCGTCTTCGAACGCCAGCTCCCCGCGCTGGAAGAGCCCGTGCAGCACGGCCAGCGCGGTCTCGAGGCCGATCACGCCGAAGGGGGCGTGGGCGAGACCGGCGGCCTTGCGCTCCGGCGGGTGGGGAGCGTGGTCGGTGACGATGGCCCCGATGACGCCCGCGCGCACCCCTTCGCACAACGCCAGGCGGTCCGCCTCGTCGCGCAGCGGCGGCGCGCACTTGGCGTCGGACCCATGAACGGCCACGGCCTCGGCCGTGAGCGCCAGGTGATGGACGGTGACCTCGGCCGTGACCGGGAAACCCCGCTCCTTGGCCCAGCGCACCAGCTCCACGCTGTGCCGCGAGGACAGGTGCTGGGCGTGGTAGCGGGCGCCGGTCTCGGCCGAGAGCAGGATCCCCTGGGCCAGTTGCACCGTCTCGGCGGTCCAGGGCTGGCCGGGCACGCCCAGCCGGCGCGCGACCTCGCCTTCGGCCATCGGGTGCCGGCCGCTGAGCTCCACGCGCTCGCAGTGGTCGGAGAACACGGCACCGCACGCCCGGCAGCGCTCGAGGACCTCGCGCAGCACCCCCGGATCGGCCACCGCGTCACCGTCGTCCGAGAAGGCCACCGCCCCCGCGGCCCGGCCCGCGACGAGCTCGGCGGCGAGCCTCCCCGCGCGATCGACGGTGGCGGACCCCACGCAGTGGGCGCGGCAGTACGCCTCGTTCGCGAAACGGCCCACCTGCTCGCGGATCCGCTCCGGCGAGTCCGGCGGCGGCGTGGTGTTGGGCATGGCGCAGACCGTGGTGAAGCCGCCGGCCACGGCCGCCCGCGTGCCGCTGGCGAGATCCTCGGCCGCGGTGTTCCCGGGATCCCGCAGGTGGACGTGCAGATCGATCAGACCCGGGAGCACCCAGCAGCCGGAAGCGTCGAACACCGGCACCCTTGCGGGGGGCGTCACGCCAGCGGGGACGACCGCGCGGATGCGGCCCCCCTCGATCCAGACGGCGCCGCCGGGCGCCTCCACCCCGGAGGCGGGATCCCACACGCGCCCCCCGGCGATCCAGATGTCCTCGTCGTGATCGGGTCTCTCGAAGCGGCTCATCCGTGCCACAGGGGATCGTGCTCCCGCAGCTCGCGGCGCAGCACCTTGCCGACCAGGTTCTTCGGGATGCTCTCGCGGAACTCGATGTACCGCGGGACCTTGTAGTGGGTCATGTTCTCCTTGCTCCAGGCGATGAGCTCCTCCTCGGTCACCTTGCCGACGAACTCGGCCTTGAGCACGACCCAGGCCTTGATCAGTTCGGTGGACTGGGAGTCGGGCAGGCCCGCCACGGCCACCTCGCCGACGGCCGGGTGCCGCCCCAGCAGGTTCTCGACGTCCTTGGGGAAAACCGAGAAGCCCTTGACCTTGATCAACTCCTTCTTGCGGTCGAGGATGGTGACCATGCCTTCCTGGTTCATGAAGCCGATGTCGCCGGTGAGCAGCCAGCGACGGCCGTCCTCCTCGAAGAAGTGTGCCTCGGTCTCGGCGGGGTTGTCCAGGTAGCCGACCATGACCTGCGGGCCGCACACCGCGAGCTCGCCGATGTGATCCCTGTCCTCGGGACCCTCGCCGATGCCCAGTTCGCGGTGGGGATCCGTGCGGTCCACGATGCGCCAGTCGGTGCCCGGCATGGGCAGGCCGATGGTCCCCGAGCGGCGCAGCTCGTCGGGCCCGTAGAGCAGGTTGGCGGACACGATGGGGCTCGCCTCGGTGAGCCCGTAGCCCTCGACCAGCGGCACCCCGGTGCGCTGCTCGAACCCCATCTGGACGTGGGTGTGCAGCGGTCCCGCGCCCGAGACGCAGAACAGGAACTTCTTCTCGACGCCGTACTTCTCCAAGTCGGGGAAGTCCAGCAGCCGCTGGAACAGCACCTCGGCGCCGATGTACAGGAGCTCGTGGTCGCCGGTCCCGACCTTCTGGATCGTCTGGCACAACTCCTCGGGTGTGGGCGGCTTGGGGAAGATGATCACCTGGCCGCCCCAGGTGGCGGTCACGTTCATGATCGCGGTCATGCCGAAGGCGTGGAAGAACGGGATCACCGCCAGCGACGAGATGCCGGGGTTGGCCTTGTAGAACCAGGCCCGCACCTGGATCGTGTTGGACAGCAGGTTGAAGTGGGTGAGCACGGCGGCCTTGGGCACGCCCGTGGTCCCCCCGGTCATGATGAAGACCGCCGGATCCTCGAGGGGGTTCACCTGCACCACTGGCGGGTTGGGACGCGTGCGCACGAGCTCGGAGAACGCCAGCGCCTCGTGGGGCAGCGGCGCCGACGGCAGCTTCTTGAGGAGCATGCCCAGGCGCTTCTTCGGCCACGGCAAAAAATCACCGAGGTTGGTGCCCACGAGGAACCGCAGCTTCAGATCGTTGCGGATCGGGGCCACCTTCTCCTTGTAGAGGATGTCCAGGAAGACCAGCGCCTTGGCCTTCACGCACTCGAGCTGGTGCTTGATCTCGAGGGGTTTGTAGGTGGGGTTCACCCCCGAGACGATGGCGCCGATGCGCAGCGCGGCGTGATAGGCGACCATGTACTGGTAGGAGTTGGGCAGCAGAAGGGCGATGGTCTCACCCTTCTTCAGGCCCATCTCGAAGAGCGCGGTCGCGAAGGAGTCGATGTCGCGGTCCAGCTCCCGATAGGTGAAGCGGGATCCAAGGAACCACACCGCGCTGCGGTTGGGCCAGCGGTGGGCGGCGTCACGGATGAGCGTGTCCACCGTCTTCTCGGAGAACTCCAGGTTGCGGGGGACCTCCTCGGGCCAGTGGGAGGTGAACCACGGCCTGTCGGCCGACACGTTGTAGGTCGTGTTGAGCATGCGCGACTCCTTGAGGCTAACTGCGGGCGCCGTAGGCCTGGCCTCCGAACTGCTCGACGAGCAGGTCGTCGTAGCGGTCCGCGAGCGTGCCGATGCGCCGGATCATGTCCTGCACCGCGGCCACGGACAGGTCCCGACCGTTGCGCTCCACCTTGAGGATGACCTTGTTGTCCCGGATGGCGAAGGCGGCGCCCACGAGCTCGTTGCTGGCGTTGAGGCCCAGCAGCGTGGGGTACAGGTTGATGTTCACCTGGGGGGTGAGCACCACGATGGGGCTGAAGATCTGCAGCGTCTGGTTCCGCTGGCCCCAGGTCAGCGAGATGAAGATGCTCGCAGATCCCTTGGTCAGGCCCCAGGCCATCATCGAGGGTTCCGAGGTCTCGAGCCGGTTCTGGCGGGGATCGAGCCCGAAGTGCGTGGAGAGGGTCTCCTCCACGACGCGGGAGGCCTCCTGGAAAGACAGTCCTTCGGCTTCAGTCATGGTCTACTCTTCCTTCTTCGGCGCGCCGGCCCGCAGCCCGGCGACCTCCTCCTCGAGGGCCTCGACGCGCGACGAGAGCTTGCCCATCATGGTCTGCATCTGCTCCATCACGTCGAGGAGGTTCTCCAGTTCGGTGAACAACTGATCGACCTCGTCCTCGTCCTCGTCGAGCTCGTCGTCGAGGTCGGCGTCGTCCTCTGAGACCTCCTCGCCCTCGCCGCGGGTGACGGCCGCCTGGTAGTCGGTCCCGCAGGCCGGGCACACGTCCACCGAGGGTCCGAGCCACAACTTGCAGCCCGGGCACTCGCGCCCCTCGAGCTGCTGCTTGCGGTGGGCCACGACCAGCTCCACGGCCTCGGCCTCGCGGCCGGTTTCCACGTACAGCGTCGCATGACCGAGGTTGCCCGACAGGCTCTTGAACAACTTGGAGTCGTGCTCGACCACCCGCCACGGGATCTGGTTCTCGTCGAGGCGCACCACCACCTGCTCCATCTCGAAGATGGATTCGAGCGTGGCCACGGAGACGAGTTCCACATCGGGAGGACAATTTTCAAACGAAGCCATGAAGGTCCTTTCTGCCGAGGACGGACCGCCGGGCGGTTGTCACGCGGAGGCGTCCTCAGTTTCTGAGGGCCCTATCAGATTGGAAAATCCGCGGATTGTCAAGCGGATTGTCGCACGGAAACGTTCACCGGACGCCCCGGAAGATCCGGCCCCAGCGCTGACCATCGGGCCCCGGGGACAACCAGATGAACTCGGCCCTCCCCTTGAGGTTCTCGAGGGGCACGCAGGGCGCCGGCTCCCCATCCTTCATGAGGAAACGACTGTCCTCGCTGTTGTCGCGGTTGTCCCCCATCACGAACACGCAGTGCCCGGGCACCTCCCACTCGAATGGAAACTCGGGGGGCAGCGGACGCGGCGCCAGGTCGTAGATGACGCGCCAGGTGCGCGAGCCCAGGCGCTCCTCGTACAATTCGCAGGGCCGGCCCGGGTGCCAGTCCTCGTTGAGCTTCTCGTTGCGGTCCATGTAGGCGCAGGGCTCGTCGAGTTTGCGGTTTTTCACCGCGCGCCACTCGGTCTCCCCCTTCGGGAGGTAGTAGACCGTGCGGTCGCGGAAGCGGATGCGGTCTCCGGGCAGCCCAATGACGCGCTTGATCCAGTCCTCGCCGTTGTGGATGGGCTCGATGAACACGACCACGTCACCGCGCGCGGGGATCGACCACATGAAAAAATGCTTCGGCGGGTCGGAGGTGAACGGGACACGCAGACCATACACGAACTTATTGACATATATATAATCACCTACTTGCAGAGTAGGGATCATCGAGCCCGACGGGATGCGGAACGGCTCGAACACGAAGGCCCGCAGGAACAGCGCGAAGCTCGCCGCGATGAGGAACGAGAACAAGTACCCCCAGGCGGGGTGACGTCGGTGGGAGGCCAGCGGCCCCTCGAGGAGCCGGACCAGTTCGGCAGCCCCGGCCTGGAGCTCCGCCTTTTCACGCAGCAGCTCGTCCCACACCCGCAGGGCGTTCTCGGCGTCCCGGCGCACGGCCGGATCGAGCTCGACCTTCTTGCGCAGCACGCGGCGGAGCTCCTTCGCCGCCTCCTTGCCCTCGGCGCGCGTCCGGCGCCGCCTGCGCCAGCGCCCGAAGCGCTCCCACCACTGGCCCAGCCGGCCCGGCGCCTTCTCTGGCGCGGCTTTTTTCCTAGAGTTCCTTCGGGACAAGGTCCGCCTCCCGGTGTCTTGTCCGGTGGGCCCCGCGCCCGCGCACCAGCACCAGCGCGACCAGGCTCCCGAACAGGATGAAGATGCCAAACGCCTCCAGCCGGTCCGGTATTTCCCCGAAGACCAGGGCTCCGATCATCAGGGACCAGAGGATGGAGGTGAACGAGAAGGCCGAGACCGTGCCGGCCTGCTCGAGCTTGTACGCCATGGTCATGAAGTACTGCGCCACCGTGGTGAGCACCCCCGCCGCCGCCACGAAGCCCCACAGCCTCGGCGTCGGCGCGGTCCAGGTCGAGAGCGCCATGGGGGCGGCCAGGATCAGCGTGCAGAACGACAAGGCGTTGATGATCACGGCCGGGTGCTCCCGGGACGAGACGAAGCGGATCGAAACGTAGGCCGCGCTGGCGAACAGCGCCGAGATCAACGCCGGCAGGGCGCCCACGTCCAGCTGCGACGGCACCGGCTGCACGATCAGCAGCACCCCCGACATCGCCACGGCCACCAGCGCCACCTTGGCCACACCCAGGCGCTCGCCCAGGACGGGCACCGCCAGGAAGGTGGTGAACAACGGGTGCGCGTAGTGCAGGCTCGACGCGTTGGCCAGGGTCGTCAGTTGCAGCGCCCAGAAGTACAGAATCATGGCCACGCCGCCGAAAATCCCCCGGGCGGCCAGCGGGACGAGGTTGGCTCGGTGCCCCAGGATCGGCTGGCGCACCCGGAGCAGCCAAACGCTCAGGATCGCGAAGCCCACCGTCCCGCGCAGAAAGGCCGCCTCCCAGAAGCCCAGCTCCCGGGTGAGCACCTTGATGAACGAGTACGCCACCGAGAAGACGAGGGAGGCGACGATCATGTGGAGGGTGCCGGCGGACATGGGTTG
>Ga0302247_1002701_pt1 | contig 11112 bp, 8 predicted proteins | sample AAG_UR_Ile_MG_FD_193529 | JGI IMG/M metagenome (GOLD analysis project Ga0302247, IMG submission 193529) | Enriched activated sludge microbial communities from anaerobic digester in WTTP, New Holstein, Wisconsin, United States - AAG_UR_Ile | ecosystem: Engineered > Bioreactor > Anaerobic >...
GTTGTCGTTGTCGTAATCGGAGTCCTCGAATCTGGGCATTTGAACACGATTACGATTACGATTACGACAACCGTTTCGCTGTCGCTTCACTGACAACGACGTATTGTCCGATTTTTTCATGGGATCAGTGGTACCTGATCACCGCTGTCACACTTTCAAATATGGAGCGCCAGCGCCGCCAGGGAGAGGAAGTCCGCGCGCAGGGCGTCCTCCCCGGGTTCGGGGGACTCGAGCTCGACGGCAGCCAGGAACTTGAACACGTGGGGACCGCGCCGTCCCGTCACCACGAAGGCGATGAACGGCGTGCCCAGACCGGGATGGACGATGCGGCCCATGAACAGGCGGGAGGCGGGATCGCAGGGGAGGGCCAGGCGGTCCTCTGCCAGGGGATGGCCCTCGGAGAGGGGGGCCTGCTGCGCGGTCAGGAAGCGCACCGCGTCGTCCTCGGTGGGGAACGTGTACCGGGTATCCACCGCCCACCAGGTGCGTCCGCGGTGGGGGACCTGCCAGGCCGACATGACGGCGCCCCGGCCGTGGTGCCGCCGGTAGGCGTCGAAGAGCGGGAAGTGACGGCTGACCTGCACGGTGCTCAGCACCCGGGACCCGGCGGGCAGCCTGGCCGCGTCGAGGACCCAGGGCGGCGGCGAGGGCGGCGGGGTCGGACGGACGGACGGGGTCGGGGTGGCGGGGCTGCCCTGACGCGGACAGCCCGCGGCGGGGAAAAGGAGCAGCAGGGTGAGGATGAGGATGGTCCGGCGCATCGTGCCCCTGTCAGTGGGAGGCCTCGTCGTCGGGGGACGGCGGGGTGGTCTGGCCGGTGTGGATGGCCCAGCGCCCGATCAAGGCGATGAACAACGCGCACAGGGCGTAGCCGATCGCCCAGGGGACGCCGGTGGCCCAGCCGATGTCGTAGCTCCCGCCCGAGGGCGTCAGGTGGCCGGCGTGGATGAAGCCGAAGAACGCCGCCACGGAGCCCACGGCGGCCCAGAGGGCGGCCGGCATGAACCGGCGTTCGATGAGGTTCACCGTCATCGCCGACCACACCAGGCAGGTGAGCATGAAACCCTGGGAGATGGCCGCGAGCCCGCTCACGTGGAGGCCGGCCGCGTGGAAGGCCTCGCGGCTGTCGAGGAACTTCTGGGCGAGCCCCGGATCCCCGGCGGCGATGCCGGCGGCCGTGGCCGCGGAGGTGAGCACGAGCACGCCGAAGGCGGCGACGGCCGGGAACAGCCCGATGGCGACGGCGGGCGCGTGGACGCGGGGCACCGCCGAGAAGGCCTGGGCCGTGATGATGATGCCGATCCAGAGCACGATGGCCATGCCGGCCTCGACGGGGATGATCGAGGCCATCAGGGAGGAAAGGCCCGCGAGGGCGACGACGGTGAAGAACACGCCGTTGAGGACAGAATATCCGGAGCGGGCGCCCAGGGCCTTCCATCCGGGGTGCCCGATGTAGATGGTGGTCGGGTAGCAGGAGCCGAACAGGGAGGCGACCAGGCTTCCCGCGCCGTTGACCGCGAGGGAGGGCAGCGTGGGGTAGGCGTCCCCGGCGGCCTCGGCGCTCTCGATGTTCTGAAGCGATCCCAGCACGTTGAACAGGCCCATGGGCAGCATGACGGGCACGAAGAAGTCCCGGGTCAGCGGGTGCGTGAGGCCGGCCCACAGGTCGCCGAACACGGGGACCGGGAGGTAGAGACCGACGGTCTTGGCGGCGGCGCCGACCGCGCCCGTGGTGACCGGGGAGGAAGGTTCCCCGGCCGCGAACAGCAGCCAGGCAGCGGCGGAGCCCAGGCCGACGGCGAGGGCGCCCCCGGGGATCCGGAACGGCAGCTTCACGCGCCCGAAATAGGTGATGAAGATGATCGCCAGCGGCAGGAAGGCCACCAGCGGCCGTTCGAAGGTCTTGATCGCGAAGTCCATGGAGATGAAGGCGATGGCGATGCCCGAGAGGGTGGACAGGAGCGCGGCCCGCGGCGTCGCGCGACGGATCCGCTCGGCGACGAAGGAGCCGGAGAACTCGATGACGCCGGAGACGAAGCAGGCGGCCAGGCCGATGCGCCAGGCCAGCATGGAGGCGTCGTGGGGGGAGTAGCCCCGACCCTCGGCGGTGAGCTTCACGGGCAGCATCACCAGGAAGACGTAGGCGAACATGGAGACGGTGTTGATGCCGTAGGGAAGGGCGGTGACGTCGCGCCGCCCTGTGGCCGCAGACAGACGTTGGGCCTGCCAGGCATAGAAGAGGTTTCCCACCAGGAGCGAGAGGGCGGCGCCGGGCAGCATGCGGCCCACGATGAGCTCCTGCGGGAAGCCGAGGACGGCCATCCCCAGACCCAGGATCAGCAGGTACTGGATGAGGTTGTCCAGGGCCAGGCCGAAGAAGCCGTCCAGATCCCCGGAGGTCCACAAAGGCTGGGCGCCGGGGGGCAGCAGGGTGTTCTTCCAGTTCATGGGACTCTCCCGATGGGGTTCAGGGTTTCAGATCCGGCGCCAGGCCGCGGGACGCGGGCGGCGCGGCCCCCCCCGGCGGGGTCGGGGCCGTCGTGGGGACGGGGATCTCGGCCGGCTGGGTGCCGGGCTCGAAGGTTCTGCTCTTGGTCACCGGATTGGTGGTGGGCACGGCCGGGACCTTCTCCCCGGGCAGCTCCCGGGGGCTTGGGACGGGCACATAGGTGTACGTCGGCGCAGCCTGGGGACCGCGGGCGGGGAGGGACGACGGGTCGTCGGCGGGTCGTCCGTCGCGGCGCGGGTCTCGCAGATCCTCGCCGGGGCGCACGTCCGGTTCCGCCCGCTCCGCCGCGGGGCCGGGCTCGAGCGGCTCGGCCACCGCCGCCATGGGGATGGGCGGCCGTTCGTCGAACTCGCCCGAGGATTTGCGTCCGCAGGCGGCCAGGCCACCGAGGACGAGCAGGAGGATCAAGCGCCGCATGGGGTCCTCACTTCAGGATGACCGTGGCCTGGGGCTGCACGTTTTCGAGGGTGTTGTCGGCGGAGATGACCACGGCCGTGGAGGTGCCCTCCTCGACCGCAGTGACGACGAAATGCGCCAGGTATTTGTAGGCGCCGGCGCCGGCGACGCGCACGACGTAGCCGACCAGGCCGGGCTTGACCTGCTCCCGGCTGCCCGCGTTGAAGGTGAAGGACCGGCCGTTCACCTCGTTGATCTGGAGCTTGTTGTCCGCGGAGAGCTCGTCGTACTTGCCCACGAAGTCGTTCTGGATCTGCCGGGCGAGCTTGTCCACGTCGCCCTTCTCGAGGGTGACGATGCCCTGCTTGACGTTCATGCGGAAGCGGACCTTGTGGAAGATGCTCAGCACGACCTGGTTCTGCAGCGCCTTGCGGTTCGGATCCTCGAGGTTGTCGTGATCGTAGGCGGTGTTCACGAGGCGCACCTCGACCTCGACGGTGCCGGAGCCTCCGGAGAACTTGAAGGCGGTGATGCTGCCGGCGAGCACGCCGTCGACGGTGCGGTAGTTCCCCAGGTAGGCGCCCGACAGGAGGTCGCCCGGCTTCCCGGAGAACCACTCGACGTTCTTCGCGTCCCGGATCGTGAGGGGCAGCACGTTCGGATCGGGCTTGTCCACGCGCTTGCGGTGCGCGTCCACCCACTCGAAGCGGCGGATCGGGGCGAGGTAGGTCATGAACTGGTCCGAGAGGGCGGCCGCGATGGGGGAGGCCTGGCCGCCGGTGGAGTCGATGAACCCGAGGAAGCCGACCCGGTAGACCTGGGAGCTCGGCGTGATGCCCGAGGACAACTCGACGATGGGGGGCACCGGAGGGGTGGCCGGGACCGTGGGGGTGACGAACGTGACGGGGTTGCACGCCAGGGGAAGGCACGCGGCGGCGGTCAGGAGCAGGGCATGACGGATATGCATCAGTTCACCTTCTTCACTCGGACCGCGGGGGCCCGGCGGGTGATGAACGCGAGTTGGTCCTCGATGTAGGCGGCGGCGGCGCCCAGCGCGCCCTCCTTGGCGTCCTCGAAGTGCTCCCGGGCCAGGTCGGGCTGGTTCCTCTCGAGATCCATGAAGCCGCACCAGACATGGGCCGTGGGGCGGAACAGTTTGTCCACCCCCTCGAGCTTGGTGCACTTCTCCTCGGCCCCGCCGGTCTTGAGGGCGATGTCGTACATCAACTGGTACACGAACAGTTCCGACTTCTGGAAGCCCACCTGTCGCATCTGGGCCAGGGCCGGCTTGAGGTACTCGGTGTCCATCGTGGCGAGCAGGCCCTTCATCCATCGGACGTGCTCGGCGAACGGCTTCCAGGAGCAGCGCTGCGCGGACTTCTCCGAGAGCTCGAGGGCGGCCAGCGTCGGGCGCACGGAGAGCACGGTGGCGATGCCCAGGGAGAACGAGATCTGGTGCAGGATCTTGCGGTGGGGTTCGCGCTTGACCCGGGCGGTGATGTCCATCGCCTTGGCATAGATGGCGTTGGTCTTCTCGATGGTCTTCTCGATGTCGGTGAAGACGTGGTCGAACTCGGCCTTGAGCTCACCGCCGTAGGCCTCGCTCTCGGAGCGCTGGGGCCCCAGCGCCACCCACTGGTAGTTCTTCTCGTTCTTCTCCAGGTGCGAGGACGTGGAGGCGCGGATCTTCCACTCCTTCTCGGGGATGCAGATCCAGGGCTTGGGCTTGAGCTGCCCTTGGTGCGCCTCGGCGAGCAGGATGTTCGACTCGGTGATCAGCGCGTTGAGCTCCTCGAGGGTCAGATCCTGTTCGGCCATCCGAGGCGATCGCAGGCGGCCCGGCGGGTCGTTGTACTGGCCGCGGAGGTTCTCCCCGCAGGCGAGGGGGAGCAGGAGGATGAGAAACGAGAAGAGATGCCGCATGAACGACTCCTGGCGCGTGGCTGTGAAATCCGCCGGTCACCGGGGCGCGGCCCCGGGCGGCGGCTGGGAGCGGTTCAGACTATGCAAAAACGGGTGAAAAAGGCAAGCTGAACCAATATTATGTGAAATCCGAAATCAAGCCGTTGCCCCCGGCGGGGAACCAGGGCGAAGCCAGCCGGTCCAGGAGCAGCCCGCGGGCGTTGGCGACGGCGTCGGGGAGCGCCCGCGAGTCCATGAGACCGCAGGCGATGGCGGTGGCGAGGAAGCAACCGGTGCCCCGGATCTTGGGCAGCACCAGGCGCTCAGAGGTGAACGGGATGATCCCCGCGCCGGTGTGGAGCTCGTCGATGATCCGATCGCCCCCGGCGTGGCCGCCCTTCACCAGGACCGCCGTGGCGCCCAGCGCCAGCAGCGCACGGGCGCCGGCCGAGCGTCCCGGGGGCGTTCCGGGATCGCAGCCGGTGAGCACGGCCAGCTCGGGCAGGTTGGGGGTGACCAGCGTCACCCGGGGAAAAAGCGCGCGCAGGGCGTCGAGGCGGTCGGCCTCGAACAGCGGACCGCCCGCCGTCGCGGCGAGCACGGGGTCGAGCACCACCGGGAGGTCCTCCGGGAGCTCGCGCAGCACGGCGTCTACGACCGCGGCGTTTTTGGCCGTGCCGAGCATGCCCAGCTTCACCGCGCCCACGGGGAACTCCCCTCGGAGCAGGTCGAGCTGGGCGCGCAGCAGGTCGGGCGCCACGGGCTCCACTCGGGTCAGCGTCTTCGTGTCCTGGGCGGTCACGGCGGTCACGGCGGCCACCGCCCGCACCCCGCAGGCCCGGGCGGCCCGCAGGTCGGCGAGCACGCCGCCGCCGCCGCTGGGGTCGTACCCGGCGATGATCAGGCACACGGGGTCGGTGGGGCCAGGGAACTCGGACATGGCCAGGTTCTACCACGGCCGAGACCGACGGGGAACCCGGGAACCATCGGACCGTATGCCGCGGTGCGTCATCAATGGGCGTTTGACAAACGATCGAAATCCGGTACACGGTAGGGCGGGAGTGACCGCATGAGCCACCGGATTCTTTTTCTTTTATTATTTGGCCTTTCCCTGATCGCCTGCGACGACGAGCCGACGACGGCCGAGCCCCGCCCCGTCTGCGGCGACGGCCGCGCGGAGGCCCCGGAGTCCTGCGACGGATCGGACCTGAAGGGCCTCACCTGCCAAACCCTGGGGCTCGACGCCGGGGCCCTGATGTGCAATGCGGACTGCACCCTGGACACGTCGGAGTGCAATTTCAATCCGTGCGAGGGACATGACACGCCGTGCGGTCCCTATGGAAGCACGCGCTGCTTGGACGGCTGGCTGCAAACGTGCACGGAGGGTCGACCGGAGTGTCCCGACTGGGCTCTGCAGGCGCCCTGCCCGACCGGGGCCTGCGCCGACGAGGTCTCCTGCGCGAACGAGGTGGCGGATCCCGGTCCGGTGTGGTTCGTCCACGTGAGCGACGTCCACTTCGGCAAGGGAAACGACGCGGCGACCACCTATGCCTACCTGCTCGAGACCGTGGTGCCCGCGATCGGTCCGGCGGCCACGTTCCAGACCGGCGACATGGTGGACGACGGCGACGTGGAGTCCCACTGGCTGGACTACGACACCGCCTGGCGGGGCCGCGCCGCCGCGCCGCCCGAGTACCTGGAGATCGCCGGGAACCACGACGTGAAGGGCGACGGCGAGGCCTACTGGCTGGCCCACACGCCGACGGGCGCCTGGGATCCCGCGCTCTTCGGGGTCACCTCCCTCTCCACGGGTGTCGGCGACGTGGAGATCGTGCGCACCAACACCTCGGCGGGCTCCATCAACATCCAGAACACCAACGGCTACTTCGACGAGGACCAGGCGGCCGCCCTGCTGGCGCTCACGCCGGCCCCCGAGGCGGCCGTGCGCGTGCTGCTGGCGCACCACCCCACCGTGGGGATCCTCTTTTTGACCATCGGCCGCGACCGCATGCGCGAGGTCATGGCCCACTTCGGCTCCGAGCTCTACCTCTGCGGGCACATCCACAGCACGAACATCGCGTGGGACGGGCCGGTGCTGCTCGTGCAGGCCGCCGAGTTCGGCGAGGACGAGACCTTCATGATCGTGGCCAAGGACGGCGACTCCCTCGCCGCCCGGGAGTTCCCGATCACCGGCCCGTGGGTGATGATCACCTCGCCGACGGACCCGGATCTGGGAGAGAACAACCCCCGGGCGCGGCCCTTCTCTCCTGGCTCCACCATCCCGGTGCGGGCCGTGGGCTTCGCCCTGCGCGACGATCTCGCCCTGCAGGTGAAGGTCAACAACGACGCGTGGTCGAACATGACCATGACCCGCCCCGGCGTGTGGGAGGCCGACGTGACGCTCCCGTCCATGGCGGGCTCCGCCGGGCTCACCGTGCGGGGCTCCTCTTCCGAGGGCAGCTCGGAGCACACGATCCAAGTTACGATGCAGTAGGGGGACGCATGCCGTCGGAGTTCATCGAGATCACCGGGGCGCGTCACCACAACCTGCGCGTGGAGAGGCTGGTCGTCCCCAAGGAGCGGCTCGTGGTCTTTACGGGCGTCTCGGGGTCCGGGAAGTCGTCCATGGCCTTCGACACGATCTACGCCGAGGGCCAGCGCCGCTACGTCGAGAGCCTGTCGTCCTACGCCCGGCAGTTCCTGGGCCAGCTCGAGAAGCCCGCCTTCGACCGCATCCGGGGGCTCACCCCGACGATCGCCATCGAGCAGAAGACCGCGTCGTCCAACCCGCGCTCCACGGTGGGCACGGTGACCGAGCTCCACGATCATCTGCGCGTGCTCTACGCCCGGGTCGGCGTGCAGCACTGCCCGGTCTGCGGCGCGGTCGTGGAGCCGCGGCCCACCTCGGCCATCGTGCGGGAGCTGGCCGCCCTGGACGGGCCCATCCTGCTGCTGGCCCCGCTGGCGCGCCAGCGCAAGGGGACCTTCGCGGAGACCTTCGAGGCGCTCTCGGCCCGCGGCTTCGTCCGGGTGCGGGTGGACGGGCGGGTCGTCGAGCTGGCGCCCGGGCTCGCCCTGGCGAAGACGAAGAAGCACGACGTGGAGCTGGTGGTGGACCGCCTGACGCCGGGGCGCGCCGACGCCGGGCGGCTGGCGGACTCGGTGGAGACCACCCTGCGCGAGGGCGGGGGGGTGGTCGTCGCGCAGCCGGTCGACGAAGACCGCCCCGCCGTGGTCTTCTCCACGCAGCGGGCCTGCGCGGCCTGCGGCCTGGGGCTGCCCGAACCTTCGCCCCAGATGTTCTCGTTCAACAGCCCGCTGGGCATGTGCCCGGCCTGCCACGGCCTGGGCCGCTGCCTCGAGATGGATCCGGCGCGGGTCGTGCCGGACCCGGCGCTGTCGGTGCGCGCCGGCGCTTTGGAGCCGTGGGCGGCGGTCATGGACCGGGGCGAGGGATGGACGTTCGCCATCTTCGACGCCCTGGCGCGGCACTATGGCATCGATCTGGACGCCCCGTTCGCCAGCCTCCCTGCCGCCCACCGGGACCTGCTGCTCAACGGCAGCCGCGGCGAGAAGTTCACCGTGGAGATCACCCACAAGCGGGGCAGCGGCACCTACGAGATGGACTTCGAGGGCGTGCTGCGCACCCTGGAGCGCCGCTACCGGGAGACGCAGTCCGCGGCCATGCGGGAGTACTATCAGAAGTACCTGTCCGAGGCCCCCTGCCGGGAGTGCGCCGGCACGCGGCTGCGCCCCGAGGCCCGGGCCGTGCGGGTGGCGGGCCGGACGATCGTCGAGGTGTGCGCGGACACCGTCGAGGCCAGCCTCGCGCATTTCGACGCCCTGAAGCTTCCGCCCGCGGCCGCCCACATCGCCAACGAGCTGGTGCGCGAGCTCATCGCCCGGCTGCGCTTTCTGGACTCGGTGGGCTTGGGCTACCTGACCCTCGACCGCGCGGCACCCACGCTCTCGGGGGGCGAGGCCCAGCGCATCCGCCTGGCCAGCCAGCTGGGCAGCGAGCTCTCGGGCGTGACCTACATCCTCGACGAGCCCTCCATCGGGCTGCACCCGCGGGACAACGACCGGCTGATCCGCACCCTGGGGGCCCTGCGGGACAACGGCAACACCGTCATCGTCGTCGAGCACGACGCCGACACCATGCGGGCGGCTGACCACGTGGTGGACTTCGGCCCGGGCGCCGGCGCCCTGGGCGGCCGCGTCACCTTCGAGGGGCCGCCGGCCGCGCTGGCCGCGTCGGACACGCTCACCGGGCGGTATCTCGACGGCCGGCTCCGCGTGCGGGAGCCGGGGGCCCGCCGGGCGCCGACGGGGCACCTCACCGTGCGCGGCGCGCGGGAGCACAACCTGCGGGGGATCGACGTGGCGTTCCCGCTGGGCTGCCTGGTCGCGGTCACCGGGGTCTCGGGGGCGGGCAAGTCCTCGCTGGTGCGGGGGATCCTGCACCCGGCGCTGGCGGCCGCCCTGCACCGCAGCCGGGAACCGGTGGGCGCCCACGACGGGCTCGACGGGCTCGACGGGATCGACAAGGTCATCCACATCGACCAGTCCCCCATCGGCCGCACGCCGCGGTCCAACCCGGCGACCTACACCAAGGCCTTCGACCTGATCCGCGAGCTCTTCGCCACCCTGCCCGCGGCCCGCGCCGCCGGCTACGGCCCCGGGCGGTTCTCGTTCAACGTCGCGGGCGGGCGCTGCGAGGCCTGCCACGGCGACGGCGCGCGCAAGATCGAGATGCACTTCCTGCCCGACGTGTACGTCACCTGCGAGGCCTGCGGCGGGCGGCGCTACAACGACGCCACCTTGCGCGTGAAGTACCGCGGCCTGGACATCGCCTCGGTCCTGGAGTTGTCCGTCGGCCGCGCCCTGGAGCTCTTTGCCGCCCACGCCCCGCTCGCGCGCATCCTGCGCACGCTGGCCGACGTCGGGCTGGACTACCTGCCCCTGGGGCAGCCGGCGCCCACGCTCTCCGGGGGCGAGGCCCAGCGTGTCAAGCTCTCCCGGGAGCTGGCCCGGGAGGACACCGGCCGCACGCTGTACATCCTGGACGAGCCGACCACCGGGTTGCACTTCGACGACATCCGACGCCTGCTCGAGGTGCTGTCGCGGCTCGTGGACGCGGGCAACACCGTGGTCGTGGTCGAGCACAACCTGGACGTGGTGCGCTGCGCGGATCACATCATCGACTTGGGCCCCGGCGGCGGCGCGGCCGGCGGAAGCGTCGTGGCCGAGGGCACCCCCGAGGCGGTCGCGCGGGTCGAGGCCTCGGCCACCGGGCGCTGCCTGGCCGGGCTGCCGGGGTGATGGCGCGCCGCGTCATCGTCCCGGTGAAAATTTTCCTTGTCGCCCGTCCTTTTCGTACTACAATTCCGTAGCACAAGCCGCGGAGGTCCCCATGAGAAGCCGGTTGCGTCTCCCGTTGGTCCCGATGATCCTGATCTGGTTGACCGCGTGGGGGTGCGCCAAAGGCGCCGGAAAGGCCGTCTGCGGGGACGGCACCTGCGCCGAGGAATACGAAAATCTGACCAGCTGCCCCGAGGACTGCACGCCGGCCCCCGAGTGCGGCAACGGCGCCTGCGAGCCGGGCGAGAACGCCACGAATTGCTTTGCGGACTGTGATCCTGAATTGTTGTGCGGCAACGGTTCGGTGGACCTGGGCGAGCACTGCGACGGCGCCGACCTCGACGGGATGACCTGCGCCGCCCTCGGATCGGGCACGGGGACGCTGCTGTGCAGCGACGGCTGCCGCTTCGACACCTCGGCCTGCACCGGGAGCTGCGTGGACCAGTGCTCGGGCGAGGTCTACAGCCGGTGCCTGGGCAACGTCGTCCAGGAGTGCCAGCGGGGGACCAACGGCTGCTACCAGTGGCTGACGGCCACCGACTGCGCCTCGCTGGAGCAGGTCTGCGACGACGCCGACGGCAGCCCGGGCTGCGCGGACTCGTGCACCGACGCCTGCACCTCGGGCGCGGTGCGCTGCCTGGGGAACCTGGTCCAGTCCTGCGCGACGGGGGGCAACGGCTGCCTGCAGTGGACGGACGTGACCGACTGCAGCGCCCAGGGCATGGTCTGCGAGTTCGGCGACGGCTCCGCCGCCTGCGCCGTGCCCTGCACCGATGCCTGTCCGGCGGTGGGCGACGACATGTGCCTGGGGGACCTGCACCAGGAGTGCGTCCTGGGCACCTCGGGCTGCCGCGAGTGGCAGCAGGCCGAGGACTGCGCCGCCCTGGGCCGGTACTGCTCGGGCGGCACCTGCCTGTGCGCCGACGCGTGCACGGCGGGCCAGA
>Ga0302247_1002706_pt1 | contig 11100 bp, 15 predicted proteins | sample AAG_UR_Ile_MG_FD_193529 | JGI IMG/M metagenome (GOLD analysis project Ga0302247, IMG submission 193529) | Enriched activated sludge microbial communities from anaerobic digester in WTTP, New Holstein, Wisconsin, United States - AAG_UR_Ile | ecosystem: Engineered > Bioreactor > Anaerobic >...
TTGATTTTGGCTGAAAACCGCCAAAGAATGTGCCCGCACCCGGGGTATTTTATTTATTTCGCCCTGGCCATTGAAAGGAGAGTCTTCATGTCGACCGTCAAGCCGTTTTTAGGTCTGCGCCCGCGTCCGGAGTTCATCGCCAAGGTCGCCGCGTTCCCGTACGACGTCGTGAACAGCGAGGAGGCGCGCGCCCTCGCCGAGGGCAACCCATATTCCTTCCTGCGGGTGTCCAAGCCCGAGATCAACCTCGATCCGTCGGTGTTCATCTACGACGAGATCGTCTACAAGACCGGCCGGGACCAGCTGCGCAAGCTCGTGCAGGACGGCATCCTGATGCGCGAGGAGGCCCCCGCGTTCTACGTGTACTCCCAGAAAATGGGCGACCACGTCCAGGTGGGCCTGGTGGGCTGCGCCTCCTGTGAAGAGTACGACAACGACACCATCAAGAAGCACGAGTTCACCCGCGCCGACAAGGAGGAGGACCGCGTCCGCCACGTCGTCGCCCACAACGCCCACACGGGCCCGATCTTCCTGGCCTACCGCTCGGTGCCCGAGGTCGACCGCCTGATCATGGACACCACGAAGGAGACTCCGCTGTACGACTTCACCAACGAGGACGGCATCACCCACCGGTTCTGGATCGTCCGCGACCCGGCCCGCCACGCCGCCATCGAGAAGGCCTTCGCCGAGAAGGTGCCCACGCTCTACGTCGCCGACGGGCACCACCGCTCCGCCTCGGCCGCCCGCGTCGGCCGCGCCCGCAAGGAGGCCAACCCCTGCCACACCGGTCAGGAGGAGTACAACTTCTTCCTCGCGGTGTTCTTCCCCCACGATCAACTCAAGATCATGGACTACAACCGGGTGGTCAAGGACCTGCACGGGAACACGCCCGAGCAGTTCCTGGGCAGGCTCGCCGAGAAGTGGACGGTGACCCCGGCCTCGACGCCGCGCCCTGCCGGCCGCCATCAGGTGTCCATGCTCCTCGAGGGCAAGTGGTACACGCTGGCGCCCAGGGTCGGCACCTATCCCGAGGGCGACCCGGTCCGCTCCCTGGACGTCTCCATCCTGCAGGACAACCTGCTGGCCCCCCTGCTGGGCATCGCCGACCCTCGCCGGGACAACCGCATCGACTTCGTGGGCGGGATCCGCGGCCTAGGCGAGCTCGAGAAGCGCTGCGCCAACGGCTGGGCGGTGGCCTTCGCCATGCACCCGACCTCCATGGACGAGCTCATGGCCATCGCCGACTCCGGCAACACCATGCCCCCCAAGTCCACCTGGTTCGAGCCCAAGCTGCGCGACGCCCTCGTGATCCACTCGCTGGACTGAGCCCGCAGTCGATCGCGACCGGACAACAGGATTCTTGCACTCGCCCCGGCTCCTGTGAGAAATTGGGCGCCATGAAGTGCTGCATCCTCTTTGGCGGTCCCTCCCATGAACACGACATCTCGGTGAAGAGCGGGCTCAACGTCGCCCGGGCCGCCCTGGCCGCCGGACACGCGCCGCTCCCCGTCTTCTGGACGAAGGAAGGCCTGTGGCGCTGCGCCGAGGCCCCCATCGGCGACGGGGCGGCCCTCGACACCTTCATGGAGCGCGTGAACTTCCTGCCCCCCCGCGACGCCGGCGCGCTCCTCGACTGGTGCCGGGAGAAGGGCGTGGAGGTGGTCTTCCCGGCGCTGCACGGTCCGTGGGGAGAGGACGGCCGGATCCAGGGCTTCTTCCAGATCGCCGGCCTCCCGGTGGTCGGACAGGACGTGCTGGGCGCGGCCGTGTCCATGGACAAGCTCGTCACGAAGGCCATGCTGCTGGCCGGCGGACTGCCCACCGCGCGGCACGTGGAACTGACCGAGGCCGACCCCGGCGCCGCCCTGGCCCGCGTGAAGGAGGTCGTCGGGCTGCCGTGCGTGCTCAAGGCGCCCTCGGAGGGCAGCTCCTTCGGCGTCGCCATCGTCTCCGAGCCGGAGAAGTTCCTCGAGGAGTACCCCAGCATCCTCTCCATGGAGGGCCGCGTGCTGGCCGAGGCCTTCTTCTCCGGGCGCGAACTGACCTGCGGCGTGCTGCGCGAGGCCGACGGATCCCTGCGGGCGCTCCCGCCCACCGAGATCGTGCCCCGGGTCTCGGCCTACTTCGATTTCAATGCAAAATATAAAAAAGGCGGTTCGGACGAGCTCACTCCCGCCCGCATCACCCCCGCCCAGACGGCGCGCATCCAGGACATGGCGGTGCGCACCCATCGGGCCCTGCGCCTGGGTCAGTTGTCCCGCGTGGATTTCCTGCTCCGGGAGCCCGATGAATGGGTGATCCTCGAGGCCAACGCCCTGCCCGGCTTCACCGAACAGAGCCTGTTTCCACAGGCCGCCTCAGCCGCCGGGATCAGTTTCCCCTCGCTGGTGGATCATCTGCTGAAGACGGCTATTCCTGGGTCTCCTCGCCCGGGTCTTCCCCGTACCCCGTGACCTTCGAATCCTGCTGATCATCGGACTCGAGCTGGTCCTCGCCGGGGGTGACGGAGGTCGGTCCGACCTTCGGGCCGGAGCTCCGCTCGGCCTCCTTGACGTCGGCCGGGGTGGTGGCCGGTTGCGGCCGGGTGCAGGCGAAGCACGCCAGCGACAGGGTGATGCAGAGAAAGGCGAACGTCTTTTTCATGGTCCCTCCCCGGCCACGCGGCCCGCTACTCCTGGGTCTCCTCGCCGGGATCCTCGCCGTATCCGGTGGACGCGGGCTGCGGGGCGTCTTCCTTGGATTCATTCTTGACCTCGTCCGCGTCGGGTGCGGGCTGGTCGGCCGGCTCCGCCTGCGGGGCCTTGCGGTGCGGGCAGGTCCCGGGCTTGTCGTGTCCGGTGGAGCAGCCCAGGGCGAACAGGCAGGCGACGATGAACAGCGATGACTTCTTCATGACTGGATCCTCTCTCCCGACGCGCGGCCGGGCTCACAGCAGGTCGAAACGGGTGACCACCCACAGGGCGCCGCCGGCCCACGCCAGCAGGAAGGCGGCCCCCGCGGCGTAAAGCAGGCCGTTCACCACCCAGGCGGCCACGGAGGGTCCGGCCACCGCCTCGGCGAGCCGTCCCGAGAACTCCTCGAGGGACGGGCGGGCCGACGGCTCGGCGCGCAGGCCCTCGAACACGGCCACGTCGACGCGCTCGAGGTTGAGCCGGCGCCAGGAGACCGGGGTGGGCAGGCCCACGGGATAGGCCCCGGAGGTGGCGAAGAGATACCACGCGGCGGCGTTGAAGACGGCTGACTTCTCGCCGCCCGCGGGGGAGAGCAGCCGCTCGGGGGCGAAGATCGTCCCCGGCAGCGGGAGCCCCGCCGGCGTCGGACGGCCCTGCAGCATGCGCCAGCCACCCCCGACGCGCACGAGCTCCCACGGGAAAAGCTCGCGGTATTGGGAGAAGGCTCCCGCGCCGTGCAGGTCGCTCCAGGCCTCGAGCGCGTCCCTGGGCCCCATGGGGCTGACGGCCGGCAACGTGGCCGCGGGCCAGGGCCAGACGCACCAAACGCGATCATGGTCCATCCCCTGCGCCAGGGGCCGGACGCCCCAGGACTTCTCCGGAACCGACGGCAGCTCCGCCACCGCGCCCGGGGACGAGCCCCAGACGAGCCCCCGCTCTTCGCCGCGGACGCAGGAGAGCCAGACCCCACCGGCGTCGGAGCGCAGCCGCGCACGTGCGGTCCAGCCGGGGGGCTGCCAGTCGCCGGATTCCTGGGTGTTGGGGAGACTCGCGTGACAGGCGGGACAGCGGGGCAGCGCCGTGGACTCGGACAGGCAGGAGGGACAGATCAGGGTCATTGGGGCTGGTCTCCGGCGCCCACCTCGAACCCCTGGCGCAGGAACTCGAGGAAGGTCTCGAGGTGCGTCAGGTGATCCTCGTTGAGGTCGTGGAACGAGACCCCCACCTGAAACTGGTCCTGCGTCTCCGGGGCGCACCAGGCGACCCGGGCGGCGAGCACGAGGGGCTCGCTCTGGGCGTTGGGGCCCAGCAGCAGCGACAATTCGATCTTCACGATCTCGTTGCGCGGGAGGGGTGCCGGCAGCATCAGACACAGCCCGCCCTTGCTCAGATCCCGCGTATGCACCTTGGTGTGACCGGCGGAGCTCGTCAACCCCACTTCGGTGATGACTTCATATCGGGTGGATTGTCGGCGATCGGAATAGTCGTTCATGGCATCACGGTCCAAGGGGGAGCATCCCGGAAAAAGCGCCCGACGTCAAGGCATCCAGCGCGGCCTCCAGTTCTTCGCTCGCCAGGAGGCGGCGCAGGGAGGGATCCCGGCGCAGCTCCAGCACCTCATGGAACCATTGATAATACAACCGCCGCGCCCGATCCAGTCGTTCATTGAGGAGGGCCCGCGCCGCCCGCGCGTCCCGGGTCACGGCCAGCTCCCGCTCGTCGTAGGCCAGGCGCCGCAGATCCCAGGTCGCGCGGACCTTCCAGAAGCTGCGCTGGCCCAGGTCCTCGTTGGCCGCCAGCTCTTCACCGGGTCGCCACGAGGAGCTCGTGTCCATCAGATCGGTGCGCCCCCACTCGGCAGAAAAGGTCGGGAGCCAGGCGCTGTTCCGCAGCCGGGTGGCGGTCACGCGCCCGGCCTCCTCCCGGGTGTGGGCCCGGCGGCGCACGAGGCGATCCATCCGGGCGAACGAGCACGACGGCAAGGCAAAGGAGCGGCAGTACCGGCTCCGGAGGCCATGTTCCCGGCACATGCGGGCCAGCTCGCCCGGATCGGCCGTCGCGAAGGCGGGAAGGGTCAAGAGTGACAGGACCAGAGTGAGAAACAGATGATTGTGCATGGGGCTCCTCTTCGGCTAGTCCGACGACAGTTCGTCGCGCCAGGTCATCAACTGCAGACGCGCCCGGCCGCGAAATCCGGCGTCCCCCACCCGGGCGAACGCGCGACCCAGCCGGGCGGCGGCCGAGCACAGGGCGGATCTGTCCTGTCGCGCCGGGGCCGTCGGAGCGCCGGGGCCCGGCAGCGGGAACGACAGGCTCACCCACACCGTGGTCGCCTCGGAAAATCCGCGCCCCCCCGGAGACCACCGGAGGCCCCGCTCGGCCGACACCGAGATCACGGGGTGCCACCAGAGGCGGCGGTTCGCCGTCGGGGCCGGCGCGCGGCATAATTTTTCAATGATCAAAGCCTCGGGCAGCGGCACCAGCCTGCTCGTCATGTCGAACACGGCGGCGGGCACCCGCTCGTACAGTCGCCCTCCGACGCACACGCGACCGTCGGCCCAAACCCGGCGGCGTCCCCGGGGCGGCAGCCCGACTTCGCAGTCCGGCGTCCTCGCACCGCCCGCGGGGGTCCCTGCCGTCCCGGATTCCCGTTCGCAGGTCGGCGGCGGCCACCCGGGCACCTGCAGATAGGCGCAAGGGCCGGCGGTCCACAGGAAGGAGGCGAGGAGAAGTCCGCTCATGGGCCTCCCCCTGCGCAAGTTCGGTGCCAGCGCCGCCCGCGGGGAAAAATGCCCTCTCCTGCGGGAAAGCCTGCGCGCGCCGACCATACGGCGGACCCCCACGATGTCCGCCGGCCGTGAGGCTTCACCAATTCCGGACGGGGGACCCTTTCTCCAGGTCAGTGTTCCCATCCTGGCCGGGCCGCTGTCCGTGATTGTCCGCGCGTGTCCGTGGGAGTCAGTGGATGTCCGTGATCTCGGCGGCCCGCCGATCCGTTCTTGACATCCCTTCGGCTTTCGGTGCAGCATACCATGTTGCTTTTTTCTCCACGCTCATGAGACGACACCCATGACCAACGACCCTGCCACAAATCCCGGACTCCTCGAGACGATCGTCGAGCGGCTGTGCCACCAGGGACCGGCCTCCGTGCTCTTCCACCGGCATCGCCACGAGGTGCCCATGCCGTCGACGGCCGCCCTGTCCGAGATCATCGACGGGCTGCGGGCCGTGCTGTTCCCCGGCTACTTCGGCCACTCCGACCTCACGCCCCAGAACCTGCGCTATCACGTCGGCGCCGGCCTCGACCGCACCCTGGGCGCCCTGGCCGAGCAGGTCAAGCGCGGGTTCTGCTTCTATTGCTCCGCCGAGGAGCTCACCTGCAGCGAGTGTGACGCGCGGGCGACCCGGATCACCGGCGAGTTCGCCGCCCGCCTCCCAGACGTGCAGGCGCTCCTGTCCACCGACGTGCAGGCCGCGTTCTCCGGGGATCCCGCCGCGCGCCACCCCGGCGAGACCGTGTTCTGCTACCCCAGCATCACGGCGATGACGCACTACCGCCTCGCCCACGAGCTGCACCGCCTCTCGGTGCCGCTCATTCCCCGCATGATCACCGAGTTCAGCCATGCGGTCACCGGCATCGACATCCACCCGGGCGCCACCATCGGGCCGTCGTTCTTCATGGACCACGGCACCGGGATCGTCATCGGCGAGACCTCCATCATCGGCCGGAACGTCCGCCTCTACCAGGGCGTCACCCTGGGCGCGAAGAGCTTCCCCATGGACGAGCACGGCAACCCGCTCAAGGGCATGCCGCGACACCCCATCGTGGAGGACGACGTCACCGTCTACGCCGGCGCCACCATCCTCGGCCGAATCACCATCGGCCGCGGCGCCGTGATCGGCGGCAACGTGTGGGTCACCGCCCCCGTGCCGCCCGGAGCCACCATCACCCAGGGCCGCCCCGTCATGACCGACTACGTCGACGGGGCCGGCATCTGAACCGAACTGACAGGAGTCACCGCATGGACATCAACCTCCGCATCACCGGCGCCGCCGGCCAGGGCATGCAGACCGCCGCCGACCTCGTCGGGAAGGCGCTCGCGCGCGCCGGCCTGCACGTCTTCATCCACCAGGACATCGAATCGCGCATCCGCGGCGGGATCAACTTCTCCCAGTTGCGCTGCGCCGACCATCCGGTGTACGCCCCGCGGGACGGGGTGGACGTGCTGATCTCGCTCTCGGAGCCCAGCCTGCGGGCCTACGCCCCGTCGGTGGGCGAGGGCGGACTGGTCTTCTCCACGGTGCCTGTGGAGACCGCCGGCTGCCCGCGCTGCGCCCCCTTCTTCCTCTCCGACCTGGCCAGGGCCGCGGGCAACGAGAAGACCGTGAGCACCGTGGCCGCCGCCGTCGCCGCCAGCGTGCTGGGGCTGCCCGAGGGGCTCCTCGACGCCCTCGTGGAGGAGCGCTTCGGCGCCTCGGAGAAGCTCGCCGAGGTCAACCGCCAAGCCCTGGCGCTCGCCCGCGGGGCCATGAACGACGCCGGCCTCGCCGGACGCTTCACCCTGCCGATCTCGCCCGCCACCGACCGGCTCTTCGTCTCCGGGGCCAACGCCGTGGCCCTGGGCGCCCTGGCCGGGGGGTGCACCTTCATGGCCGCGTACCCCATGAGCCCGGCCACCGGGATCATGACCACGCTCTCGGAACTGACCCACGAGGCCGGCTGCTGGGTCGAGCAGGCCGAGGACGAGATCGCCGCCATCAACATGGTCGCCGGCGCGTCCTACGCCGGCGCGCGCTCCATGACCGCGACCTCCGGCGGCGGCTTCGCGCTCATGACCGAGGGCGTCTCCCTGCTGGGCATGATCGAGTGCCCGGCGGTGATCGTCATCGCCCAGCGTCCGGGGCCGGCCACCGGCCTCCCCACGCGCACCGCCCAGGGGGATCTGCGCCTCGCCCTCCACGCCGGCCATGGGCACTTCGCCCGCGTCATCCTGGCGCCGCGCACCATCGCCGAGGCCTTCGAGCTCACCGCGCGGGCCTTCGATCTGGCCGAGAGGTGGCAGATCCCGGTGTTCGTGCTCACCGACCAGCTCCTGCAGGACAGCCAGACCCTCATCGACCGCCCCGGGGTGGAGCCGGTGCGGCGCCACGTCCTCGCAGCCGCCGAGGCCGCCGCCCTGCCCGCCTACGAGCGCTACGCGTACACCGACGACGGCGTCTCCCCGATGGCCCTCCCCGGGACCAGCCGCCACCTCGTGTGCGTGGACTCCGACGAGCACGACCCCCGCGGCCACCTCATCGAGGACGCGCCCACGTCCCGCGCCATGTGCGAGAAGCGCCTGCGCAAGCTCGACACGGTCGCCGCGGCCGCGCCGCCCCCCGAGTGCACCGCCCACGATCCCGCGCTGCCGCTGGTCGTGTCCTGGGGCTCCACCTCCGCGGTGGTCACCGAGGCGCTGGCCGCCATCGAGGCCGCGGGCCCGCGCTTCAATCATCTCCAGTTGACCCAGCTCTGGCCGCTGCCCGACCTGCGCACGCTCCCCGCGTTCCGGGACGCCGCCCGCCTGATCCTGGTCGAGCACAGCGCGGGGGACGGCCTCGACGGCCTGCTCGCCCAGACCCAGCTGCGCGCGCCGGATCGCTGCCTGTACAAGCTCGACGGCCGGCCTTTCACCGTCGAGGAGCTCACCGCCCGCCTCGCCGAGGAGGTTTCCCATGGCTGACCCGACCCTGCATGACTACAAAAACGACGTCCCCAACGCCTGGTGCCCCGGGTGCGGCAACTTCGGCATCCTGCAGGTGCTGCAGAAGGCCCTGGTGGCCCTGGGACTCCCCCCCGAGCGCGTCCTGCTTTGCTCGGGCATCGGCCAGGCCCCGAAGATCGTGCACTACCTCAACGCCAACGCCTTCGACGGGCTCCACGGCCGCGAGCTCTCGTCGGCCCAGGCGGCCAAGCTCGTCGCCGACGACCTGACCGTCATCGTGCACTCCGGCGACGGCGGCGCCTACGGCGAGGGCGGCAACCACTTCCTGCACGCCATGCGCCGCAACGTGGATGTGACCCACGTCGTCCACGACAACCACATCTACGGGTTGACCAAGGGCCAGGCCTCCCCCACCACCGACCAGGGGCAGAAGGTCGCCGTGCACCCCGACGGCGTGGCCGCCCTGCCCATGAACCCGCTGGCGCTGGCGATCTCCCAGTCCTGCCCGTTCGTCGCCCAGTCCATGTCGAGCCAGGCGGATCACCTCCTGGACGTCCTGTGCCAGGCGATCCGCCACCCGGGGTTCTCCTACGTCAACGTGCTGCAGCCCTGCGTCTCCTGGGATCCGATCCACACGTACGCCTACTACCAGAAGCACTGCTACCGCCTCGACGCCTCCCACGACCCGACGGATCAGGCCGCCGCCCTGCGCGTGGCCCTCGCCCACGACGGGCGCATTCCCCTGGGCGTGCTCTACCGCAACGACCGCCCAGCCCTGCGCGCGATTTCCGAGCCCGGGTGCGCCGATCTGCGCGACTGCCCCGACCGCCCGGCCCGCCTCGCCCGAATCTTCGACCGTTTCCGCTGAAATTTCGGCTTTTTTTCCATCACAGCTTGACAAACGCCCTGCGCGGCGTTATTTCGGATTCCAGTTTCCGATATTCCCGTCGGCGACGTTCCCCGGGAGTCCACGATGCCCATGCACATGATTACCGAAGCCGTCAACCTCGGCATCCACGCCATGCTGGTGCTCTCGGCCAACCCGGGACGCAGGCTCTCGACGACGACCATCTCCGAGGTGCTCCGGGTCAGCCCCAGCCACCTCGCCAAGGTCATGCAGAAGCTCGCCCGGGCCCGGCTGGTGTACTCCATGCGCGGCACCACCGGGGGCTTCCTCCTCGCGCTGCCCCCGGCCGAGATCAGCGTCGCCCGCATCGTCGACGCCGTGGACCCCGAGATCCGCTTCGACCCCTGCATGCTGCGCCTCCCGCGCTGCAAGAAGGGCGACTGTCCGGTCTCCGATCTCCACGACGAGGTCCACCAGCTCGTGCGCGATCGGTTCGAGCGCCTGTTCCTGACGGACTTCGCCGAGAACATCTCCGAGCTGCGGCTGCCGGAAAACGGTTGACATTCCCCGGCCCCGCGGGTTTTACTGTCGCGGCCCGGACACCCCTTGAAGGAGGCATTCATGACGCATCATTACGTTTATCAATGTGACATCTGCAAGAACGTCGTCGAGCTGGTGCACGAGGGCGGCGGCCGGCTGGTCTGCTGCGGCAAGGAGATGCGCCTGCTCGAGGAGAACACGGTCGAGGCCTCCCGCGAGAAGCACCTCCCCGTGATCGAGAAGCGCGCCGACGGCATCTTCGTGAAGATCGGCTCCGTAGAGCACCCCATGATCGACACCCACTGGATCAACTTTATCGACCTCATCGCCGGCCCCGTCCAATACCGGAAGCACCTGAACCCGGGCGAGAAGCCCGAGGCGCTCTTCCCCCTGGTCGAGGGCGAGTTCGTCGTCCGCGAGTTCTGCAACCTGCACGGCATCTGGAAAGGAGACTCCAAATGAACAAACTCTACGAAGCGCTCAACGATCAGATCAACGCCGAGATGTTCTCGGCCTACCTCTACCAGGCCATGGCCGCCGACATGGAGTCCAAGGGCTTCGCCGGCATCGCCCACTGGTTCACCGCCCAGGCCCAGGAGGAGATGGTCCACGCGATGAAGTTCTACGGCTACATCCTCGAGCGCGGCGAGAAGGTCACGCTCAAGGCCCTCGAGGCCCCGCAGACCACCTGGAAGGACGCCAAGGCCGCCTTCGAGGCCGCCCTCGAGCATGAGAAATACATCACCGCCCGCATCAACAACCTGGTCAAGCTCGCCCGCAAGGCCGACGACTACGCCACCGAGTTCATGCTCCACTGGTTCGTCACCGAGCAGGTCGAGGAGGAGGCCCACGCCAACGAGATCCTGGCCAAGATCCACCTGATGGGCAAGACCCCCGACGCCCTGTACCTGCTCGACCGCGAGCTCGCCGCGCGGCCGATGCTGTTCACCATGCCCGTGACCGCGGCCGGCTAGTCCGTCCGCCCGATCGGGCGGCCCGGTCCGGCAGACCAGGCGCCTCGCGCCCCGAAGCCATCAACCTCCCCGGAGGATCCCCATGGAGAACCGTGAATTTTGCGCCGTCCCCATCACCCCCCACGTGTGGTGGGTGGGCGCCATCGACTGGAACATCCGCGACTTCCACGGCTACGCCACCAGCCGCGGCACCACCTACAACGCCTACCTGATCATGGACGAGAAGATCGTCCTCGTGGACACGGTCAAGCGGCCGTTCTTCCACGAGATGGTCGAGCGGATCCGCTCGGTGGTGGACCCCGCCCGGATCGACCTGATCGTGAGCAACCACGCCGAGATGGACCACAGCGGCTCCCTGCCAG
>Ga0302247_1002716_pt1 | contig 11072 bp, 5 predicted proteins | sample AAG_UR_Ile_MG_FD_193529 | JGI IMG/M metagenome (GOLD analysis project Ga0302247, IMG submission 193529) | Enriched activated sludge microbial communities from anaerobic digester in WTTP, New Holstein, Wisconsin, United States - AAG_UR_Ile | ecosystem: Engineered > Bioreactor > Anaerobic >...
GCCCTCTGCGAGTTCGCCGCCGGCGAGACCCCCCAGCTCTGCCCCGACGACTGCTACTGCGGCGACGGCATCTGCCTGCCCGAGCACCGCGAGGGGAACTACACCTGCCCGCTGGACTGCTACTGCGGCGACGGCGTGTGCGACACCGCCGCCGGCGAGAGCCTGGCCCTGTGCCCGTTCGACAACTGCGCCCAATGACCGGCGACCCCCACAGACTGGCACGGACCCTCACGGACGGCGGCCGGAAAACGGAAACAGGATTCGATCGCCCTGTCTCCCCTCCAGATCGTCGTTGCAAAAGCGTCCGGCCGGCGTAGAATCATCCCCATATCATCGTACAGGAAGCTCCCCCCCATCGGAGGTGTACGCCATGTCCTCTCGTTTTCATTTCCAGGTTCTGCTGTGCGTCCTGCTCGTGGCGGGTGGTTGCGACGAAAAAGTGACGGTGAAGGACGCCTGCGGCGACGGCTTCGTGGATCCGGGCGAGGACTGCGACGGCGCCGCCCTGCAGGGCGCGTCCTGTGACAGCCTGGGGTACTACGACCGCCTGGCCCCGCTCGCCTGCGCCGCCGACTGCTCCTTCGACGTGTCCGCGTGCGGCCACCGCTGCGGGGACGGCACCATCGAGGCCGACGAGGGCGAGGTGTGCGACGGCTCCAACCTGGCCGGGCAGACCTGCGCCGCCCACGGCTTCTCGGGGGGCGTGCTGCGGTGCGCGGCCGACTGCACCTGGGACCTCGGCGGCTGCGCCGGGCAGTGCGGCAACGGGATGATCGAGGGCGCCGAGGCCTGCGACGACGGCGACGGGGACCCCGGGGACGGGTGCTCGGCTGCGTGCGAGGTCGAGGAGGGCTGGACCTGCACCACGGCGAACCCGTCGGTGTGCGCCCCGATCTGCGGCGACGGCCTGGTGGTGGGCCCCGACGAGTGCGAGGGCACCGACTTCGGCGGCCGGACCTGCGCGGACTTCGGCCATCACTCGGGAGCCCTGGTGTGCCTGGCCGGCTGCGTCACCGACGTCTCCGGGTGTGACGGTCGGTGCGGCGACGGCGAGCTGCAGGCGGCCTTCGAGGCCTGCGACGGTGCGGCCACCGGCGGCGCCACCTGCGCCTCGGCGGGCTTTTACGAGGGCGCCGTTTCCTGCGCGCCGGACTGCACCCTCGACACCTCCGGCTGCGCCTTTTTCTGCGGCGACGGCCAACTCCAGGGCGCCCACGGCGAGGACTGCGACGGCACCAACCTGGCGGGCCAGGACTGCGGGGACTTCGGCCTGCGCCCGGGGACCCTCGCGTGTTCGAGTGATTGTCAGTGGGATCTCAGCGGGTGTCCGGGTCGGTGCGGCGACGACGTGATCCAGGCAGCCTACGAGGCCTGCGACGGCGCCGACCTCGACGGCGAGACCTGCGAGTCCCAAGGGTATTATCCGGGCACCCTGCGCTGCGACCCGTCCACCTGCGCGTTCGACATGACGTTGTGCGGCGGGCGTTGCGGCGACGGTTGGATCGCCGGGATGTACGGCGAGGAGTGCGACGGGACCGAGCTGGTGGGGCAGACCTGCGAATCCCTGGGGTATCTGTTCCTGGGCGAGCTCGCCTGCACCGGCGAATGTCGCCATGACCCGCTCTCGTGCCGGGAGGTCACCTCCCTCGACGCGTGGACCCACACCTGCTTGACCCTCAACGACGGCACGGCGCGCTGCTGGGGCGACAACACCTACGGTGCGCTGGGGGACAACTCCTCCTCGGACCGCCTCACGCCGGTGACGGTGGGCAACCTCTCCAACGCGGCCCGGATCTGCACGGGCACCCAGTTCACCTGCGCGCTCACCACCGACGCGGCGGTGAAGTGCTGGGGGCGCGGTCAGTACGGCCAGCTCGGGGACGGCACCACGACGGCCCAGCGTTTCCTTCCCGGGGCCTACGTGAGCGGGCTGGTCGAGGTGACGGACCTGTCCTGCGGTCACGATCATGCCTGCGCGGTGGTCGCGGACCAGGTCATCTTCTGCTGGGGGCGCAACCTGTACGGCCAGCTCGGCGACAACACCACCACGGACGCCACGACGCCGACCCAGGTCTTCACGATGGATCTCAACATGAAGCAGGTCTCGGCCGGGACCGGCTTCACCTGCGCGCGGCTGACCGACGGCACCGCGAAATGCTGGGGCCTGGGCAACCAGGGCCAGCTGGGCAACGGGCAGTTCCAGAACAGCACTCTCGCCGTCGCCGTGAGCGCCCTGGCCGGGGTCGTGCGCGTCGAGGCCGGCGAGGCCCACGCCTGCGCCCTGCTCGCGGACCAGACCGTGCGCTGCTGGGGCAGCAACGACCTGTACCAGCTCGGAGACGGTACCCCTACGGACCGCAGCACGCCCGTGAGCCCGACCGGTCTGAGCGCTGTGGCCGGCCTCGGAGCGGGCCGCAACCACGTGTGCGCGCGGCTGACGGACGGGGGCGTGAAGTGCTGGGGGCACAACGCCGACGGCCAGCTCGGGGTGGGCGGAACCACCTCCCGCTCCACGCCGACCTTCGCCTCGATCACCTACGTCTCCGGCATCGCCGCCGGCTTCGGGCACACCTGCGCGCTCACCGACGACGACCGCGACGTGAGCTGCTGGGGCGCCAACGCCGATGGCCAGCTCGGCGACGGCACCATCACCGCCCGCTCCACGCCGGTCGACGTCGTGTACAACCCCTGAAATCGCGTGACAGCGCCGGTCAGGTTCGATGAGCCCGTCGAGCAGAGGGCGCTGGTGCTTGCGTATCTCGTTTTCGTTGTCGTTTTCGTTGTCGTAATCGTAATCGGAATCCTGAGACCTTGGAATTTGAACACGATTACGATTACGAATACGACAACCGTTTCGCTGTCGCTTCACTGACAACGACTTGTTTTCCGACTTTTTCTGGGGATCATCGAACCTGACCACGGCTGTGAGGTGTGGAATCACGGCTCGGCGGCGCCGCTGGCGCAGGGGGTGGGGCGGGCGCGCCCGGTGGCGTCGGTGGCGGGGCAGTCCGTCCCGGCGCCCACGGCCGGCCCGGTGGCCGACGGGGGCAGGGTCTCGACGGGGCCGCCGTGATCGCCCAGGGGGCCCAGCAGCGGGTCCGCGACGGTCACCTCGGCGGTGCAGGGGGCCTCGCCGGTGAACTGGAGGTTCCCTCCGCCGTCCCCCAGGGTTTCGGAGCAGCCGGGGCCCCACCAGCCGGTGTTCCCCACGATCAGCGTGTTCTGCAGCACGAGCCCCGTGTCGCCGCCGAAGACCGCGCCCGCGCCCTGGCCGTCGGCGTCGGCGTGGTTGTCCGCCAGCGTGCAGTTGAGCAGCAGGCCGGTGGGGGCGCCCGAGAGCCACAGCCCCCCTCCGTTGCTCCCCACGGCGCTGTTCCCTGCGACGGTCGTGTTGGTCATCCGGACGGCGCAGGTGTGGATCCAGAGTCCGCCGTTGTAGTGCGCCTCGTTGCGCGAGATGGTCGAGTCCACGACGTGCAGGTCGAGCCCCTGCAGGTAGAGCCCGCCGGCGTTGCCGCCCCCGGTGGCCGTGACCGTGTTGTCGTCGACGGTCGTGCGGTCCATGGTGAACGTGCCGGTGCCGTCGTTGGACACGCGGAACACGCCGCCGCCGATGGCCCCGGCGGTGTTGCCGCGGATGGTGACGCCGCAGAACGCGGTGCGCTCGTCGGCGCCGTCCTGGTAGATGGCGCCGCCGCAGCCGCCGTCGCCGGGGTTGCCGCCGGTGCCGGTGGCGGCGTTCCCGGTGAACACGCTGTTGACGACGATGAGATCGCCGTTGAGGCTGCCCACGGCGCCCCCGTCGCTGGCCGAGTTCTGCTCGAAGCGGCAGCCCACCAGGGTGGTCGAGCCGCCGCCGAAGGCGTAGATGGCCCCGCCGGCGAGGTCCTGACCCGTGGCCGGCGCGTGGTTGTCCACGAAGTCGCAGTCGATGGCCACCAGGCTGCCGCCGTCGCGGTAGATGGCCCCGCCGCCGTCGGCCGTGTCGTCTCCGGTGCGGGGGGCCGCGCCGGCGCGGAAGGCCAGTCGCTGGACGGTGAGCACGGGGGTCGTCACGTTGTAGTTGGCGTCGAGCAGGAAGATCCGCGCCGCGCCGCCGCCATCGAGGGTCACGAGGCCGCCGCCGTCCACCACGGCGTCGGTGGTGAAGACGATCGTCTGGCGCACCGGGACGGCCACCGGGTCGTCGCCGCAGTCGAACACGATGATCCCGCCCTGGGCGGCGGCCTCGCGCAGGGCGCCCTCGGTGCAGGAGCCCGGCGTGCCGTCCCCCACCACGTGATCCGGCGCGGACACGTCCACGGGGCCCGCGGGCGCCTCGCACACCACCGGCGGCGGGTCATGGATGACCGGGGTCTTGCGACCCGGGGACGAACAGGCGAACGGCAGCAGGATCCACCAACACCAGCGAAATCTGTTCATGTCGACCTCCGTCCAAAGGTTAGCACCATCTCCGTCCAGAATCGAAATCGAAAACGAAAACGAAAACGAAAACGAAAACGAAAACGAAAACGAAAACCGCCCACCTCCCCGGTCGCCGTCACCCGTCCCGGGCGTGGGCGGGGCGCGCCTGGCGTGCGCGCGCGGCGGCCAGCGCGAAGAACACCTCGAGTACGGCCTGCACCGCCGGGGACTCGAGGACGCCCAGGGCGCGGGCGATGGCCTCGAAGGTGCACACCTGGTGCGGGTGCGCCTCGTGGCGGATGCCCCAGGCCGAGGGCGGGCCGTCGGGGAGCCGCACCCGGGGGAGCTGGGCCAGCCCCGGCACGCGGGCGGCCATGCGGGCGGCCTGTCGCCACGAGCCGTCGGGCACCACGAGGGTGACGGGGCGGTCGTCGGCCGCGACGAGCCCTGCGGTGAGCGGCTCGGCGTCCGAGGACGGGAACAGCAACAGCGCCCGGCGCTCCGGGTCGGCGGCCAGCTCGCGCAGGTCCAGGAGCGTGCCCGGACGCCCGTGCTCGGCCAGCGCGCCGTTGGACAGGCAGTTCAGCGCCAGGGGGCCGGTCGCGGTGGGCTTGCCCGTCTCGCACCAGTGCATCACCACCAACACGCGGGTGCACAGGTCGAGGCGCGGGGTCTCGGCGCACACGCACAGGCCCACGGGCAGGCGGCAGCGCGGGCAGCGGTCGGTGTTGCGCGAGCGCATGCCCATGGGTCAGTTCACGACGGGGGCGGGGAAGGAGTGGTTGACCCAGTTCAGCACCGAGACCTGCTGGATCAGCCCGTCGAAGTGGAAGCGCGCGCGGGTGGCCTCTGAGGGCTGCGGGTCGGCACCAGCGAGGGCGGCCTGGGACGAGGTCGTCACGTTCCCGGTGAAGGTCCCGCCGGAGCCCAGGGCCTCCTGGTCCACCCACAGGTACACGCCGCCGTCGCCGTCGTAGGCGCCGAACAGGTAGTAGCCGTCCCCGCCGTTGAACGACGGGTTCAGGGTGAGCCCGGTGGCCGCGACGTTGTACGAGTGATAGCGGTAGGCGCCGTCCACGTGCACGCCGAAGCGCAGGACGGTGGTGGTCCCGTCGCCGTACAACTCGAGCGCGAAGCCGCCGGCCTCGGCGTTGTTCACGATGGCCTGGGTGCCGGTGAACGAGAGGGCGTCGAAGTTGACGTAGGCGGTCACGAAGAAGCCCTGCGTGCTCTGGGAGCTGGTCGCCCCCAGGGGCAGCGCGCGGCCGGTGATCCCCTGGTTCGCGCGGAAGTCCATGGAGCAGCCGAAGCGGTCCTCGCCCGGGGGGTCGAACCACAGGGGCGGGGTGCCGTGGGCCGAGGCGGTGGGGGCCGTGCCCACGTTGACGGACGTGCTCTCGAGGGCGCCGGCCGTGTTGCGGTGGACCCACACCGACGGATCAGCCGCCGAGGCGCAGCCGCTGGCGTTGACGTAGGCCAGCAGGTTGGTCTCGGAGATGACGGCGCGGGCGTAGTCGGCGCGGAACTCGGCCGTGATCTGGTCGACCTCGTGGCGCAGGGCGGCGATGAAGGCCTCGCCGAAGCTGCCCGGGATGGTGTAGACCCCGGTGCCCAGCTCCAGGGAGCGGGCGTACAGGCTGAGCCCCGGCAGGTGCTTCTGGCGGTACTCGAACTCGACCATGTCGAAGCCCAGGGTGTTCTTCACGCGGGCCAGCTCGGTCTGGAAGGCGGCCACCTCGGCGATGGCGTTGCGGGAGTACAGAACCGAGAAGCGGAAGTAGTCCTTGATGAACGGGTACTCGGGCAGCCGGTCGCGGATGGCCTCGAGGTAGCGCGAGAGCGAGGCGAAGGACCGGATGAACACCGGGCGCCCGTTTCGCGCGAACTTGCGGCGCGCGTCGAGGATGTCCAGGAGCGTCACCGCGAAGACGTCGGGGTCGGCGGTGCCCTCCTTGATCTCCAGGAACAGCAGGGCGTCGGCGTCGGCGAAGGTCGGGTCGTCCAGGAGCTCGACCAGGGAGGGCCGGCCGGTGCAGGCGTCGATGTCGCCGTGGTTGACGCAGATGGTGGTGCCCAGGGCGTCGGCCAGGTCGAGCTCGATGAGGTCGGCGCCGCGGGAGATGGCCTGGCGGATCTTGGCCAGGGCCTCGGCGGTGGTGTAGACCTCGTCGGCGGGGCCGTTGTAGCAGTTGTGGCAGGAGACCGGGACGGCCTCGCCCAGCAGGTTCTCGGTGAGGGCCCGGGCCACGCCGCGCCAGATTGGGCGCCAGGCGGTGCCGTGATAGACCACCTGGGTGACGAAGGACGCGGGCGCCGAGCAGCCGCCCAGCTCGTTGCAGGCGCGCACCTCGACGGTGTAGAGCCCCTCGTTGGCCGCGACGTGGGCGTGATCGGTGCCGGTCGTCTCGGTCTCGGCGCCGGCGTTGACGCGCACCAGGTAATGATCGGCGTCAGCGGGGGCGGTCCAGCGCCAGAACAGGTCGGCGTGTCCGGCCGAGGCCTCGCCCTCGAGCACGGGCGGCTCGGGGATGGGCAGGCACACCGAGGGCGAGGGTGCAGGATCGCAGCTCCAGCCGGCCTCGGTCGTGCACGACGCCGAGCAGCCGTCGCCGGGGTCGGTCCCGCCGTCGTCGCACTCCTCGGTGCCGGTGGCCTCGCCGTCGCCGCACGCGGTCAGATCGATGTCCCGCCACTGGCACCCGGCGTCGCACACGGTGCAGGCCGTCTCGCCGTCCGCGCAGCCCTCGGTCACCGTGTTGCCGTCGTCGCAGCCCTCGCCGGGGTCCAGGTCGCCGTTGCCGCACAGGGAGGGGCAGGGCGTCAGGTCCCAGCACAGGTCGTCCTCGCGGCACTCCTGGCAGTCACCGCAGCCGGCGCCGTCGGGGCATGGGACGTGGCAGCGGCCGTCGGAGCCCAGCGCCAGGTCCTCCCCGCAGTCGGTGGTCTTCTTTCCGGAGCCGCCGGCGCAGGCCGCCAGGGCCAGGGTCAGGGACAGGGAGAGGGTGAGTTGCCAGTGCTTCATGCCGTCGATCCTCCTGCATGAGATCGGCCCAGTGTAGCCCGAAGCCCCGCGCGCGACAACCGCCGTGTTTCGTTCGTCTGGGGGATGTCGAAGAGGAATCGGCGCGGTCCGCCGGTTTCCGGCGAAGACGAACGAAAAATCTCACGGCGTCCCCGGTTTCCAGGGAAGACGAACGAAATTGCTCACGACGTCCTTGAATTCCCGTGAGGGCGCTGTTAATTTAAACATCGTGCTTTATCGATGGCACTAAACCTTCCGGTTCCTCGTCATTACATGAAGCGGGAAATCACTCTCCATTGCGAATTCCTGACCGGAAATTCGTGCCGGCGACGGTGGGGGACGCTTGATGGGGAAGAACGCGGAAGCGGGGCGTTGGCACTTCCTGGAGAAGAAGGCCGGCGACGGTTGATGCCGCGGGCGAGCGTCGAGAGGGAAAGTCGGTTGATATCACGGAACGAAGACGACATAGTCCTGATGCGTTGGGGGCTTGCCCGGAGTCCACGATCGTGCTAAGGGTAAGGAAACATGAAACCACATCGGAGTTGAAGCGATGTCTAAAATATCAATACTTTATTCCGTGATCCTCTCCCTGCTCGTTTTTGGCGCCTGCAAAACCAAGACGAAGGTCGTGGAAAGTTGCGGGGACGGCGTCCTGGACCCCGGGGAGGACTGCGAGGGGGACGTGGGGGAGCACACCTGCGCCTCGCTGGGGTACTACAACGTGCTGGGGGAACTGACCTGCCAATCGGACTGCACTTTTGACGTGTCGTTCTGCGGCGGTCACTGCGGGGACAGCCTGGTCGAAGCCGGGAACGACGAGGTGTGCGACGCCGCGAACCTGGCGGGCGCCACCTGCCTCACGCGGGGATATTACGGCGGCGAGCTCGCCTGCTCCTCGGACTGCCACGGGTTCAACGAGGCCGGCTGCGCCGAGGTCGGCCGATGCGGGGACGGCCTGCTCCAGGAGACCTTCGGCGAGGTGTGCGACCAGGAGGAGCTGGGCGGCGAGACGTGCGAGGGCCTCGACTACTACGGGGGCACCCTGCGGTGCCAGGACGACTGCCGGGGATACCTGACCCACGAGTGCGCCGGGCGCTGCGGGGACGGCCAGCTCCAGGCGGACGCCGGCGAGGTGTGCGACGGCGGCGATCTGGGCGGCGCCACCTGCGTCTCCCTGGGCTATCATGGCGGCACCCTGGCGTGCAACGCGCACTGCGACGAGTTCGACCTGACCTCGTGCGTCGCCGCGGGCCGCTGCGGGGACAGCGTCGTGCAGCCGGCCGCGGGAGAGGCCTGCGACGGCACCAACTACAACAACGCCACCTGCCAGTCCCTGGGGTTCTACCAGGGCAGCATCGCCTGCGACGGGACCTGCCAGCTCGACACCTCCGGCTGCTCCCAGCGCTGCGGGGACGGGACGATCCAGGCCGCGTACGGCGAGGTGTGCGACGGGTCCAACCTGGGCGGGCAGACCTGCGTCACCCAGGGATATCTGAGCGGCCTGCTCGTGTGCAGCCCGGACTGCCGGGCCTTCAACATCGCCGGCTGCACCGGCCAGTGCGGTGACGGGACGATCCAGTCGGCGTACGGCGAGGTGTGCGACGGCACCAACCTGGGCGGGCAGACCTGCGTGACGAAGGGCTACTACGGCGGCTCCCTGGCGTGCGAAGGCACCTGCACCGCCTTCGACCTGGCCTCGTGCCAGGTGGCCGGCCGCTGCGGGGACGGGGCCATCCAGGTCAGCTACGGCGAGGACTGCGACGGGAGCAACCTGAACAGTCAGACCTGCATCACCCGGGGCTATTACTCGGGCACGCTCTCGTGCACCACGGGCTGCGACTTCAACCTCGCGGGGTGCTCGGGCCGGTGCGGGGACGGGACCGTGCAGCCAACCTACGGCGAGTACTGCGACGGCACCAACCTCAACGGTCAGAGTTGTCAGACCCTGGGGTATTACACGGGCAACCTGTCCTGCTCCGCCGCCTGCGCCCTGATCTCGACCGGGTGCTCCGGGCGCTGCGGTGACGGGACCGTCCAGAGCGCCTACGGCGAGGACTGCGACGGCTCCAACCTCAACTCCAAGACCTGCTCCAGCCTGGGATACGTCTTCGGCGGGACCCTCTCGTGCGCCGCCAACTGCGACTTCGTGACGACCTCCTGCGTCGAGGCGGCCGACGTGGCCGCGGGGGCGGACCACACGTGCGCGCTCTCCGACGGCGGCGCGGTGAAGTGCTGGGGACGGAACAACACCAGCCAGCTCGGCGACGGAACGACCACCGATCGCAAGAACCCCGTCGCGGTATCGGGGATCTCCAACGCCACGGGCCTCTCCGCCGGCATCGGGCACACCTGCGTCCTGCTCTCCAACTCCACCATCAAATGCTGGGGTTTCAACGGCAGCGGCCAGCTCGGTGACGGCACGACCACCAACCGAACCGCGCCCGTGCAGGTCAGCGGGATCTCGACGGCCACCGGGGTCTTCGCCCACGCCCACCACACCTGCGCGCTGCTGTCCGACCAGACGGTGAAGTGCTGGGGTGGCAACGCCAATGGACAGATCGGTGACGGCACGACCCTGACCCGCTCCTCGCCCGTGGCGGTCTCCGGCCTGACCAACGTGATCGCGGTCTCCAGCGGGGCCGTGGCCAACCACACCTGCGCCGCCAGAAGCGACGGCGGCGGCTGGTGCTGGGGCGCCAACCTGTACGGCCAGGTCGGCAACGGAGGCACCGCCGACCGCACCACGCCCGCCCAGGTGCTGAGCCTCACGGCCGCCTCCTCCATGACGGTCGGGTACTGGCACTCCTGCGCCGGGCGCACCGATGGCAAGGTGTACTGCTGGGGGATGAACGGCTATGGTCAGATCGGGAACGGCAACACCACCAACTGTCCGACCGCCACCGAGGTCAGTTCGTTGACCTCGGTGACCCTGGTCCGCGCCGGTGCCTATCACACCTGCGCGCTTCGCTCCACCGGCGGGCTCATGTGCTGGGGTTACAACTCCAGCGGCCAGCTCGGCATTGGAAACACCTTGGACAAGCTGGTCCCCGCGACCGTGATCGGGTCCGGATTTTTCAGGCTCGCCGCCGGTGGTTATCAGACCTGCTCGCTGGTCTCCTCCGGGGCGGGAGGCCGGTGCTGGGGCGGCAACACCTACGGTCAGGTCGGCGACGGATCGACCACGAACCGCTCCGCCCCCGTCGCCGTCGTCCCGTAGGTCGCCGGCAGCCTCTCCCCCGCCGCGCCGTCTCCTCCACGTCCACGTCGAAATCGAAATCGCTTCCCGCTCCCTTATCCCAGGATGCGGTTCACCTGCTCGAGGACCTGGTCGTGCAGGCCGGGGGCGCGGGCCAGGTCCGCCAGCCGGGCGCGCACCCGGGCCAAGCGGGCGGGATCGAGCAGGCCGGTCTGGGAGAAGGCCCCCGCGAGGCCGGCGGCGATCTGCGGGTTGATCCCGTCCAGGCGCCGCACCGCGTCCGCGACGAGCTCGTAGCCGGCGCCGTCGGCCCGGTGGAAGTGCCCCAGGTTGGCCGAAAAGGTCCGCAGCACGGCGCGCACCTTGTTGGGGTTGGCCCAGTCGAAGGCGGGATGCGACAGGAGGGTCCGCACGCGGTCGAACGTGTCCGGACCGGGGGACGCCGCCTGC
>Ga0302247_1002721_pt1 | contig 11050 bp, 16 predicted proteins | sample AAG_UR_Ile_MG_FD_193529 | JGI IMG/M metagenome (GOLD analysis project Ga0302247, IMG submission 193529) | Enriched activated sludge microbial communities from anaerobic digester in WTTP, New Holstein, Wisconsin, United States - AAG_UR_Ile | ecosystem: Engineered > Bioreactor > Anaerobic >...
CTGTAAGAAGTTGCAGCTTCCTAGAGGCTTATTAAAGTGCGTCATTTTTAAGAAAGCTATACATATTTCCGTAATAATTTAATTAATCTTATCTTGACATATTACCGCTAGACTGTAAAATAATAAATATTGTTAGTTCATAAGCAAACAATCTGCACCATATGTCAGATAACGGGTTCGCACTCACGACACCACTGAGCCGGACCCGCAGAGCCTGTCCCCTTGGCGGAGCTCTGCTCCCGGTGAAGGGGTGTGGTTGCCCTGACTCTACTCCAAAGCAATTGCGTCCGGCAACCCAAGGCACGCATGCTTCTTGCCTTTGCCCGCCGTGCCGCAGCGTGAGGGCTTTGTTATGTGGAGTACCACGCCCCGCAGAGACACACTACATGAACACGGCATTCTTTCAAATACTCTCAACCATTGCAATTTGATTACTATCTTTCTGCAACAACTATAAGCTTCCACGAGTTCTCTTTATCGTATGGACCCATATCATATCCACCATATATGTTAACCTTTGAAAAACCTGCTTCAGTAAGTAAGGACTTATATTCATCATCAAGTATTATCTTGATATGTACACTGTTTGTTTCCATTTTGCTCACTTTGTCACTATGGTAAATGTCGAGTATATTAACGGTCTGAAACCCTTCACTAATGTCACGTGAAAAAACCCTTGAAAAATCTTGGTTATTTACTACAAGATCAAACCGGAATCTATCCTGCAACGTAAGATGTGTGGTTCCCTGGGTCATAATAAGAATACCACCATCATTAAGCCTCTCCCGCATTGATTTAAAAGCTGTGAGCAAATCCTCATGAGTATGTAAATGCGCAATAGATTGAGTCATGCATAAAACTGCATCAAACTTCTCAATCCATACTTTTTCAAGATAACGGAAATCTGCTTTCTTTGTTATTATACTGATACCTTCTCGGGATAAATTTTCTTCACAAGCTTTAAGCATGGCTTCTGAATAATCACTTCCGCATACGTCAATGCCAAGTTTTGAAAGTAAATACAGATGTGGACCTGTACCACAAGCACAATCAAGTGCAGTCTTAACTTTATATTTGCTGAAAACACTCACTAGAAAAGCTTTTTCATTTTCATTTATATCTGTTATTGCGCCAAAATTATCATAGCTTTGTGCCCAATCGGCATACTCATCTTTATAATTCACTCTAAGCCCTCCTTCATAAAACGAGTTATAGTATTCCATACCCTTTTGCGTGGTATTTCACATAACGGGTTCGCACTCACGACGTCCCTGAACCGGACCCACAGAGCCTGTCTCCCTGGCGGAGCTGCGCTCCCGGTGAAGGGGTGTGGTTGCTACTTAATACAAACTACAGTGTTGCATATCTTTGCAACCCAATGCACGCACGCTCCCTGCTTTTACCCGCCGTGCCGCAGCTTGAGTGCATTGTTAGATGATGCGTAATGCCCCTCAACGCCTTACTAATCAACTTTGTATACCGCTTCCGGTATCCGGGACCTGACTTGCGTCGCTTGTGTAAATATTGTCTCTCTTGGGTTTGAATCACCCGCAAACTCCGCATAGGAGTTTGTTCCTTTATCTCTCTATACCAATTTCAGTATCCGATACCTTGATAGAATATAGAATGTAGATATTGTCTCTCTCGGGTTTTAATGCCTTACAAACTCCGTGTAGGAGTTTGTACCTTATATCAATATTACACATTATTCGATGTAACAACTGGCTTTCCATCCCTATCCAACAACGGTGTTATTCCTCCAGCGTATCCATCCCAGCTAAACAAATAATTAACCCCGGTCTCTCTATCTACTATTATTTTAAAGCCAGATAGAGTACCTTCTTTATGAATGATATCAAACCTTTTTTCTGAATTACGATTAAACATTTCTTACCTCCATGAATTAGTTATATTAATAATTATTCTTATTATATTAACATAAAACTTGTACTTTATTACATAAATCAATCTGCATTACGTGTCATCTAACGGGTTCGCACTCACGACACCTCTGAACCGGACCCGCAGAGCCCTTCTACTTTGGCGGAGCTTCGCTCCCGGTGAAGGGGTGTGGTTGCTACTTAAGTCAAACTTTAGTGTTGCACATCTTCTGCAACCCAAGGCACGCACGCTCCTTGCCCAGCCCTCCGTGCCACAGCGTGAGCGTATTGTTATATGAAGTTATCAGCTTACATAAATGTGAATTATAGAACTAATTAATCACATTTAATAGAGTATTAATCTTTGTAAGGTACTTTAGATTGTTCAATTATAACACCTTCATATTTGTACTTATTAAGCAATAATCTAAGTGATTTATATGTTAATTCTTTTTCTAGAGCTGGCCCAAAAACTATTTTACTTAATGGTAACTTATCCTTAGATTTGTTATCCGAATCGTATACAAGAAGGTTAACATAAGGTATTATATTGCCTTGTCTTGTTCTGAAGTTTAAATAATCTAAATTAATCTCTTTATTGGGAATAGAGTATATTATTCGCCATTCCTTTTCCTCTGAGAATGTTGGATGCTTAAAGCAAAGCGATAAGTCTGCTAATGTTAAACAAAGTGCTAAAGAGAATTCTTCGATAATTTTATTCCTAATTTTTTCATTATAAAAAGTACCTATCAGTTTTAGAATTTCTTGTATTGTACTGTATGTGCTATCTAAAACATTACTTATAAGTGAGCGTTGCTTTTCTGGACAATATATCACCTTTCTTATTATAATGTCTAAACCTGTCTTAAAAATAATATTCTGTTTTTCGTCTTTAAATTTAATTCCTATTGAATAGCCATAACCTTTGTCCCCATATCCTCGCCACTGACTTAGTAGGTCGCCATTTTCTGTTAAGCTTAGTACATATGCATCAAATAAACCATCATAAATATTTATAATACGATCTAATACTTCATTGTATAGATTATTATTATATCCTTTTTTTTTACTATCTTTAACCTCATTAAATATACTATTTGCATATTTCAATTCTGTGTAATCATTAAAATAAGAAGCATTTGAGCACCAAAAAGAATTGCCTGATAATATTCCGCAAATTCCTGATGAACTTGTATAATGATATAAAATTTCTGGTGTATTCGTATATTGATCTTTAAACTCAACAAGTAAACCATCATCATATGTTTTCGTAAGAACATCGATATACTCATTAATTAAACTATTCACTTCATTATCTGTATAGTTCTCCATAATACACCTCCCAAAAATCACAAGCACTTAAAATATCATAGATTTAATAATCATAAAACATCTCAAGCTGATAATTTCATATAACGGTTCCGTGTTCAAGACGTTCCTGATTGGTTAAGTGCGACAGCACTCCAAGAAGGAATGTGCGAAGCGAACTTGAACACATTGTTACCCGACGTTCCCATAACGTGGATATCGGAAAACGTTATTATGGATAATTATACCATAAGTATTGTAGATAAAAGAAATAATATAGCGTACCATTTACTCTAAAAGTTAAATGGTGTTAAATTTCACAAAATTTTTATTATCATTTTAAGTAAATTAGCGTATACTATTAATGTAAATACATCAAAATTGCTTATAAAAAATATTTTGTATTGACAAAAATACACAGATGTATTACACTAAAGTTGATTTTAAACCATTGTTATTAGTTATACAGAAATTAAATAATTTATTTTAAACCTTTGATATTTTAAACTATTGTTATTTTAATCCAACTAAGAGCACACCATGTGCTCTTAGTTATTTTAGGGGGAATGTTTTTGCAAAGATTTATGATGTTCATAGATAGTAATAATTTTTTTAAAAACTCAGAAAAGTTATTAGAAATCCAAAATCCTAAATTTAGTTGGCATTCTCTTATCCTTGGTATTAGAGATTTATATCAGGATATATCGCCAGATAGTAAGTTTGTAAAAGCTTATTATTATACTGCTCTTTCCGATAGAGAGGACAACCCTAAAAAATATGATGCTCAGAAGAAATTCATTGAAGCTATAAGGAGAATAAGTTTTGTTGAAGTAGTTGTGGGCTATTTAATGAGGAAACCAAAGGATAATAATATTGAAATTGATAAAAATAACCCTAATACATATTATCATACAGAAAAGAATACTGATGTAAATTTAAGTAATGATATTTTAGAAAATGCCTTTCAAAAGAATATAGATATAGCTATTTTAGTAGCCGCTGATGGTGATTATGAAGATACTGTAAATAAAGCACGAAAGTATGGTGTAGATTTTTATCTGGTTTTACCTATGGGAGCACCAGCGTCTAAAATGAAATCAATAATTGATAGAAGGAAAATAATATATTTAGATGAAACTTTTTTGAGAAAATATTTATTTGAGAAAAAATGATTATTGCTGCTAAATAAATACAATTCTATGACCTCCCCAATCGGAGGTCTTTTTCATCCCCAAAATTCACCAAAACTTCCCAAAACCCACAAACTTTTAAACTCACAAAAACTAAAAAATCCTTCATCGCCCCACCCTGATAAAGCTGTGGAGGCTGAGGGGAATACGTGGGAATGGGAATGTTGGGTAACGGGTTCGCACTCACGACACCACTGAGCCGGACCCACATAGCCCTTCCCCTTGGCGGAGCTCCGCTCCCGGTGAAGGGGTGTGGTTGCTAATTAATTCAAACTACAGCATTGCACATCTTCTGCAACCCAAGGCACGAATGCTTCTTGCCCTTGCCCACCGTGCCGCAGCTTGAGTGCATTGTTAAGCGACGTTTACTATCTGTAAAGTGCTATAAGATTTATTGATATATCAGGATATTTAATAAATGAATGCATCCCGATTTGTGTACTCATATCCGTAAAAAACTCTGTTATTTGATTAATGACCTCATCTATTGCACCAGAACTTATATTGTTGAGCTGTTCCATACTTGCTGATTTATTGGATTCTTCTTTAGGTATCTTGCATATTTGAGCTAAAACTCTCCAGTCTTGTTCTGGCTCATATCCATATTTAAAAATCATTTCATTTTTAGGCTCTGTTAAATTCTCTTCTCTAATAGGTGCAATAAACTTAATGCCTGACTTTGGTGCATTCGTAGGTCGAATCATCATCTGAGTAGGTACCGTAGTTAACCCACCATTAGTAACACCTTTCATTAATTCAATTATTGCATTAAACAATACTGGCTCTATATTGCTTCCAAGTGCTTGTTTTAATATTGCATAGCTAAGTGCGGAATCACCTTTACTCATATTCTCAATTATTTGTCCGACATTCTCCCCATCTGATTCCTTTTTCTGAAGCATCTCTGATATTGCAACTTGCTGCATAAGATTCATTAGTTGTTCAAAAGTACGTGCGATAGATTCCAGGTGCTTAACGTCAAAGAGTTTAGTTCTACATGTAAATTCTACAAAATCACCTGGTTTAACCTTTTTTAAGAAGGTTCTATTACTCCACTCATGAGGTTTTATCTCATCTAAATCTTTTAGAGATCTATGCTCAAGCAAAGCGTTTCTAAGTAAATTAAACTGATAATGATCAAGTACTTTCTGTTCAGTTACAATCTTCCCTTGAGAATTTTGAATTTCAAAACCACCTTCGATTCCCCCACTAGCCTTAATCTCTAAAGCTCCAATCCTTGATAAAATACTTGTTAATAAAGAGCTTGAATCTTTACCTATGCTGAATTCGCCATCAAGGTCTCCACTCATACTTATTTGTTTATTTTTTGCTTTTGTATTCTCTAATGTCTCAGCTTTTGACTCAGTAAAGCCGCCTAACAGCTGAGATCCATATGAAATCACCTTATTCTTATCAAAATAAATGAAATCTCTAACCATAGCTTCCTCCTCAAAATACCTTTTTCTTTAGTGAATGTCGCTTAACGGTTCCGCACTCACGACGTCCCTAAACCGGACCACAAAGCCTGTCCCCCTGGCGGTGCTTGCACCCGGTGAAGGGATGTGCAGTCAACTTTCAATCTGAAAGCCTCATATTCAACATTCCACTCGTCTTAGCCTGCACCCACGTGAGTGCCTTGTTATGCGCCGTCCACGGGCTTTAGCTTCAGCGGCTGACACGGACGTCAGCCACCTAAATACAGTATATCATACCAATAAGTACCATGCGGTGTTTTTGCTTCTCTCCAGTCTCTCAATTTCATATCGACCGAAGCTCCCTGCCCCACCCAAGGCACGGATGCCTGGAGATAATAAGAAAAAGGATAGCGTATGTGGCGATATATATGGTACTTCTCTTATACTCTATAACTTCCTAATACGGCAATATATTAGTCTCGAATAAATGAATCCGTGAGATGGCGTATAACGGTTTCGCACTCACGACACCTCTGAACCGGACCCCAAAGCCTGTCCCCTTGGCGGAGCTTCGCTCCCGGTGAAGGGGTGTGGTTGCTGCTTAAGTCAAGCCACAGTTTAGCAAATCTTTTGCAACCCAAGGCACGCCCACTCCCTGCCCTACCCGACGTGCCGCAGCTTGAGTGCATTGTTAGATGATGGGTGCTGCCCCGCAAAGCCTTGCCCAATTTCTTGATATCCCGCTTCCAGTATCCGGAACCTGACATGAGTCGCTTATATGCATAATGTCTCTCTCGGGTTTTAATCTCTAACAAACTCCGCATAGGAGTTTGCACTTTACATCAGCAATTCACACATTAACATTAGGCAAACCAATTTTCAAAAATGAGACCTGTAAAAGCAAAAAAATTAGTGAATATATGAGCTATTGTTACAACTTTAATTGACTTTGTTCTATATGCAACCCATCCCCATAATAATCCCATGAAAAATGAACCACCAACTAATGAAGCGAATCCCCCTTGATAGACAATTCCTTTTGCAAAATATAATGCTATATGCCAAAAACCAAAAAATATCGTCGGATATATGTATGCTAAAGCCATGTTATTATTAAAAACTTTATTAAAAACTCCACGCCAAAACATTTCTTCAAAAGTTCCATTTATTAATGCATATATCAATGCAATAACCAAAACCATAAATCCTGCTGTTGAAGCAATGCTTTTAAATACAACAAAAAAGGTAGCTATACAAGGTATAAAAGCGATCAGATACAATAAATTTCTCTTCGCTTTCTTAATATTAGATTTTAGAGAATAAATTTCTTTTAATTCACTAAAACCATTACAACTATATAAAGAAAACGGAAGGCAAAAGACAAGCCAATATATGCAAAACCCTACTATATATCCTGCTGTTTTTCCTATTGTATCAGTTAAAAACAGCATTAGTAATACCATTGAAATGCAAAGAATTGGTGCAACGCAAAGCAAAATAAACTGCTTTTTATTAATATTGTTCATTGAAAACTCTCCTCTCGGATCACTGTAAATTAATTCGTAATATTATAATAATACTTTTTACATAAGTCAATCTACAGCACCTGTCATATAACGGGTTCGCACTCACGACGTCCCTGAACCGGACCATGGAACCCTTCCCCCTGGCGGTACTTGCCACCCGGTGAAGGGATGTAAAAACAAATCATTGTCAGGAAACCTCTCGTTAGCTTACTGCACATTATAGGCATTTGCCACGTGAGTGCTTTGTTATGTGAAGTTGGTCGCCCCGCGCAGCCAAGGCCGACACGGACGTCGGTCCCCCAGAATACAATAAATTAATTTCCTCTCATATCAAAATCTGCTGGATAACCTCCGTCATAGAGTATTAAAATATAGTAACCTAAGTAGTTGGTCATGTCTTTTAACTTATCGAAATATATTGTTTCACGCTCATAATAATCTGTCTCCAATTCATACTTTGCAGGTATTACATCCACTTCAACAGAATGTTCCTTATTCCATCTTGCAGTTTTAAATGATATTCCTTCATAAAACTGCTTCAATTCGTTAAGTGATAAATTTGACTCTATAAGAGCACACGCAAAAAAATCCATTCCATTTCCGTTGCCATTTAGCTTCCCGCATCTTGCTTCTTTTGTTATAATCATTGTCTGTTCCGGTAAATGATTTGTGTTTATCTGATTTGCAAATATGCTTAATGATATATTGTTCTTAACTGGTGCAATAAAGTATAGTGAGATATAAATAACCGCAAGAACTATTGGAGTATAAGCTAAAAACAATAAAGTTTTCTTCTTCATAAAATCTCCTATAATCTGTATTTTTCGAGATAAGTGCAAACAACCCACGCATAAACGCGTGGCAAATCTGCGACCAATTTCATATAACGGGTTCGCACTCACGACACCCCTGAACCGGACCCGCAGAGCTTTTCCCCTTGGCGGAGCTTCGCTCCCGGTGAAGAGGTGTGGTTGCTGCGTAAATCAAACCAAAGTTTAGCAAATCTTCTGCAACCCAAGGCACGTCTACTCCCTGCCTTTACTGCCGTGCCGCAGCGTGAGGGCATTGTTAGCTGATGGCTCATGTCCACAGAGCCCTACCCTAATTATCATTCGCTGTAACTGTTTAGCATTAGTATTATCGCGATTTATCATTACTACCATTAAACAAGATTGCAGTATTTCGATTGTCATCCAAGGCCCAGCATTTGCTTTGTTATTTCAATAGCCAAACTCTTTACTACTTCAAGCGCAATCCCGGACAAATCTTTAGTTCTACTCTTAATTTCATACCACACTTTCGGGTCTCGAATAGAGTCTAAATAGTCGTGCCCGTTCCAAGTAATTTCCTTGATTATCATCGCTCTTGGGGCTACTTCTTTGTTGGCAACCTCGATATATTTTGCTTCCACAAGCTTCTTTGCTGAATAAAAAATGTCTTCTTGTGAGAACCCAGATAGATCGTCTTCGTCTATATGTCCTAATTTTAAGCCTTCAGGTAATCCATTAGCCTTAACTTCCAAGTTTTCTTCTAAGTAAATTAATAATGCTCGTATACAATCGTGATTCAGTTTCATTTTACTCACTCCTTGTTTATTGATCAAATCTCCATCCAATCATGTACATGAGCTGTCAGCTAACGGTTCCGCACTCACGACACCGAGACGCTTAGAGCGACGTCTCTTAGCGTCGCAGGTGTGGTTGCTACTTAAGAAAATCTATAGCTTTGCCAATCCTTCGCAACCTAAGGTACGGCCTACCCTTAGCAATCTTTCCTTACCGTACCGCCGCGTGAGTGCCTTGTTATGCGCTGGCTGCTGACCTCTTGCTCTAATCTGGCATGGACGCCAGATGCCCCAGAAAAAAGACCTCAACGCCGCTTACTTGCCCTACCCAGGGCATGGACGCCCGGAGATAATCCGCTGTCACGGATGACAGCTACTTAGTAGCTATTATCTTAATCCTTCTATTCTCTCAACAAGATTCATGCCTCACTTATTAATCACAACCGAAGCTCCAGCGCTCTACCGAGCCACGGATGGCGGAGGCAAATGAGACCCGAAACTCGCTCCTTGCTCTAGACTGGCACGGACGCCAGTCGACCCAGAAAAAGGACTCCAGCGGCGCTTACCTGCCCATCCCAGGGCACGGACGCCCGGAGACAAGCATACTCTTTTGCTATTATCCCTGAACTATCTATATTGTAATAACTTACTTATACAATATATATAAATCATCCCAGCAGCTTGCGTATAACGGGTTCGCACTCACGACGCCCCTGAACCGGACCCGCAGAGCCTGTCTCCTTGGCGGAGCTTCGCTCCCGGTGAAGGGGTGTGGTTGCTGCTTAAGTCAAACTACAGTATTGCATATCTTCTGCAACCCAAGGCACGCACACTCCTTGCCCTTGCTGCCGTGCCGCCGCTTGAGTGCATTGTTATGCGCCGTCCACGGGCTCTAGCTTCAGCGGCTGACACGGACGTCAGCCACCCTAATGCAGAATCATCAACCGAGTAGAATCATTTGGCTACATAACTTCCTGCCAGCATGTCAATTCCATATCAACCGAAGCTCCCTGACCTACCCAAGGCACGGATGCCTGGAGATAATAAGAAAAAGGATAATGTATGTGGTGATATGTATGGTACTTCTCTTATACTCTATAACTTCCTAATACGGTAATATACTAGTCCCGAATAAATGAATCCGTGAGATGGCGTATAACGGGTTCGCACTCACGACACCACTGAGCCGGACATCAGAGCCTGTCCCCCTGGCGGAGCTCTGCTCCCGGTGAAGGGGTGTGGTTGCCCTGACCCCGCTCCAACGCAAATGCATCCGGCAACCCAAGGCACGCATGCTTCTTGCCCCAGCCTGTCGTGCCGCCGCTTGAGTGCATTGTTATGCGAAGCAGTGGCATCTATATCAAAAAATAAGGCCTAAGCCTTATTCTCCTTATGTTCTTCTATCCATTCCGTTACATCTTGCTCGCTATAATTTCCTGAAGCAATGTTTAGCCCAAGCTCTATCAACTCGGTTTGGATGTATTGAACCACTATTTCATTTAGTTGAAGTAAAAGTAGCATTACCGCTATACCAATTCTCTTATTTCCGTCAATAAAGCCGTGATTCTTTACCATGCTAGTAGCTATTACGGATATTTTTTCTTCTATGCTTTCATACAAATCCTTGCCATCAAATGAAGCAAAAGCTCTGTTAAGAGCACTATCAATTAAGCTATAATCTCTTATACCATCACTTCCGCCAGTCTTTTCAATTAACTTCTTGTGAAAGAGTATAATATCCTTCATTTCAAGCATTTTCATTACTTTGCAAGCTCCTTAAACGCTTCAAGATTATCCTCAACAATCCGGTCCATCATACCATTTAAATTCTTACTCTCTTTAACCTTTATAAATTCAATAAAATCTATTACTTCTTTCTTCCTTTCTTCAGGAAGTGCCTCGAATTCCTTTATAAACTTTTCTGCCAGACTCATAAAATCACACCTTTTCAAAACTTTAATTATATTATACACTAACATTCGGAAAACATCCATTATTTGTAACCTTTAAGAAGTGTCTAAAAGAACCTATGCCACTGTTTCGTATAACTACCGCATTCCTGTCATATGTCGTGAATGATGCCAATATGTTATGATAGGCGACGAGTGTCGTGAATTACCCCATATGTAGGTATTCAGTTCTATTCCCTTCTACTCATTAGTTTATC
>Ga0302247_1002724_pt1 | contig 11041 bp, 8 predicted proteins | sample AAG_UR_Ile_MG_FD_193529 | JGI IMG/M metagenome (GOLD analysis project Ga0302247, IMG submission 193529) | Enriched activated sludge microbial communities from anaerobic digester in WTTP, New Holstein, Wisconsin, United States - AAG_UR_Ile | ecosystem: Engineered > Bioreactor > Anaerobic >...
GGTCGCCATCGCCAAGGGCGCCACGCTGATCGTGATCGTGGACCCGCTGGTGCCGGTGCGGGCGCCACGCTCGGGGACCGTACGCGGACGAGGCGGCGTGTACGCCGGCATCCAGGGTCTGAAGGCGCTGGTGAACACGCGCTTCCTCGGGAGCCTCCCGCGGATCATGAGCGCCCACCCGGAGGTCGACTTCCTCGTGTTCATGCCGCAGGAGGAGGACATGCTGCTCATGAGCGGCTCTCCGCTGCGCTATCGATACCGCATGGAGATCGAGCGGGTGGCCTACGACGCGGCCCTGACGAAGCTGCAAGGCGACTGGACGCGGGTGCGGCACATGCTGGTGCGCCACGGGTTGAACCCCCGCGATCCGGACGCCAAGAAATGACGGGAAAGGACCCACCATGACCCGCCCGAGCCTCTTCCTGCTGCCCCTGTTCCTGTCTTTGACGCTCCCTGTCGGCTGCGGCGATCGCACCCTGGAGCTCGTCGAGGACGAGTCGACCCCCCGCGAAGGCCTGACCGATCCCGGCCGGCCGGACGGCACGCGCAAGGTGAACAACTCCCCCGAGACGCCGGTGCGGCCCGCCGAGGACCGGATGGACCAGTTCCAGGTCGCCGGCACACGGATCATGTTCCGCGACCTGTCCATCCCGCCGGCCTTCCACTGGGAAAACCCCGAGTACCGCCTTTTCCAGCACCTGCACCAGATCGTTCTCGCCTGGGAGCGGGCGTCCTACCGTTCCACCGAGGAGGAGGAGTTCTCCGCCTTCTTCCAACTGGTGCTCCAGGCGCTGCTGGAGGACGAGGACCTGCGGTCAGCTCATTTCCGGGCGCTCCGCGCCTACGCGCTCCCCCTGTTCCTGAGAAAGGAGATCCCGCCCCGGCACCGCCCGGCCTTCACGCCGGCCGACCTTGAAAAGGAGGCTCTCCAAATCTACAAAAGGGGCTTCAACCTCAACTTCACCAGGGAGAGCGAGCTCACCAATTTCCTGAAGAACTTCGCCGAGAAGGGCTGGAGGGACCATGCGTTCGTCCCGCAGGACCCGCTCCCCACGCTGGAGACGGCCCTGCGCGACGACACCTCCCAGCTCGACCGGGAGAATCTGCAGTCGTCCAGGCGCTGCGCCCAGTTGGTGTCGCGCAAGCCGCGGCAGGAGGCCGCCTGCGATTTCGGCAGGTATGAATTACGCTGGTCGCCGACGCCGGGTGGACATCCGACCATGACGCTGACGGTCTCGCTTGACACCGGCCGTGGTCGCGAACTGTTCCAGGAGATGATGACGGGCTACCAGGGCCGCCCCGGCTGGCTGCCGCCGGGCCTGGAGCTGCCCCAGTTGACGCTGGAGGACGACTACGTGCTGACCGCGGCGGGCCCCGATCCCCTCACCTTCGGCCCCCTGACGCCTCCCGGAGCCGCGGCCTGGCCACAGAACCTGCGCCAGTCGGACTGGGAGGACTTCGCGCCCCAGGTGCTCGACGCGACGACCCCGCCCGAGGTGCGAGCGGCCATGTCCACCTGCGGGGCGAGCATCCTGGACAGCCTGGCCGTCTTCACCCGCTACGCGAACCGCATCAACTGGACGCCCGGTGTCCAGCCTGGCAGTTCCCGCCTGTCGCCCCCCCATGAAGACGCAGACCTGCTCCGACGCACCCGGATCCTGCTATGGTTCCTCCACGCGACGGGCTCGGGGCATCACCTCGCGCTGGGACTCAAGGCCGGCTGCGAGGGCCAGGTGCTGCGCTTTCTGGCCGTGCGCACGCTCTGGCTCCTGGCCGCCCAGGGACAGCAAGCGGATCCGGAGGCGGCCTCTCTGGTCCTGCTGTTCCGCACCCTGGTGGCTTTGCGCCCCGGCTCGAAGCCTGCCACCACCGCGGCAGCCCCTGGATCCGCAGCCGCGCCCGGCCCCGCCGCGCCCGGCCCCGCGCCGGCACCCGGTCCTCCCGCCCTCGCCGATCTCCTGGATCCGAAGGAGCTGCCCGAGCTGGACAGCCACGAGCTGGTGCTGCCCCGGGTCGAGGCGGCCTGGGTGTTGCTGCAGCAACCGGATGGGTTCATCGGAGTTGCCGCGGGACCGAACCACGCGGGGATCCGGCTCTTCGCCCCCACGCGGCTCAAGGACGTCCGCGCCGCCCTCGAGCGGCTCGACCTGCGTCGGACCTTTCTCCCCGCCCTGCTGCGCCTCACCCCCGACCGCCTCTCCTACCGGCGGGGAAAGGACGCCCTGGACTATTTCCTCCAATTTGCGCACGAGGCGCGCCGCGCCCGGTCGAAACCCCGCTGACCGGCGAACACACGTTGCCCGCGTGGACCTGCCGTGCTACAAGAGATGCGGCGTGAATGACGCGGGGTTTCCAGCGTCCCGATCCCGACGGAACGGAGGTGTCTCATGAAATGGTTCGTTTCCCTGGCCATCTGCTGCCTGTTCGCCCCATCCGCAGCCGCCGGGAAGGTCTGCTTCACCTGCAAGGACGCCAAACCCGTGGCGAACGTGTGCGCCGCCTCCGACACCTTCACCGCGCGCAAGAACGCCCGCAAGCTCGGCTGCAACATCACCGGCTACACCAGTTCCTGCAAGTGCGGCGCCGAGGTCTCGAACAAGGCCCGCCTCGATCCCGTGCTGGAGAAGCGCTACTTCGGCTGGCTCTAGGGGCGCCAACACTCCGACAAAATGAACAAGCTCACCGCCCTCCTGCTTCCCATCTGTCTTTTTCTCGCCACCCCCGATGACGCTGCCGCCCTCTGCCCCGACCAGCACCTGGCCTGGGTCCGGCTGGACGCACCGGACACGATGACCGGACGGGCGCTGCTTCAGGGCTTCCGGCGTCCCTGCACCGCCGTCCTGGACCGCGCTGGTGATCATTATTTAATTTCCGCGCCGGCCGAGGCCTACCCAGCCTGGGAGACGGCGGGGCTCCGCTTCCTCCACGTCGGCCCGGCGCCGGCGCCGCCCCCCGCCATCCGCTGGAGCGAGCTCGGGGGACGCCTGGTCGCGCTGGCCCAGGCCCACCCCGAGATCGTCCGGCTCCACCGCCTCGGCTTCACCGATGGCGGGCACCCGCTGTTCGCCCTCGAGATCGGCGAGGCCCCCGGGGATCGGGTGGGCAGGCCGGTGGTCCGCGTCACCGGCGCCCACCACGGCAACGAGGTCGTCAGCACCGACGTCGTCCTCGGGATCGCCGACTTCCTGGTCGGCCCCCAGGCCCAGCAGTTGCGCGCCACCTTCGACTTCTGGCTCTTCCCCGTGGTGAACCCGGAGGGGTTTGAAGCCCGCACCCGGTACAACGACTCCGGCGCCGACCTGAACCGCGACTACGGCATGTACTGGGACGACGAACTGGCACCCTTCTCCCAGCCGGAGACCCGCGCCCAACTGTCCTTCGGCACCCACTTTCCGCCCGTCCTCAGCCTGGACTACCACAGCGAGGCCGAGTACGTGAACACGGTGTACGACGGCTCGCCGGTCACCCCGCCGGAGCTGGCCACCATCCTCGAGCTCGCCGAGGTCTACGCGGGGCCGTCCAACCTCGAGGTGATCGTGGGCTGGGACTGGTACGCCGCCTATGGATCCTGCCAGGACTTCCTCCATGGCACCCTGGGCACCCTGGCCTACACCATCGAGACGCTGCAGCCCACGAACACCGCGGCGGTGGTGGCGGCGAACGTCGACGCCCTCCAGGATCTCGCCACGCACCTGCAGGAGCGCATGATCTGCGGGCGCGTGACGGACAGCTCGGGGCGCCCGCTGCGCGCCCGGCTGCACGTGGGCACCGCCCCGCAGCCGTTCTTCACGGGCGCAGCCGGCACGTTCTGCCATGTCACCGACGCGGACCCGATCCAGTGGGTGGTCGAGGCGCCGCGCCACGCCCGGGGCACGTTCTCCACGCCGCTGGCCCAGCTCCCGGATCCCCTCGAGTTCGAGCTGGCCCCGTCGACGGGTTCCTTCGGCGCGTTCCGCCTCATCGCCGCCGGCGGGCTGGGCAACGCCGCCAACTCCCCAAACCCCGCCTACCAGGCCCTCAGCGTCCCCGACGGCCGCCACTTCATCCTCGGCCGCGAGGGCTTCATCGTGCTCGACTTCGGCCTCCCCCTGCGCGACGGCGCGGGCGCGGAACTGACGGTGGTGTTCGATCCCGCCCGCCAGGGGGCCCGGGTGCGCGCCTCGGTGTCCGACACCCCCTTCGGCCCCTTCTCGCCCTGCGGCGACTACACCGGCGACTTCGACCTGGAGCTCTCCGCCTGCAATTCGCCCACCGCGCGCTTTTTGCGCCTGGCCAACCTGCTGCAGACCCCGCAGGCGGCCCTCGACGGCCTGCTGATCCCCCAGACGTCGGTCCCCTCGGACGTCGATGCCGACGCAGACGGCGTGTCCGAGGCCGACGACTGTGACGATGACCGCGCCGCGATCGGCCCCGGCTTCGAGGAGCTCTGCGACGGCCTCGACAACGACTGCGACGGCCTGATCGACGAGGGCTGGCCGGTGGACTCGGCCGGCGGCATCGACTGCACCGAACCCGACGCGGGCCCCGACGCCGGGGACGGGGACGTGCCGGACGCGGACACTGACGCCGGGGACGGGGAAGTCCCGGACGCCGACACGGACGCCGATGCCGACGCCGGCCCCCCGAAGCCGCGCGACGGCGTCTCCTGCCAGTGCCGCCACGCGGGCGACCCGGCGCGCCCCGCCCCCCTGCCCCTCGCGCTCCCGATCCTGGGGGTCGCCTGGCTCTTCCTGCGACGAAAATATCGTTGATTGACGCCTGATTTTCCGTTTTCCGTTGCCTGTGAAACCTGAATTCGTATAATACAGCTGCCTTTTTTTCTTGACTTACAGGTGAGTGATGCCCAGACAGACCCTTCCGACGAACGTGGAACCGATGGAGACCCAGAAACTGGACGACGACGTCCTGACCTTCAACAAGATCCTGGCGTCCTGGGACGAGCACCGCCGGGCCCAGTACCACCACGAGGTCAACATCACCTGGTGCTTCCACGAGTTCGCCCTCGAGGGCGTCGTGCTCGGCGAGCTCGAGATCCGGTCCGCCCTCGACGACCGCGTCATCTCCGACTCCTCGCTGATCCCCCACTACGACGACGTGGTCGCCTTCTACAAGGGCATGCAGCAGGCCCGCCTGGACGCCCAGAAGAAGCGCATCACGGTCAACATGACCTACATCAAGGAGCTGCATGAGTTGATCACGCCCCCCGAGGACACCCGGCTCCTGGCGTACCGCAAGGAGATGCCGCTGCACCGCCAGTACGCCCACGACTTCGCGCCCCCCGAGAAGATCCCCTACCGCATGCGCAAGCTCGGCGAGTGGATGCAGTCCCCAGGCTACCGCAAGCTCACGCCCATCGCCCGCGCGGCCGCCCTGCACAACCGGATCATGGCCATCTTCCCGTGGCCGAAGAACAGCGGCAGCCTGGCCCGCCTGATCATGAACATCGTGCTGATGCACGCCGGCTATCCGCCCGCGATCATCCCCCACCAGGAGCGCCAGATCTACTACGACCACATCCTGGCCGACATCAACCAGGACAACGAGGTCCACATGGTGCAGATGATCAACGACACCATCGGCCTCTTCATGAACAGCGCGATCAAGCGCTACTCACGGTGATCCCCGCGCCCTTCGTCCCACTGGAACCCGAGGTGGAATCATGAACCCCGTCATCCCCTGCCTGCTGTTGCTGCTCGGCGCGACCGCCTGCACCTCCTACAGCCGGCCCTACACGACCCCCGCCGCCGCCGACGTCCTCGGGGCCGTCTCCGCCCGGAACATCGAGGGGCTTCGCGCCCGCGGCAAGGTGGACACGTTCACCTCCAAGGGCCGCCTGAAGGTCAACGTCTTCCTCCTGGCCGACCGCCTGGGGCGCCTGCGCTTCGACGCCGTGACCCCGCCGCCCATGAATGCCACCGTGCTGCTGGTCACCTCCGACGGCGCGCAGTTCATCGCCAACGACCGGGATCACAACCTCTACTTCGTGGGCCCCACCCAGGCCTGCGCGGTGGCCCAGGTGCTGGGTGTCCGCCTGTCCCCGGCCGAGTTGTTCTCCCTGCTCGTGGGCGAGAACCCCTGGCCCACGGGGGGCGCGCGCACCACGATCGCGTGGGACAAGGACTGCGGCTGCGAGGTGGTGACCGCCGTCGAGGGCGCCCGCACCGTCAAACTGTGGGTGCTCGGGCACCGCGGGCGCGCCAACTGGCGCCTGGAGAAGGCCGAGGTGACCACCCCCGGCTCCCGGGTCAAGGTCGAGTACCGCGGCTGGAAAAAGGTCGACGGGCGCCTCGTGCCCACCCGGATGCGCATCACCCAGAAGGGGGTGTCCGGCGACGCCGTCTTCCACTGGTCCCGCATGGAGCTGGACCCCGAGACCGAGGCCGACGCCTTCACGCAGGTGCCGCCCGTGGACGCCACGATCCGGCGCGTGCACGACTGTGACGCGCCGACGGTCAAACTGCTGCAACCGGTGCCCCATGTCCCGCAGGAAGACGACGGAAAATAATCCCGGTCACAAGGGGCTCCAACTGGAGCTGGCCGTCCCGGACCTGCCGCAGATCGGTCCGCAGGGCGTCACCGCCCTGCCGCCTGCGCCCGAACCGGAAGGAGCGCCCGGGATCGCGCGGGAGCCGGGTCCGCCCTCCGTTCGGGAGCCGGATCCGCCCTCCATGCGGGAGAATGGCCTGCCGCCCTCTGCGTCCGCCCCCGGGGGCCGCGCCCAGCCCCCCGGCACCGAGGCCCGCGAGCTCATCCCTCCGGTGTTCACCGTCACCGATCTCATCTCCGACGTGAACGTCCGCCTGCGCAACCGCTACGGGAGCGTATGGGTCGAGGGCGAGCTGGGCCGCATCAACGAGAAGAACAACGTCTACTATTTCGTGATCAAGGACGCCCGTTCGACCCTGGACTGCGTGCTGTTCGCCCGGGCCGCCCCGCCGCCCTTCGAGCTCAAGGAGGGCCTGCAGGTCCTGGTGCGCGGCTACCTCGAGATCTTCGCCGCCCGCGGGAAGTTCACCCTCTACGTCGAGATGATCGAACCCCGCGGCGAGGGCGCCCTGCTGCTGGCCTTTTTGCAACTGAAGCGCAAGCTCGAGGCCGAGGGGCTCTTCGAGCGGCCCAAACGCCGCTGGCCCGAGCTGCCGCGGGTCGTGGGCATCGTGACCTCGGAGTCCGGCGCCGCGCTCCAGGACATGCTCAAGATCGCCCGCCGGCGCGTCGGCTGCCGGATCCTCATCGCCAATGCGCTGGTGCAGGGCGCCACGGCCCCCCTCTCGGTGATCTCCGCCCTCCAGTTGCTCGAGCGCCGCCACGACGTCGACGTGATCATCCTGGCCCGCGGCGGCGGCTCCCTCGAGGATCTCGCGGCCTTCAACGACGAGGGCGTGGTGCGCGCGGTGCACGCCTGCTCGGTGCCGGTGGTCACCGCCATCGGGCACCAGACCGACACCACCCTGGTGGACTTCGTCTCCGATCTGCGCGCCGCCACGCCCACCGAGGCCGCCGAGCGCGTGTTCGCCGATCCCGCCCTCCTGGGAAAGCGCCTGGAGACCGCGCTGGCCCGCTGCGCCCGGGCCGCCGCCGCCCGGGTGGACCGGTGCTTCCGCCAGTTGGGGGATCGGCGCCTGCCGGACCCGATCGTGTTCGTCAACCGCCGGGCCATGGAGCTCGCCGACGGCCAACTGCGCCTGGAGAGGGCGGTGACGGCGAAGCACGAGCTGGCCCGGACCCGCCTGGACGCGGCCGCGCGCCGCCTCGCCGCCCACCTGCCCCAGCGGCGCGTCTCCGAGCGCCAGAACCGCCTGGACGCCCTGACCGCCCGTCTTCGCAACGGCGCGTCGCTGGCCCTGCGCGCGCGCCTCGAGGTGCTCTCCCGGCAGACCGCCCGGCTGCAGGCGCTCTCGCCCCTGGCCGTCCTCGAGCGCGGCTACGCGGTGGTCGCGGGCGCCGACGGGGCGATCCTGCGGGACACGGACCAGGTCCGCGCCGGAGACACGCTCCGGGTGCGGCTGGGCCGCGGGCGCCTCGACGCCACGGTGGACGCCGTGCACCCGCCCGAGGAGGCGTCATGACGAAGCACGCCCCGACCGTCGCCCTTTTCCTCTCGGTGCCGCTGCTGTTTTTCGCCCGCTGCGTCCCCGAGCCCGTCGACGACGGACAGGGCACCGGCCACATCGGCCAGGCGCCCGATCCGGCGGTCACGGCTCCCGGCGGCCCGCGTCCCCCCGAGGCCCGGCTCCCCGGCTCCCCGGCCGACCCCGTGCCCTGGGAGAACCGCAAGGAGACCTCGGCGCCGCCCTTGCCCGACGAGGACACCGAGGACCGCGTGCGGGACCTGTTCCGCGGGCTCTCCCGGAGCCGCCCCGACGCCCTCGACCGCTGGTTCGTGCCGCTGCCGATCCTGGCCCGGATCAAGGACATGCACATGGGCACCCCCGAGGAGCAGGATCGCGCGGTCCGCTCGCTCCACGCCGGCGCCCTCGCCCGCGGCCGCGACCGCCTGGCCCGCCTGACCGGCCGGCGACCGTTCGCCTCGGCGACCTTCGAGTCCATCGAGCTCGGCGAGTGCCGCTTCGTGCCTCCCGGCGCCGACTTCAACCGCCTGGCCCACTGGTCCTGCGAGAAGAACACCGTCTACTACCACGCCGACGGCGACCGCCGTTCCCTCACCGTGCGCCGCCTGATCAACTGGGGCCGCTCCTGGTACGTCCTGGAGTGGTGATCGCAGAATCGAAATCGAAATCGATGGTTTTGGGACATGATGCAGGTCGAGTCATGAAGCAATCATAAAATTCGCACACAATCGCTTGGTGATCACGCATGATTGCGATTGTGGTTTCGTTGGGGAACGGCGGGGACGGCGGGCGGTGGCTAATTGCCGCGGACCTGGATCTTCGTTGCGGCGGAGGAGCATTTGTCGCGCACGGGGTAGAGCTGGACCCGCTTCTTGATGACGTTGTAGCCGTCGCCCTCGGCCACGGCCTTCACCTTCGGGAGCTCGGCCTTGGTGCCGATGGTGCCCAGCGCCTCGCACGCGGCGCTGCGGTGCACGGGGAGCCCGGCGACCAGGTTGAGCACGGCCACCGCCCTGCCCTCCTTGCAGTTCGCGGCCGTGAAGAACGGCAGCCACTCGTGGATGGTCTCCGCATCGTCGGTCATGGCCAGGGCCGCGAGACGGGGGCACAGTTTGTACGCCTGCTGCCCGACGAGGAAGGCCGCCAGCTCGCCGACGGCGCCCGCGTGGTTCTTCGGGAAGGGCTTGGCTCCGGCCTTCTGCAGGTATTCGGAGAACTTGGCCTCGACATCCACGCCGACGGCCTTCTGCTCGGCCAGCGACTTGCGCGCGACGTAGGAGTTCTCCGGCAGCTCGATGCCGGCCGCCCAGCCGCCCGGTGAATATCCAGAAGGCCACCGAGGCCAACCCCGCGCTCAGATGTTTGTTCATGTTCCGTTTCCTTTAGTTGTGGTGTGTCTGGACGTGCGTCCTTCGCACGCCACAGTGTATCCATTGTTGCCCAACGGCTCCCGGAAAAGCAGGTCGTTTATCGAGCATGGCCCATCACCAACAAGGTTGAGCGCGCGAATCATGACACGGCTTGTTTTCACGCGGGCGTTTCACTAGAATAATGCTCGTCGCCGAACCGGGAGGAGCCGCCATGAAGAACATCCATCGAATTTTCGTAATCTTAGTCCTGTCACTGACTTTGGGGTGCTCCGGCGGCGAGGCCGGTGTCTACGAACCGACGAACAACGTCAACAACGTCAACAACACCAACAACAGCAACACGAACAACGTCACCTGCGTCGACTTCGACGAGGACGGCTACGGCGAGAACTGCGAGCCCGGCGACGACTGCGACGACTATGACGGCGACGTCAATCCGGGCGCCGACGAACTGTGCAACGGGATCGACGACGACTGCGACGGCGCCACCGACGAGGACTGCCCGTGCGACCCCGGCGACGTGCGCCTGTGCTCCACCCACCTCGACCCGCTCACCATCAACCCGTCCATGCACTGCCGCGCGGGCTTCCAGGTGTGCGAGCCCACCGGCTGGTCATCCGACTGCGTGGGCGAGGTCGGCCCCGCGGACGAGGCCTGCAACGGCGTCGACGACGACTGCGACGGCGACATCGACGAGGGGCTGCTCAACGCCATCGGCCAGTGTTCGGGCGAGATCCCGCCCGAGAGCTGCGGCCCCACCGGCGAGGGCAACGGCGTGGACGAAAACGGCGACGGCCAGGTAGACGAGGGCTGCTCCTGCGCGGTGCCGGGCTACGATCCCGCCCTGCCCCGCACCGACCAGCCCTGCTACAACGGCCCGATCCACACGCTGGGCGTGGGCGTGTGCCGCGGCGGCCTGCGGGACTGCCTGGGCGGCGCCTGGGGTTCCTGCGTGGGCTCCGTGACGCCCTCGGCTGAGGTGTGCGACGACCAACTGGACAACGACTGCGACGGCCAGGTCGACGAGGGCTGCCCGTGGTGCGTGAACCCGCTGCCCGAGTGGTGCGACGGCGCCGACAACGACTGTGACGGGCTCATCGATGAGGGCGTGCGCAACGGCTGCGGCGGCTGCGGCCCGGTGGCCTCCACCGACGCCTGCGACGGCCTGGACAACGACTGCGACGGCGACATCGACGAGGGCTGCACCTGCGACGAGACCGAGGCGTGCTACCCCGGCCCGCCCGAGACCGCCGGCGTGGGCGCCTGCCGCTGGGGCACCAAGACCTGCAACGAGTTCGCCCCCTGCAGCGGTTACGTCACCCCGATCCCTGAGCTTTGCGGCACCGACGACGCGGGCAACGGCATCGACGACGACTGCGACGGCGCCACCGACGAGGGCTGCGTGTGCCCCGAGGGCGCCTCGCGCCTGTGCGGCGACGGCGCCGGGCTGTGCACCTATGGCCACCAGTTGTGCACCAACAACGCCTGGGGCGAGTGCGTCGGCGGCACCGGCCCCGTCCCCGAGACCTGCAACGGCCAGGACGACGACTGCGACGGCCTGGTCGACTTCGGCCTGCTCAACGCCTGCGGCACCTGCGG
>Ga0302247_1002734_pt1 | contig 11010 bp, 5 predicted proteins | sample AAG_UR_Ile_MG_FD_193529 | JGI IMG/M metagenome (GOLD analysis project Ga0302247, IMG submission 193529) | Enriched activated sludge microbial communities from anaerobic digester in WTTP, New Holstein, Wisconsin, United States - AAG_UR_Ile | ecosystem: Engineered > Bioreactor > Anaerobic >...
ACCCGGCCCCTGGAAAACGCCCTGTCCCCGGTCCGGGGACTCCGGGGGATCCAATCGGTGACGAAGGAGGAGGTGTCTCTCATCGACCTGCGCTTCGACTGGACCAAGGATTTCAGGACTGCGGCGGCGGAGGTGAGGGAGAAAGTCGACGCCGTCTACCCCTGCCTGCCCTTCGGGATCGACCGCCCCCTGGTGGTCACCGAGGACCTGAACGCCCGTCCGGTGATGGCCCTCGCCCTCTCCCCCTCCCCGGGCCGGAGTCTCCGGGATGCCGGGGAACTGGCGAAGAGGGAGATTTCCGCCGCCCTGGCCCGAATCCCCGGAGTCTCCTCCGTGGACATCGTCGGGGCGGGGAAAACGGAGATCCTCGTCCAGGCGGACCGGGAAAAACTGGCCGGAACGGGGATGTCCATCCGGGACCTGGCGGAAATCATCGCCGCCGCCACGGCGGACAGACCCGCGGGAAAGATCCTCGAGGCCGGCCGGGAGCATCCCGTCACGGTGAGGTCGGGCATCGATACGGCGGAGAAACTCCGGAGGCTCCCCTTGACGGCGGGCCCCCGCTCGGGGGCGGCTTTCACTCTGGGGGACCTGGCCCTGGTCACCGAAGGCCCCGGGGAGACCGGTTCCTTCTTCCTGGCCGACGGGAAGCGCTGCGTGGGGATCCTGATCGGCGGAACCCCCGAGGCGGGCAGCCGCGCCGCCGCCCGGGCGGTCCTGGCGGAACTGCCCCGGTTGCGGGACAGGTATCGTCGGGAGGTGGAGATCCGGGTGGCCTCCGACTCCAGCCGGGAAATCGACGCGGCCCTGCGGGGCCTTCCCCGTGCGGCGGGGCTGGGCATCGCTTCGGTCTTCGCGGCGCTGACGGTGATCTTCGGCGGGTGGACGATTCCCCTCATCGTGTCCGCCTCGGTGCCCCTCTGCTGCGCCGCGACCTTCCTGTTCATGCGGTTCACCGGGATGAGCCTGAACGTGGTGTCCCTGTCCGGAATGACCCTGGGCATCGGCATGATCGTGGACAACAGCATCGTCGTCGTGGAGGCCCTCCTGGATCGGGGAAGGATCAGCCCCAGGGAAGCCGCCCGCCGGGTGAGGGAAACGGCCTTAGCCATCTTTCCCTCCACCGCCACGACGGTCCTGGTCTTCCTCCCCATCCTGTTCATCCCCGGAGTCGTGGGGGCCCTCTTCGCCGACCTGGCGGCGGTTCTGTCCTTTCTGCTGGGGGTTTCCCTCATCTTCGCGTTGACCCTGACCCCGGCCCTGGCCGTCCTGATCTCCCCCGCCCCCTCCCCCGGGCCCGGAATCCTCGGCGGCTTCGGCGGGCTCTACGCAAGGTATCTCCGGGCCGCCCTCCGCCGCCCCTGGATGCCCCTGACGATTTTTCTGGTCCTCATCGCCATCGGCGCCGGAACCTTCCTGAGGCTGCCCCGGGCGGTCATGCCCCGACGGGACGCGGAGCTCCTGGAACTCACCGCCGCCTTCCCCCCGGGGTCCCTCATCGCCGACACCCTGGAGGAAAGCCGCAAACTGTCCCTCCGCTTCCTGGAGATCCCCGGCGTGGAAGGGGTCTGGGCCGAGGCCGGGGGAGACGAGGATTCCCCCATCGACCGGGGCGAGGCGGGGAGAAACCCCTGGACGGTCCGTTTCCGTCTCGGTCTGAAGGGCCGTCCCGCCGGGGAGGCGGCGCGGGACATCACCGCCGCGCTGACGGGAACGGCGGCCCTGCGGGACGGTCCGTCCCCCCCGGAGGATCCGGTGAGCCGCCTTCTGGGGGCCCGAAAGGGGCATGCCCTGCGCCTTTCCGGGGGAAGCCGGGAGGAACTTCTCCGGCGGGGGGAGGAGATCCGCCGCCGGCTCGGCGGAGAAGGACTGGTCGCCGGTGTCTTCATGGACACGGAGAAAACCCTCCCCCGGGTGGACTACCGGCTTGACCCCGTGGCGGCGGCCTTCCACCACATAGGCGCGGGGGAGGCCCTGGATATCCTGCAGACCTCCCTGCGAGGGAGGATCGCCGCCGGCTTCCGCCGGGACGACCGGGAGATCGGGGTCAGGGTGCGTCTGGGAACGGGAAAGCCGGCGATGTTCCCCGACCTTTCGGCGATCCCCCTTCCTGGAAAGGGGGGCTTCATCCCCGCGGGGGAAACGGGGTCCTTCGACCGGGGTTTCTGTTTTCCGGAGCTGCACCGGACCGACCGGGTCCCATCGGTGACCCTGACCTTCGATCCGGCCCCGGGCGCGGAATCCGCCCTGGAGCGGATGCTGGCGGCGGAGCCCCGGGCGGAGCTTCTGTCCCGGTCGGGACTCCGGACGGAGGCGAAATCCGCCCTTCTGGTTTTCGCGCTGGCGGCCCTCATGATGTACCTCCTTCTGGGAGCCCAGTTCGAGTCCGTCCTGGTCCCGCTCCTGCTTCTCCTCTCCTTTCCGCTGTCGGCGGCGGGGAGCTTCCCCATGCTCCTGGCTTTCGGGTACAGCCTGAACGTCAACTCCTTCCTGGGAATTCTCATCCTGCTGGGAACGACGATCAACTCGCCGATCCTTCTCACCGCAGCCTACGGCGGTGGCGGACCCCGGCGGATCGTGGAGGAATCGGTGAGGCGGCTCCGTCCCCTGACAGCCACGGTGGCCACCACCCTGACCGCCCTGGTTCCGGTGCTGCTGAACCGGGGTGGGGAAAACATCCTCCAGAGCAATACCGCCGCCTCCCTGGCGGGAGGCCTGGCGGCGGGAACGGCGGCGATCCTCCTGGTCTATCCTCCCCTGTATCTTTTCGCCACAGGGCGGCGGAGGCGCGGATCATGACCCGCCGAAGTCCCGCCGGCGTCCGTCCCCTCCGGGCCTTCTTCATCTTCATCGCCCTTCTCGCCGCCCTTCTGACGGCGGCCCTGCCGCTGACCTTCAGCGCCAGGGTTCCCTCCGGGGAGATTTCCTTCGTCATCCGCATCGACTACCCCGGCTCCTTCGAATCGGAGGTGGAGAGGATCCTGGCCGTTCCGCTGGAGGAGGCCCTATCCACGGTCCCCGGCATCGTGGGGATGGTTTCCTCCTCCGAACGGGATCGGCTGCGGATGCATCTGGTTTTTTCCCATCGTACCGACGAAACCGAGGCCTACCTTCTGACACGGGAAAAAATCTTCTCGTTGGAGCACAGGTTCCCCCCGGGAGTCCGGCGCCCCCTCATAAGCCACGCGGACCCCCGGGACCGGCCGGTCTTCGTCGCCGCCTTCCCCGCCGGGGATTCCCCGCCCCTGGAGGAGCTCCGGCGCCGCTACGAAGCGGTGGAAGGGGCCGGAGAGGTCCTGGTATCCGGCGGGAACCGCCGGGAGATCCATATCGTCGCGGACCCCGAAGACCGGGCGGATCTTTTTTCCATCCTCCGGGCGGTCAGAAACGCCGCCGCGTCGGGGACATTCGGCTCCGCGGGAAAGCCGCCTCTGTGGATGCGGGGCCGTCCCCAATCCATCGAGGCAATACGACGAATCAGGCTGGGTCCCGCCATGGAACTGGGAGACCTGCCTGCGGCGGGTTTCGCCGCGGCGGACAGGGTCGGCTCCGCCCGGCTGGACGGCGGGGAGGTGATCATCGTCTCGGTGCGGTCCGCGGGGACGGCGGAGACGGAGGGGGTTTGCCGGCGTCTGCGCGGTCTCACGGCGGAGATCTCCGGCGGGGTGGTTCTGTTCGATGAGGGCGAAGGGGCGCGGAAGGAGTTCCGCCGGCTTCTCCTGACGGCCGTCCTCGGGTGGGCGGCCATGGGGATCCCCGCGGCCTTCGTTCTGCGGCGGCCCCGCCGGATTTTTCCTGTCCTGCTGAATCTCCCCTTTTCCGCCGCCGCCGCCCTGGCGGCCTTGACCGTCACGGGCCGCCCCCTGGATTCCCTGAGCCTGTCGGCCATCATCGCGGGGTCCGGGATGGTTCTCGTCCGGGGAGTCCTCATCCTCGGGTCTTCCCACGAAAGAGAGAAAGACCCCGAAGAGCCCGGGGCCGCCGGGGCGGCGGCGCTCCTTGCGCCTGCGGCCTCCGGGGCTGTCCGGGAGGCGGCGCTCCTTTCGGCGGCGGCCTCCCTCTGCCCCTTCGCGTCCCTCCTCTTCGCCTCCCCCGACCTGACACGCCGCTTCACCGGGTTCGCCCTGGCGTCGGCGGCGCAGACCGCGGCCTCCCTGGCCTGCATCTATCTTTTTTCCCGGGCCTCTGTCCCGGCCCCGGGACTCCGGACCGTTCCGTCCCGCCGCCGGTGCGGGGCCGCTGATCCCCGGCCCGCTCCGGCCCGGCCCCGGATTGCGACGCCGTCCCGATGTGCCCGGCGGCTCAAGATTCCGGCGGGAGAGGGCCGCCCGTGGGACCGGCGCAGGGAGGCCGCCGCCGCGGCCCTGTTTCTCCTTCCCTGCGGGCTCATGCTCTTCGCCCTGCGGGGCGGCCCGGCGGCCCGGCCCCGGAGCCCGGCCCGGGAGTTCCTGTCCTTCACCGCCGAGTTCCCCGGCGGAACTCCCCTGTCCAGGACCGAAGAGGCGTGCCGCCCCCTGGAAGAGAGGCTTTCCGGCCTCCCCGGAGTCGTCCGGGTATGGACTTCCTGCGAGCGGGAGAAGACCCTGTTCGACCTGCAGCTCCAGTCCCCGTCATTCCACGGCCCGGTGCGGGAGGCGGCGGAAGAGTTTTCCCGAAGCCTGCCGGAAGGCTTCGTCCACTTCCCCGAAGATCTGGACGGGTCCGGGGCCTTCCCGGTCCTGGTGACCGGCCCTGATCTGGAAGAACTCAGACGCTGCGCCGAGGACCTGGCTGCGGAGATGGGCCGCCTTCCGGGAGTCCGGGGAGCGATGCTGCATTACAAGGAAGCGCCCCTCGCCAAGGTCGTCTCCCTGGATCCCGGGGGAGCCCGACGCCTGGGAGTCTCCGCCGCTGAAGCGGCGGAGCGGCTCCATTGGGCCCTGTCGGGTCCGGTGGCGGAAAAATTTTTCATTGCCGGGGAGGAAATGGACCTCCGGATTTTCCCGGTCCCCTCGGCGGTTTCTTCCGAATCTTCCCTCCTGGCCTTTCCCATTCCCCTGCGGGAGGGCGGGACGGTACGGATCGGGGACTTCGCCGAAATCACGGAGATCCCCCAGACCGGACGGATCACCCGCACGAACCGGAGCCGCTCCGTCTCCTTCACCATCATGACCGAAGGAGCCGGATCCCGGAAAACCGCCGGACTGCGGCTCGCCGCGGAGGAGATCGTGAAACAGCGCCCCTTTCCCCCGGGGGTCACCGCCCGGGCGCTGGAAAACCGGAACCGGGAGGATGCAGCTCTCTGGGGCCTGACGGCCGCCGTCGTTCTGTCTCTTCCCCTGGCGGCTCTGGTCCTGGTGTTTCACTACGAAAACCTCCGGATGCCCGGCATCGTTCTCTGTCAGGCTCCTCTCTGCGCCGCCGCGGCCCTGCTCCCGACCCTGCTCCGGGGAGGACCGGTCTCGGCCCCCACGGTCCTGGGAATGGCCCTGGTCCTGGGCCCCCTGACGATGCACTCAGCGCATGCTTTTCCCCGGAGAAGGGTCTTCCCCGATCCCGCGGCGGGGAAACGGGAAAACCTCCCGGGCCTCGCCGCCGCGCATCTTCTCCCCCTGGCGGGGATCCTTCCTCTGGCTCTTGGGGGAAACGATGCGGCTCTGCCCGCCCTGGCCTTCGCCGCCGGCGCCGCCGCCGTCCCGGCGTCCTTCCGCCTGGCCGGGATTCTGGCCGGGCCGGATCGGAGAGAAAACCCGGCTGGACCTTCTCCAAACCCCGGCGGCGCCGCGGACCAAAAAAACCCGCCTCCTGAAGAGGCGGGCGGGCCGGAAAAACAGCGGGCGAATCCCCGGGTGAAGAGCCGGGCCTTAGCCCCGCGTCAGGGCATGAAGAGGTTAGGAATGAACAGCACCAGCTCCGGCACATAGGTTATCAGAAACAGGACCCCCACCATGACGAGGAAGAAGGGGATGAAGGCCCGGATCGTGTCGGTGATGGAGATTTTCGCGATCCCGCAGGCCACGAAGAGGCAGACTCCCACGGGCGGGGTAAAGAGGCCGATGGCCAGGTTCACCACCATGACGACCCCGAAGTGCACCGGATCGACCCCCACCTGCTGGGCGATGGGAAGCAGGATGGGGGTGAAGATGATGACCGCCGGGCTCAGGTCCAGCCAGGTGCCCACAAAGAGGAGCAGCAGGTTGATCATCAGAAGGATGATGAACTTGTTGTGGGTGACGGCCAGGATGGCGTCACCGATGACCTTCGGAACACCCTGGTTCGCGAAGAGCCAGCCCAGGGCGCTGGCGGTGGCGATCATCAGCGCCACCATGCCGGTGGTGGTGGCCACCTCCAGAAGGATGCCGGGAATTTCCTTCAGCTTCAGCTCCCGGTAATAGAGGGTGCCCAGCAGGAAGGAGTACAGGGCCGCTATCCCCGCCGCTTCGGTGGGGGTGAAGAAACCGCTGACGATTCCTCCCAGGATGATGATGATGGTCATCAGCGCCGGGATGCTTTTCAGGACGATCCGGAGGGATTCCCGCAGGGACACCGTAGTCTCCACCGGGTAGTTCCGTTTGCGGGCGTAGAAGAAGGTCACCGCCATCTGGACGAGACCCACCAGAATCCCGGGCACGAAGCCGCCGAGAAAAAGCCTGCCGATGGAGGCCCCGGAGGCGACGCCGTACACCACCATGGGAATGCTCGGCGGGATCATCACTCCGATGGTGGAGGAGGTGGCGGTGACCGCAACGGTGAAATCCTTCTCGTAGCCCTTGTCCACCATGGCGGGAATCAGGATGGCCCCCACGGAGGAGGTGTCCGATGCGGCGGATCCGGTTATCCCGGCGAAAAACATGCTGGCCACGATGTTGATGTAGGCCAGGCCGCCCCGGAGATACCCCACCAGAACCCGGGACAAGTTGATCAGGTCCTCGGTGATACCCCCCAGGGCCATCATCCTGCCGGTGAGGATAAAGAGGGGAACCGCGATGAGGGTGAAGGTGTCGATGCCCACGAACATCCTCTGGACCAGCACCGCCAGAGGCAGGTCTCCGGTCATGACGATCCCGGCGAAGGCGGGCATCTGGCAGGCCGGAGGCACGCCCTTCGAGTTCAACAGCCCCGCCCAATGCCCCATGTCGGTGGGGGAGCACGGCATGCGCTACGATCTTCCCACCCGTGACATCATCGCCGCGGAGGTGGAGACCATGGCGGAGATCGGCCTCCTGGACGCTCTTGTTCTGATCTCCTCCTGCGACAAGAACGTCCCCGCCCACCTCCTGGCGGCGGCGCGGCTGGACATCCCGGTGATCTTCGTCACCGGGGGGCCCATGAGCTCCGGCGGCTCCTGCCTCCAGTCGGTGACCATCTCCAACCTGGACGCGGAATGCTACATGTACGGGGTGGGAGACCCCCAGGTTTCCCCGGAGACGCTTGCGCAGATCGAGGACGCCAGCTGCCCTGGGGCGGGCTCCTGCGCCATTCTGGGCACCGCCAACACCATGCAGTGCATGACCGAGGCCCTGGGCCTGTCCCTCCCCGGAGGGGGCGCCATCCCGGCAGTGTCGGCCAAACGGCTCTGGCTGGCCAAGGAATCGGGACGCCGCATCGTGGCCCTGGTCCGGGACGGAGTGACGGCCCGGAAGATCATCACCCCCGGCGCCCTCCGGAACGCCATCAAGACCCTTCACGCCCTGGGGGGCTCCACCAACGCGGTGGCGCACCTTCTGGCCCTCTCCTACGAACTGGGCTGGGAGAAAGATATCAACCTGGATCTGGTGGAGTCCTTCAGCGACCTGGTCCCCTGCGTCACCAACGTCACCCCCGGCGGGGTGTACTCCATGGGGGACTTTCACGACGCCGGGGGCGTGCAGGCGGTGATGAAGGCCGTGGAGTCGGACCTGGAAACGGATGTCCTCACCGTCTCGGGCCTCAGTTTGAAGGAACAGCTGGCCCGGGTGCGGTTCGAGCCCTCCGATGTCATCCGCGAAAGGACCAACCCCACCGCGAAGAACGGACTGGTGATTCTCCGGGGGAGCCTGGCCTGCTCGGCGGTGGTCCGCACCCCCGTGATCCCCAAGGACATGCTGCGGCACACCGGGCCCGCCCGGGTCTTTCACAGCCAGGAGGAGGCCATCGCCGCCCTGCGGGCCCGGAAGATCCGGGCGGGGGACGTTCTGGTGCTGCGCTACGAGGGGCCCCGGGGAGGTCCGGGTTTCAACGAGGTTTTCAAGGTCATCGGCTTTCTGAACGCCCTGGGGCTGGAAACCAAATGCGCCCTGGTCACCGACGGGCGGATCTCCGGTTTCGCCAAGGGCCCCTACATCTGCCAGGTCACGCCGGAGGCCGCCCTGGGAGGGCCGCTGGCCCTGGTGGAAGACGGTGACCTCATCTCCATCGACGTTCCCGGCAGAAAGCTGGACCTCCAGGTGGATCCGGCGGAACTGGAGCGGAGAAGACTCGCCTGGCGGGCGCCGCAGCCCCGGGTGCGCCGGGGGGTGCTGACCCTCTACGCCCGGCTCGGCCTCCCAGCCCACCTGGGCGGCGGGCTGGACATGAGGCTGTAAGGCGGGCCCCTCCGGTTTACCGGGAGGGACCGCCTCCGGTCGGCCGGGGCCTTCCGGGTTCCCGGCGCCGGCGGACCTTCAACCCCTGAACTCCCGGGCGGCCCGGACCAGGGCCCGGAGGTTCTCCAGGGGGCTCCTGGGGACCACCTCGCAGCCCGAGCCCAGGATGAAGCCCCCCTCCAGGGCGCGGGCGGACCTCATCACCGCCTCCGCCTCCCGGCGCACCAGGTCGGGGGTCCCCTGGAAGAGCACCGCGGTGGGCTCCAGGTTGCCCATCAGGGCCACCTTTCCGCCGGTGAGTTCCCGGGCTTCGGCCATGTCCACCTTGGCGTCGATCTCCAGGATGTCCGCCCCGGTTTCCGCCATGAGGGGAAGAATCCTGCGGGTGTCGCCGCAGATATGCAGGAGCGTCACCGCCCCCGTCTCCCGGGCCCGGGGGCCAACGGCGGCGAAGACCTTGCGCTCGAAGGGGAAGACGTACTTCTCGTAGATGGACGGGCTGATCATGCTCAGGGAGGCCAGGGAGTCACCCACCTGGGCCACATCCGAACCCGCCTCCAGGAGGGCCAGCAGGAAGGCGATGAGGGCGTCGGAGGAGATTTCCATCAGATCCAGGACTCTCCGGCTGCGGTCCCGGTCCTCCTCCGCCTCGGCGGTGGCGATCTCCATCAGGAAGTACTCGGTGCCCCCCGCCAGATAACTGGCCATGGAAAAGGGCCCTGTTCCGGGCCCCCGGATGGCGACCTCCCTTCCCAGCTGCCGGCGCAGCTCCGCCACCGCGTCCAGGTAGACGTGCATCCGGCCGTCCCGCCAGGGGTCCGGCGTCCGAAGCCGGCCGATCTCCTCCAGGGTCTCCACCGCCGGCTTCACCAGGTTCGGCGTTTCGTTGAAGGGCTGGTGGGTGACGCAGCCGAAACCTTCGACGATGTAGTACTGGTCCGACTGGGCCACCACCACATCCTGGCCCAGAGCCTCCCAGGCCCTCAGCTGGGCCTCCGCCATCCGGGCGGCGCTGGTGTTGTAGATCGATATGGGCGTCCCCGCCAGGGCGGCCCCGAAATTTCCGTTGTAGGGGGCGGCGGGAACCCGGTCCGGCTTTTCTCTCCGGGCGGCGGCGAGGAAGCGCTCCCGGGACGTCATCTCAGTCAAACTGAAGCCCTCCGTTCTGGTCGATGATCTCCCCGGTGATGAAGCCCGACAGAGGGTGGGCCAGGAATCGCACGGTGTGGGCCACCTCCCGGGCGTCGCAGAAGCGGCGCACCGGGATCTTCTGGAGCAGGGCCTGCCTCTGCTCCTCGGTGAGCTGGACCGTGATCATGGGGGTCTTGACGTAGGCCGGGGCGATGCCGTTCACCGTCACCCCGAAGGGGGCCAGCTCCGCCGCGAGGCTGAAGGTCAGGGAGATCATCGCGCCTTTGGAAACCGAATAGGCGGTCCCCGCGGTGATCCCTCCGGTTTTGGCCGCCAGGGAGCTGATGTTGATGATCCTGCCCCAGCCCTTTTTCTTCATCCCGTCCATGAAGGCCCGGCTGAAGTAGAAGGCCCCGTCCAGATTCACCGCCAGGACCCGCTTCCACTCCTCCGGCGTGGTCCCCGCCGCCTTGTTGTTGGACAGAATGCCCGCGTTGTTCACCAGGATGTCCACCCCGCCCCATGCGGCAAGGACCTTATTCACGGCGGCCTCCACCGCCTGCGGGTCGGAGATGTCGCAGCCCAGACCCATGGCCTTCCCCTGGGGCAGTTCCCGGCAGCGCCGGTCCAATTTATCCTGGTCCAGATCCACCAGAACGACCCGGCAGCCGTCCTCCAGAAGCCCCTGGACGACGGCCTCTCCCAGAACGCCCAGGGCGCCCGTCACCAGGGCTGTCTTCGTGTCGGTCATTTTTCCTCTCCCCTATGTCGACAGTATCCGGTGCAGCTCGTCGCCGAGCGCGACGGCCTCCTCCGGCGTTTCCGTGGACGTCTGGATGAAAAGCCCGGCGCGCCCGAAATAATCCAGTATCCTTTTAGAGTAGGCCGCCAGGTCAGTCTTTCCGCCTCCGCCATGATCCCAGTAGAAGTGCCGCAGATACAGCGCCGTTTTCCCCGCCGCCGCCCGGCGGATGACGTCCCAGTCCGGGTTCTGGGGGATGGTGAAGTCCAGACCTTTCAGATTTCGGGTCTCCATCATCGCCTCCACCACGTTCCGCACATCTCCGCAGGAGTGGACCACCACCCCGCCGAAGGCGTCGGCGATCATGGAGTTGTACCTCACACCGAACTCCCGGTACAGGCCGGGAGACAGCAGGGCCGCGGTGTCGTCGCTGATCCTGATCCCTCCCTCCCGGGGGACATGCCACATCTCGTGGCTGATGGAGAAGAGGTTCTTTATCCTCCGGAACTGCTCCCGGATGAAGCCGATGGTGGCCTCGGTGATCTTTTCCAGGAGAATGTGGGCCTCCTCGGGGTAGAGCATGAGTCCCTCGAT
>Ga0302247_1002736_pt1 | contig 11004 bp, 10 predicted proteins | sample AAG_UR_Ile_MG_FD_193529 | JGI IMG/M metagenome (GOLD analysis project Ga0302247, IMG submission 193529) | Enriched activated sludge microbial communities from anaerobic digester in WTTP, New Holstein, Wisconsin, United States - AAG_UR_Ile | ecosystem: Engineered > Bioreactor > Anaerobic >...
CGGATCGTGTTTCGGACCTCGAGCCAGTTGCGCTTGAGGTCGCCGCCGCGATCCTCCATGGACGTGATGTCCCCGGGGTCCGGTTCGAGGACGAGCTCGTGGAACTCGTGGGTCGGGTGGTCGGCGCGGTAGCGGTCCAGCCGGGCGCGCAGCTCCGGGTCGTCTCCGAAGCGCCTCTCGAGCACCACGATCACGGCCGGCCGCTGCCCGGGACAGTCGGGGTCCCCCAGCTCCGCGCAGCCCTCGGGGCAGCAGCCGTCCAGCGGCCCGCAGTCCTTCGTGTCGCACTCCGGTGCCGGGGTTTCCCGCTTCTTCGGGTCGTCGCAGGCGATGATGGACAGAAATGACAAAACCATGAGAAAGGACGGGAAACGCATGGGGAGCTCCTGGTTCGGGCGGCCACAAGGAGCACCAGTTCGACCCGGTTGTCAATCCTTTTCGGTCCCGGAGGCCGGCCGTCGCAGGTGGGGAACCCGTCTCCCGTTTCAGCTTGATTTTGCCGCGCCGATCGGTATCTTTCCAACCTTAAGTTTTTCGTTCACCCCATCTCAGAAAGGATAGGACCGAAATGTTTGTACTCAGAAATAAGATATTCCCGTTGTTTTCCGCCCTCCTGCTCCTCGCGCCGCTGGCCTGCGGCAAGAAGGACGGCAAGAAGGACGAGGCCAAGCCCGCCGAGATGGCCGCCGGCATGGACGGTGACATGGGCGCGATGGAGCCCGCCATGGGCGCCGACGACGCCGCGATGAAGGTCGCCGACAAGGTCGACGACAAGGTCAAGGACGCCAAGAACCTGACCGATCCGAACAAGGAGCTCACCGCCGAGGATTACAAGAAGCTGCTGCTCGATCACGCCGCCTGCGAGATCAAGAACGACGAGATCGACTACGAATGCCCGGCCGTGAAGGCCCTGCGCGAGGCCATGTCCGGCGGCCGCAAGATCGCCGATCTCACCGGCGGCGGGGACGCCCTGGGCAAGGAACTGCTGGGCCACGCCGCCCCGGCCGTCCGCATCAAGGCCGCCGGCCTGATGAGCTCCTTTCTGGGCACCAAGGGCTCGAGCCAGGACATGATCGTCGAGGCCGCCAAGAACGAGAAGCACCCCGCCGTGCTGCGCGCGATGATCCGCACCGTGGCCAACGACGGCGCCCGCAACCCCAAGGTCGCCGAGATGCTGCTGGCGGCCGCCAACCACGAGTCCCCGGTGGTCCGCAAGTCCGCCGTGTACGCCCTGAGCTCCACCTGGAACCGCGAGATGAAGGGCGGCCCCGAGAAGCTCATCGAGCTCATGGAGAAGGACGCCGACATGGACGTGCGCGCCGCCGCCTGCGAGTACGCCGGCCACCTCGGCGACGACAAGTTCATGCCCTCGTACACCAAGTTCACCGCCGACAAGGAAGAGAAGCTGCGCTCCGCCTGCACGAAGGGCCTTGTCTACATGTGGTGGTCCTACCCGTTCCACGAGAACGCCTCCGAGAAGGCCTACAAACTGACCATCAAGCTGCTCAAGGCCAAGCCCCGCACCAAGGACAACCCGTACTGGACCATCCCCGGCATGTTCCGCAGCAAGAACAAGGACAAGTTCCCCGAGTGGCAGAAGAAGGCCAAGTGGTTCAAGCAGGCCGAGCTCAACGCCGTGCTGGCCGACATCATCAAGGACACCAACGTGAACTGGCTGGGCCGCAACGGCGCCATCGACTCCCTGGTCGAGCACGGCGCGACCAAGGCCGACCTCGAGAAGATCCGCAAGACCTTCACCGGCGAGCCCAAGGGTGACGACGTCCACATCGTCGGCAACCTGGACAAGGCCATCGCCAAGATGTAACCGCCCTCCCGCCGTCACGGGGGCCGATTCCTCGGGCCCCCGCGATTTCGATTTCGATTTCGATTTCGACCCAGATACATCCCAGTTTCAATCATTCCCCGGATCTCCCCATCCCCCGGCTGTGCTATCCTCGCGCCCCGGAAGGAGAGTGACATGTCCGGGTCCGTCGCGATCAACCACGAGGAGCTGGCCCGCTTCGGGCCCATGGTCAGCGCCATCGCCCGCCGCATGATCCGCGATCCCGAGGTGGCCCGGGACGCGGCCCAGGACGCCTGGGTGGCGGTCGTCGCCGGCCTGGGGACCTTCCGCGGCGAGTGCCGCCTCTCCACCTGGGTCTACACGGTCGCCTCCCGCGAGATCCTGCGGGCCTCCCGCGACGAGCGGGTCTACTCCACGCGCTTTTTATCGGACTACTTCCACGGCCCCGGGCGGGAGCTCCCCGCGGAGGGCGGCGTGGAAAAGGAGGCGTGGGTCCGGTCCATGTGCGACGCCTGTCTCACGGGGATGCTCCACTGCCTCGACAACCGCACGCGCCTGGCCTACATCCTGCGGGACCTGGCGGGCCTGGACTACGACGAGGTCGCCTCTGTCCTCGGAGACGACTGTGCGGCCGTCCGCCAGCAGGTCAGCCGGGCAAGACGCCGGCTCAATCACTTCCTGCGCGGGGAGTGCGCGCTCGTGAACCCCCGGGCGCCCTGCCGCTGCCGCATGCGCTCCCACGTGGAGGCCGTGGATCTGCCAGCCGAGTATCGCAGACTGTACGCCACGCTGGGCCGGGTCAACGTCTGGCGGGCCTCTGGCGAGCTCGTGCCCGGCGACGACTTCTGGAGTCCTCTCGGGAAATGATAGGAAAAACGATCCGGAGTCGTCACAGGACGGTCTCGAGATCCTCCCATGGGGCATGAGGGGCGCCGGGCGCGCCTCCGGGAGGATGCAATGAACACAGAGCAAAAATTAACGATCCTGCAGACCGCCTATGCCGCCGCCCTGGTGGACGCGGTGACCCGCTTCGAAGAAGCGGGCATCCTCGGGGAGGTGGTCGAGCGAAGGCGCCGCCATCGGGGCGGGGCCCAGGCGAACCGGTTCTTCGGCGTGACCGTGCCCCGGGAGATCTTCTTGCGGCTGTCCGAGCTCTTCGGGTGCGCGGCCTGGGAGCTCGAGGACCAGGACGGGGGCTTCGTCGCCGTCACGAAGGGCTGCCGCATGCACCAGCTGGCCGCGCGGCTGGGCGCGCCGGCCCCCTGCGACCTGTACTGCCTCGAGCCCATGCGGGACATGCTCGAGGCGCTCGCGCCCGGGGCGCGGTTCGAGGTGGAAGGGACGCTGGCGACGGGCGCGTGCTGCCGGGTGCGCGTGCGGCCGACGTGAGAGACCGGGTCAGCGGTCGAAAGGGGCGGGGGCGGGCAGCTGCAGCGCGGCGATCCAGCCGGGGATGGTCCATACGAGGACGATCAGCGCCAGGGCGAGGGAGACGCGGCACACCAGGCCGGCCAGGAAGGCGTCCTGTCGCTCGGCCGCTGGGAGCGAGACCGCCGCCACGATGAAAAGGATCCCGGCGGCCGCGCAGATCGAGGCGAGCAGGCTGAAGGCCGCGCGCCGGCGGGGGCGGCGGCGCAGGGAGAGAAACCAGGCGAAGCAGGCGGCCGCGGCGGCCAGCGGGATCACCACCATCGAGGGGGGCAGGGTCTCCATGCGGGCATCCTGGGCCTCGAGGATCGATCCGGTCAGGAACAGGGCACACAGGCTGAGGACCGACGTGGCCGGCAGCGCGGCCGCCAGGAACGGCCCCCAGGGCCAGGGGGCACGGGCGGAACCGCAGATCAGGCCCGCCATTAAAATGAACTGGGGCACGAAGAACGCCGGAGCGAGCCAGAAGGTGTCGGCGTCGGCCGTCGCGGAGACGAGCCAGACGGCGGCGAACAGCAGGACCCAGACGACGACGGCGGCAGGCCTCAGGAATCGTGGCATGGACATGCCGCGAGTGTTTGCCTTTTTCGAAATGTTGTCAAGGACGCCCGCGGTGCCCGCGGTGCCCGCCGTGGCTGCCGCGGCTGCCGCGGCTCCAGGAGGCCCAGACGCCCAGGGCGCTGAGCGCGGCGAACACGAGGAAGATCGTGTCGGCGGCCCGGATGAACTCAGCAGGGGGGGCCGCGCGCACCGGCACGTCGCCGACGAAGCCCTGGAGCACCAGCGTGGCGATGCCCATGCTGAGCATCTGGCCGGTCAGGCGCATGGTGCCCACGGTGCCCGAGGCGAGCCCCAGGTGGCGCTTCTCCACGGAGCCCATGATGGAGTTGGTGTTCGGCGACGAGAACAGGCCGAAGCCCAGCCCCAGCACGCCCAGGGCGGCCAGGAGGAAAAAGGTGGGGGTGTCTTCTTTCAGGGTCGTCAAGAGCAGCAGGCCGGCGAGGGTGACGGCCATCCCCGCCGAGGCGAGCCATCGCGGATCCACGCGGTCGGACCAGCGCCCCGAGCGGGAGGCGACCACCGCCATGACCAGCGGCTGGGCCACGAGGATCAGGCCCGCGTCGCGCGGACCGAGGCCCTGCACGACCTGCAGGTACAGGCTCAGCACGAAGGTGATCGCGAAGGTGGTGGCGTAGTTGATCAGCGCGGCGAGGTTGGCCAGGGCGAAGAGGCGGTTCGTGGTGAACAGCCGCACCTCGAAGACCGGGGTCCCGGTGGCCAGCTCGACGCGCACGAACGCCACGAGGCCGGCCAGGCCGGCCAGCGTCAGCCCGATGGCCAGGCCGTCGGGCAGGTGGGCGAAGCCGTACATGAACACGGTCATCGCCGGCACGTACAACAGGGCGCCTTTGCGGTCGAACCGTTCGCCGTGCGCCTCGGCCCACTCGGTGCGGATCCCGCGCCGGGCGCCGAGGGCGACCCCCACGCTGACCAGCGCCGGCACCACGAACAGCGAACGCCAGCCGAGCCCGGAGATGAGCAGTCCGCCGAGCACGGGGGACAGCGCGAGGCCGGCGTACACGGCCGTGACGGACCAGCCGATGGCCCGGCCGCGGTCGTGGGCAGGGTACACCTCGGTGACCATGGCCATCCCGGTGGAGAAGACCATGGCGCTGCCGAGCCCCTGGCCCACGCGCAGGGCGATCAGCACGGCCGCCGACGGGGCCAGCGCGCCCAGGGCCGAGGCCCCCGCCAGCACGACGTTGCCCCACAGGAAGATCCGGCGACGTCCCAGGATGTCGGCGAGCTTGCCCAGGGGCACCAGGAACACGGCCGACGCGAGCAGGTAGGACATGGCGATCCAGCTCATCGCCACCGTCCCCAGGCCGAAGTCCGCCGCCATCTCCGGGAGCGCCAGGTTCACCGCCGCCCCGATGAAGGGCGTGAAGAAGGACGAGACCATGACCAGGGCCAGGACGGCGGCGGGGCGGGTGGGGGACTCGGGCATCGGGCGGGATTATCTGCATCCGGGGAGAAAGTCAAGGTGATGGTCCTTGCCTTTTTTCCCGCCGATGGTCACAGTGTGCGGAGCCGGTTCCCTCCGGCGAGGAGGAGCTCACCATGCGACCCCACGACCTTGCCCCCGACTTCACCCTGCCCGATCAGGACGGCGTCCCCGTGCGCCTCGCCGAGCGCCGCGGCCACTGGACCGTGCTCTACTTCTACCCCAAGGACAACACGCCGGGCTGCACCCTCGAGGGGCAGGAGTTCACCGCGCTGTTGCCGCGGTTCCGGGCCGCGGGCGCCGAGGTGTTCGGCGTCTCCCGGGACTCGGGGAAGACCCACTGCGGGTTCGCGCAAAGATATGGCCTGGGCGTGCGGCTGCTGTCGGACCCGGATCACGTGGTCCACGCGGCCTACGGCGCCTGGGGCCAGAAGAAGCGCTTCGGGATCACGTCCGAGGGAGCGCTGCGCAGCACGTTCCTGATCGCCCCGGATCTCTCGGTCGCGGCCGCCTGGGACTCGGTCAAGGCCGTCGGCCACGCCCAGGAGGTGCTGGACCGCCTGCTCGCGCTGCAGGCGGGGAAGGGGGCCGGGTCGTGAGCCGTCCGACGACTTCCCTGCTCCTGTGGCTGCTGCCGGTCGTGGGCGCGCTGGCCGCGTGTGCGCGCGACGGCGAGGAAAAGACCGCGAAAAGCCCGTCCCTGGCCTGCACCGCCGACGCGGACTGCGCCGTGACGGTCCCGTTTTCCGGCTGCTGCCCCGGCTGCGGCGCGGCCCCCGAGGAGCACGTCGCGCTGCCCGTGAAGGAGGTGGAGCGCCGGCGGGCGAAGGAGGCGCGGACCTGCGAACGACGCCGGGACTGCCCGCTGATCAACTGCCCCGTCCTGCGGTTCTGCAACGAGACGAAGGCCGTTTGCGCCGACGGCCGGTGCGCCCTGCGGCTGGTGCCGATCCCGGACTGCACCGAGCTGCGCTACGATCGCCCCGCAGCGATGACGCCTCCGTGACGACTCCTTCCACCGCTCAGCGGCCTCGGATGAACCAGGCCCTGACGATCTTCCCCAGCCGCACCTCGTAGATGGCCACGGCGTGGACCGGCGGGCCGTCGCGCAGGCCGGTGACGCGCTCCTCGTCGAGCACGAAGTCCCCCACGACGATCCGCCGCGCGACGACGCAGTTCAGCCGCGGCGAGGCCTTGAACAACTTGGAATACGTCTCCCGCAGGGCCCCCTGGCCCTTCAGGAACGGCGCCGCCTCCCCCTGCACGAACAACTCCACCTCGGGGTGGAAGTGCGAGACGAACAGGTCGATGTGGCGCGCGTTGTAGGCGGCGAGCTGGCCGGCCACCGGATGCACGGCGCCCGAGGCCGGCGAGGGCAGCGGCGCCACGCCAGGCGGCGGGGCCGCAGCGCACGCGGTCAGGAGCCACAGGAACGAACACCACAGGAGGATCGGGGTGAAGAGGCGCATGGAGTCATCCTGCACCGGGGCGGCCTCCGGTTCAAGTGGTTTTCCCTCGCCGACGGGCGAGGGCGAGGGCCTCGCGCAGCTCCAGGCGGTCCAACTGGAAGTGCAGGGTGGAGGGCTTGAGCCCCAGCAGCTCGGCGGCGCCGCCCGGCCCGCTGATCCGGCCGCCGGTGAACTGCAGCACCTCCCGGATGTGCCGGCGCTGGACCTCCCGCAGGCTGACGGGGACCCCGGCCTTGGGAGCCCCGGTCAAGGCGCCGCCGGGGTCGCGCGCGGCCGGGCTCTTCCCGGGCCACGGGTCGAGGCCGAGCTCGGGGATCCGAAGCCGAGGGGGCGTTCCCAACATCACCGCCCGCTCGATCAGGTGCCGCAGCTCACGCACGTTCCCCGGCCAGCCGTGGGCCGTCAGCCGCTCCATGTCCCCGTGGGAGATGCCCTCGTAGGCGAGGCCCAGCTGGCGGCCGGCCTGCTCCATGAAGAACAGCGCCAGCGCGGGGATCTCGGTGACCCGTTCGCGCAGCGGCGGGACGCGGATGGGGAAGGCCGCAAGGCGGTAGTACAGGTCCTCGCGGAACCGCCCCGCGGCGACCTCGGCCGCCAGGTCGCGGTTGGTGGCGGCGACGACGCGGAAGTCCGAGCGGACCGGCCGGTTGCCACCCACCCGCTCGAAGGTCCCCTCCTGCAGCACGCGCAGCAGCCGGACCTGCTCCTCGGGCCCGAGCTCCCCCACCTCGTCGAGGAACAGCGTGCCGCCGTGTGCCAGCTCGAACCGCCCCAGGACGCGCTCGGTGGCGCCGGTGAAGGCGCCCCGCTCGTGCCCGAACAGGGCCGAGGCCACCAGGCCCGGGGCCAGGGAGGCCACGTGCACGGCGATGAACGGTCCGGCGCTCCGGGCGGAGGCCAGGTGCAGCTCCCGGCAGATCAACTCCTTGCCGACGCCGGTCTCCCCCGTCACGAGCACGGGGGTGTCGGTGGGCGCCACCTTGCGCACCAGCGCCAGCACCTCGCGCAGCGCGGGGGAGTCGCCGGCCAGCCTCGAGGAGACCGGCGCGGGGCTGTCCCCCTCGAGGCGGTGGTACCGGTTCTCCCGCTCCAGCCGGCGCGCGGCGTCCACCTGTTCGCGCCACCGCGCCGCGTTGCCGGTCACCACCCCGAGCTGGGTCTGTACCAGACGAACCAGGCGCCGGTCCGCGAGGCCGAAGGAGGGGTCGGTCCAGCGGTTCTCCAGCGCCAGGAACCAGGTCTCGTCGTCGACGTGGAAGGGGATCCGCAGGAACCCGCCGGGGCCCTCATCCGCCGGGTCATCCAGGGGTCGTCCCTCGAGCGGACCTTCCGCGGGGGCCGCCGCCAGCGCCTGCAGGACGGTCGAACGCCAGGCGGCGGGGCCGCGCGCGGCCAAGGGCTCCGGCACTCCGGCCCGCGGGCGGCGCACCAGCATGCCCCGCTCGGCTCTCAGGGCCCCCAGGAGCCTGACGAAGAGGGTGTCCCAGGGGTCCGCCCGGTCCTCCCCGGGCTCGGGGAGGTGCCCGGCCTCGAGCAGGGCCGCCACCAGGTCGGCCACCTTCTCGGACAGAGCGCCCGCCCCCTCGGTCGTCTCAGGCTCCCGTCGTCGGCCGGCGGTCTCGGGTCGGGCCGTCGAAGCGCTCTCCAGCCGTTCCTCCAGCTCCCGCGCCCGCTCCAGCTCCGGGCCGCCGCCGGCCTCGCCGAGCAGCGCCCTCGCCTTCGCCAGCAGGGCGCGCGCCCGCTCCCGCTCCGATGGATCCCCGGCGTCCAGGAGGAGCCGGGCCTTCCAGCAGCAGGCGATGCCGGCGGGCAGGGGCGCCGGCGCGTCCAGGTGCCGCTCGAGCTCCCCGGCCAGGGACAGGCCGTCCGGCGGGGTTCCGGCCCTCTCCAGCCGCTCCAACAGGTCCAGCGCCCACGAACCACCCACCCAGTGGGAGCCTGCGGCGCGCCAGCCGGGCACCGCCCGCCCGAGGATGGCGGCCGCCTTTGCGGGGGACGACTCCAGGGCGCAACGGGCCAGGACGAGCGCGCCGGCCCAGGCGTACGGTCCGCCCAGGGCCTCGAACCACGTCGCCGCCCTTCGGGCATGCTCGCCCGCGGGTCCCAGCTCGCCCGACATCCAGAAGGCCACCGCCAGCATCACCTCCCCGTGCGCCTCGAGGGCCCGGTTGCCGGTGGCCGCGCCCCGGGCCGCCACGCGCCCCATGAGCTCCAGGGCCCGGGGAAACTCCCCCAGGCTGCAGTAGGCGTGGGCCAGGAGCGCCAGCGCCGAGGCCGGAGCGGCCGAGTGAGGATCCAGCAGCATAGCCTCCCCGGCGGGGTCGACCCCGTCGACGCCGCCCAGGAGCGCCTCGAAGCAGGCGATCCCCTCCCCCGGGCGGCCTGCGAGCACGAGGGAGATGGCGGCGTAGGTCCGGACCTCGGCGATGACGCGAGGATCGGCCAGGGCGTCGGCGGCCTCGAAGGAGCGCTCGAGGCTGGCGCGCGCGAGCGCGGGGTCCTCTTCCAGGGCCCGCACCGCGCGGACCGACAGCAGGAGCGCCTGCGCCGAGAGGTCTCCTTGGGACTGGGCGAACTCCACCGCCTCGTCCAGGACGCCGGGCGCCACCAGCCTGGAGGAGCGGAACCTCCGCACGGCCTCGACGACCAGCTCCAGCCAGCCGCGCTCCCGGCCGGGGAACGACGCCCTCAGGGGGGCGGGGAGGTGGATCAGCAGGTGGTACAGCCGCTGGGCGACCGCCACGTCTCCCGCGTCGGCCGCCCGGGTGGCCCCGCGGCGGGTCAGGGCGATCGCGGCCGGGTTCGCGGTGAGCGCCTCGAGCTCCCCGGCGCCGGCCTCGAGGGCGCACCCGTCGTCGTCGCCCCGGGCTCCGTCGGCAATCCGCCAGGCCACCGCGCGCTCCGGGTCCACCCCGATGACGCCGCCCCGGCGGCCCCGCTCCAGGGACGAGAGCAGCGCGCCGGGGCCGAAGCCGCCGGCCTCGGCCAGGTCATCCAGGGACACCTCCCCGGCGGCGGCGATCAGCAACAAATCCAGGCGGGAAGGAGAACGAGAAGGTTTCATGGAGGACTCCCGGAGGCGCAAAAAGAGCGGGAGAAAAGTGACAATATACCGTCAATGACAACATGTTGATGACAATAGGCTGATACATCAACCGCGTCAAGCGGAAATTCCCTTCGTATCACTTGTGTTTTTTAGTTGGCACGCGGAGTGCAATCCCTTCCCGGCATGACGTACCGCATCGACCTGCGCCACACCCCCCACGAGAAGATCCTCGTCTTCAGCGGCCATTTGGACGCGGTCGCCTGGCAGGATCTCGCCCGGCTCCTCCCGGAGCTCGGGGAGGGCGGGGTCCTGGAGCTGGACCGGGGCACGGTCATCGACCCCGGCTGCCTCGATCTCCTGCGCGCCGCCGGGGTGGTGACGAGGACCGGATCCCCCTATCTGAAGGCGCTGCTGGAAGGGCCCGGACCGACCGCGGCCACCCCCGGGTCCGGGGGGAAGGAGTGAGCATGAAGAACCCCTGCACCTGGTTTGCACTCTCCCTGTTCTGGAGCCTGACGCCGCTGGCGGCCTGCGGCTTCATCGACGACGAGGCCCCGATCCGGGACAGCCTGGCGGCGGCCGACGACGCCGGGACCTTCCCGGTGACCCGTAGCCTGGTGGATTCGCTCCCGGAGCCGGCGGCCCGGTTCCTCTGGCGCAGCGGGGTCGTGGACCGGTCCTTCGTCCGGGCCCACCGGAGCCGGGGCGTCGGTCGGCTCAGCCTCGAGCGGGGCGGCTCCCGGATTGAACTGTCCTTCGAGCAGTACAACACCACGTCGGTCCCGACGCGCCACGCCCTGATGCGGGGCACCTATGCGCCGATGATCGAGATGGACGGGCACGACAGCCTGGACCTGGACGGGCAGGGCCGCATGTCCATCCGGCTCAACGGCCTGCCCTTCCAGGAGACCTGGGGTCCCGAGGTGGCCCAGGCCGGGCTGGTCGCGTGCCTGGCCGAGGTCGCGCTGTGCCCCTCGGCGCTGGTGGGGCCCGGGATCGAGCTCGAGGCCCTCGGCCCGGACACCCTGCAGGCGCGGCTCACCGCCCACGGCATCACCGTGACCGGCGTCTTCACGTTCACGCCCCAGGGGGATCTGGTGGACTTCGTCGCCCTGCGCTACGCGACCGAGGGGGACCGGCAGGTCCTGAAGACCTGGCGCGCCCGCTGCGACGGCCACGCTTCACACGACGGCGTCCGCGTCTGCGACCGGATGGCCGGCCTCTGGGAGGAGGAGGGCCGCGCGCCCTTCGA
>Ga0302247_1002737_pt1 | contig 11002 bp, 10 predicted proteins | sample AAG_UR_Ile_MG_FD_193529 | JGI IMG/M metagenome (GOLD analysis project Ga0302247, IMG submission 193529) | Enriched activated sludge microbial communities from anaerobic digester in WTTP, New Holstein, Wisconsin, United States - AAG_UR_Ile | ecosystem: Engineered > Bioreactor > Anaerobic >...
CGGCGGTATCCTCGACACGATCATGAACCGCCTGGCGACCCAGATCGAGAAGAACACCAAGCTCATGCGGCGCATCAAGTCGGCGCTGAACTATCCGAGGATCCTCATCATCGTGTTCTTCGGCGCCATGTACGGGCTGCTCTTCCACGTCATCCCGACCTTCGAGCAGATGTTCGCCGGGATGGGCAGCCAGCTGCCCGGCCTCACCCAGAAGGTCATCGACTCCAGCCGCTGGGCGCTCGCCCACGCGACCCCCATCTTCACCGTCGTCTTCCTGATCATCGTGGGCTTCGCCGTCATGTTCTACCTGCCCAAGGGCCGGTACCTGATCCACAAGGCGCTCCTGAACATGCCCATCCTGGGCCCGGTCATCAAGAAGACCGCGGTCGCCCGCTTCACACGCACCATGGGCACGCTGCTCTCCTCGGGCGTCCCCATCCTCGACGCCCTCGAGATCGTCTCCAAGGCCGCCGGCAACCTGGTGATCGAGCAGGCGCTCATGACCGTGCGCGAGAAGATTGCCGAGGGCCGCAACATCGTGGAGCCGCTGGCTGCCACCAAGATCTTCCCCCACATGGTCGTCCAGATGATCGGCGTCGGCGAGCAGACGGGCGCGCTGGACACCATGCTCAACAAGATCGCCGACTTCTACGAGGACGAGGTCGACGTGGCCGTGGAGGGCATGACCGCCATGATCGAGCCGCTCATGATGGTCGTCCTCGGCGGCAGCATCGGCACGGTCATGATCGCGATGTACATGCCGATCTTCTCCATGGCCGGCAAGACGGACAACATCAAGTGACGCTCCTGCCCCCGTGGGATCCCGCCGCCGGCAGCGCCCAGGGGCGCGCCCACCGCATCCTCCAACTCTCCATCCTCAAGTTCCTGCTCATCAGCGTCATCCTCGCCGGCTCGGCCGTCGCCTTCCTGGTGTCCCCCCGGTCGCAGGTGACCGGCACGCTGGTCCAGCGCGTCGTCATGGGGCTCGTGGTCTTCGAGTACGCCACCCTGCTGGGCCTGCTGGGCGTGCTGCGCCTCGACCACCCCCGCCTGCCCTGGTTCTTCCTGGGAACCGTCGTCTCCGACGCGCTGGTGACCGCCGCCCTGGTGCACGTCACCGGCGGCGCCTTCTCGCCCTACGTCATCCTCTTCATGGTCGGCATCATCTCGTCGGCGCTGGCCATGCCCGCCTTCTGGGCCGGCGCGGTGACCTTCCTGTCCATCCTGCTGTACGCCGCGGTCTCCGTCGCCGGCCACGCCGGCTGGCTGCCCCCGCTGGGCGAGCCCGCCGCCCTCGGGACCACGGCCGCCGCCGCCGCCGCCCGCCTGAGCCTGAACATCAGCGCCATGGCCGCCGTGTCCGCCCTCTCGATCACCCTCGCGCGGCAGATGTCCCGCGCCGAGCTGGCCTCGGCGAGCAAGGACCGCCAGATCCAGCTCCTGTTCAACCGCCACCAGGACATCCTGCGCTCCCTCCTGGACGGCATCTGCTGCCTCTCACGGGAGGGCCTGGTCCTCGACGTGAACCCCGCCTTCCGCCAGCTCGCCGGAGGCCGGATCGAGGTCGGGATGTCCGTCGATGCGCTCCCCGAAGAGATCGCCGGCTGGCTCACGGCGCGACCGTCGGGACAGCGGACCTGCCTGACCCAGGGCTCCCAGGTCTTCGAGCTCGAGGTGTGGGTGCAGGACCTGCTGGTGCAGGGCCAGCTCGCCGGCTCCATCATCGTCCTCCACAACCGCTCGGAGCTCGCCCGCCTGGAGCGCGACCTGGCGCGCCAGGAGAAGCTGGCCGCCATCGGGCGCCTCACCTCGAGCATCGCCCACGAGATCCGCAACCCGCTGACCTCCATCGCGGGATCCCTGGAGCTTTTGCGCCCGTCGGTCACCGCGAAGGACCCCGAGAGCGCCGAGCTCTTCGGCATCGTCTTCCGCGAGATCCGGCGGCTCAATGATCTGATCTCCGAATTGCGCGTCTACACCTCCCAGCGGGCGCCCCGCACCGAGCGCCTCGACCTCGTCGAGTTCATCCAGGAGACCGTCATGCTCTGCGAGGCCGATCCGAAGAACGCCGGCACGCGCTTCGAGGTGCGGCTCCCCGAGGCCTGCCCAGTCCGGTTCGATCCGGGCGGCCTGCGCCAGGTGCTGCTCAACCTGATCATCAACGCGGTCCAGGCAGCCCCCCGCGCCTGGGTGCGCCTGACCCTCTCCCGATTCGCGGACGAATGGCACGTGGACATCGAGGATCCCGGTCCGGGGATCCCCCCCGAGCTCCAGGAGAAGATCTTCGAGCCGTTCGTCTCCACCAAGAGCTCCGGCACCGGCCTGGGCCTCGCGGTGGCCGGTCACATCCTGATGGCCCACGGCGGGCGCCTCGTCCTGGCCCGCTCGGACGAGACCGGGACCGTGATGCGCATGGTCATCCCCGCCTCCGACGCCGAAACCTGAAAAAACGCGCCGACCCCCTTTTCATGCACGGGGAAATGCGCCATAATCCCCCACACCCAAGGAGGTGGACCGTGGGATTTTTCAGCAAGATTTTCGGCGGCAAGAAGGACACCGGCGAGCTCGAGACCCAGGCGCCAGAAAAGCAGGAGGCCGAGGAAAAGAAGCCGGCCACTCCCGTGGTGTCGGCCCGCCCGGTCGAGCCCGAGCCCATCCCCGAAGAAGACCGCGTACCCGTGCCCGAGCCCAAAGCCGAGGCGAAGGGCGATCACCGGCACGACAAGAAGCACGGCAAGAAGGGCGACAAGTCCCGCGACGACCACAAGCCCACCGTGTTCGGCATGCCGGCCCCCTCCTTCACCTCGAAGGAGGAGGCCGAGGCCGCCGGTGAGATCGCCTCCCCCGGTGAGACCGCCCAGGCCGCCGTGTCCGGCGAGATCGCCGTGGGCGAGGTCGCCGTGGGCGAGATCGAACTCGGCGGGTCCTCCGAGCCCGCCCCGACCGAAGCCGCCGGTTCCATGGTCGTCGGTGGCGAGGAGACCCTGGGCCAGACGAGCTCGGGCGAAATCGAGCTCGGCGAGGTCTCCGTGGCCGCCCCCGTCGTCCGCTCCGCCGAACCCGAACCTATGGCGGCAGCCCCTGAGCCCGCGGCCGAGCCGGCCCCCGCCACCCCCGTAGCCCCCGCCTCCGCCTCCGGCAGCGGCCCCAACCGCCTCTCCGGCGCCCGGCCCGCGCTGCTCGACGAGGAGGAGCACGCCGACGTGGACCTGTTCCCCAAGGCCGACAAGAAGGACCTTCGCTCGTCCATCGACTGCGGCTCCTGCCGCCACAAGCTCCCGGTCCCCTACGTCGGCTACCCCGCCCGCATCACCTGCCCCTTCTGCCTGAACGTCAACGAATACAACATGTAGCTTGCCATGATGCCACGCGACTGACCACCCCGGGCCGGACGTCGGGAATTAGGCGTTGACGCGCGGCGGCCCCATGGTTATGGTTCACCTCTGGAAACCGCTTGCGTGAAGCAGCTTTTTCGCCTCGCGCGGCCGAACCCGCAACCGAAGGATTTCTCATGTCGACCCTGATTCGCAACTGCATGGCGGTGGCCACCATGGACGCCGAACGCACCATCCTGACCGACGCCGACGTGCTCATCGAGGGCAACCGCATCGCCCAGGTGGGAAGAAACCTCCCCGCCACCGCCGACGAGGTCGTCGACGGGCGCCGCCTGGTCGTGATCCCGGGCATGATCAACACCCACCACCACCTGTACCAGACGCTGTTCCGCAACGTCCCCAAGGTGCAGAACGTCAAGCTCTTCGACTGGCTGATCAACCTGTACCAGGGCTGGCGGCACATCACCCCCGAGGCCGTCCACAGCGCGGCCACCGTGGGCCTGGGCGAGCTTTTGCTCACGGGCTGCACGTGCGCCGCGGACCACCACTACCTGTTCCCCCACGGCTACGGGAACGAGCTCCTCGACGCCGAGGTCCGCGCCGCGGCCACCCTGGGCATGCGCTTCCACCCCACCCGGGGCTCGATGTCCCGCGGCGTGACGAAGGGCGGCCTGCCGCCTGACGACGTGGTGCAGACCGAGGACGAGATCCTGCGCGCCTCCGAGGACTTCATCACGAGGTACCACGACCCGAAACCCGGCGCGATGGTGCGCGTGGCGCTGGCGCCGTGCTCGCCGTTCTCGGTCACCCCCGAGCTGCTCGCCCAGAGCGCGGCGCTGGCCCGCCGGCACGGCGTGCTCCTGCACACCCACCTCGCCGAGACCAACGACGAGGACGACTACTGCGTGAAGACCCTGGGGAAGCGCCCGCTGGACTTCATGGAGAGCGTGGACTGGCTGGGCCCGGACGTGTGGTACGCCCACGGCATCTGGTTCAACGACGAGGAGATCGCACGCCTGGGCCGCACGCGCACCGGCGTCGCCCACTGCCCCACCTCCAACCTGCGCCTGGGCTCCGGGATCGCCCGCGTGCCCGATCTGCGCGCCGCCGGCGCCCGGGTGGGCCTGGCCGTGGACGGCTCGGCCAGCAACGACGCCTCGGACATGCTCGCCGAGGCGCGCCTTGCGCTGTTCGTCCACCGCATCGGCCCCCACGGCGTGGGCGCGGTGTCGGCCCTGGACGCCCTCGAGATCGCCACCCGCGGCTCGGCCCAGATCCTGCATCGGGACGACGAGCTGGGCGCGATCCGGCCCGGCTTCCTCGCGGACCTGGCCTGCTTCGACATGCTCGACCTCGCCTACGCCGGCGCCCTCTCGGACCCCGTCGCCGCGCTCCTGTTCTGCAACGCCCGCACCCGGGCCCACACCGTGTTCGTCGACGGAAAAAAGGTCGTCTCCGGGGGCCGCCTGGTGAACGTGGACGAGGACCGCGTCGTGGAGACCCAGAACTGCATCGCCCGCGAGATCCTCGAGAAGGCCCGCCCCGACATCGATCTGCTGCAGAGGGCCTAGAGAGCCTCGAACGTGACGCGGTCGCCGTCGCGGCGCACCCGCAGGTGCAGGTCCGCGCAGGACGGCAGCCAGCCCGTGTGATCCACTGTGACCAGGGTGTGGCCCTCGTCCACGAGGCGGTGGAACAGGCGCGCCAGGTGGACGACGTCCTCGGGGTGCAGGCCGCCGGCGGGCTCGTCGAGGAGGAAGCAGGCGGGCTGCGTCGAGAGCAGCTCGCGGGCCAGCGCCAGGCGCTGCAGCTCGCCGCCGGACAGCGACCGGGAGGGCTGCCCCAGGCGCAGGTAGTCCAGGCCCACCTCGGCGAGCAGCGTCAGTTTCGGCAGCACGTCGGCGAAGTGGGCGAACAGCCCCAGGGCCTCGCGCACCGTGCGGTCGAGGACGTCCGCGATGGAGTAGCCCCGCCAGGTGACCTCGAGGGTGGACGGGGAGAGGCGGCGCCCCTCGCACAGGGGGCAGACGGTGGCGATCTGGGACAGGCCGCCGGTGTCCACGAGCACCTCGCCGGTGCCCGCGCAGCGCAGGCAGCGGCCCTCGTGGGCGCGGGTGGTGGAGAAGCGGGCGGCGTCGTAGCCCCGCGCCTTGGCGAGCGGCAGCTGGGCGTACCAGCGGCGCAGGGCGTCCCAGATCCCCACCAGGGACGCCACGTGGGAATGCGGGGTGCGCGGGAAGGTGAGCGCGTCCACGCTGCGGACGCCGCCTGGGAAGTGGGCGCCCCGGGTGGAGCGGTCCCCCGAGACCAGGCGGCCGCGGGCGGCCACAACCTCGGTGAGGAACGTGGACTTGCCGCTGGCCATGGGCCCGGTGAGCACCGTCCAGCGGGCCAGGGGCAGGGACACGGGATCGAACGCGAGGACGCGGACCGAGGTGGCTGGCAGCTCGAGGTGGGCGGCCGCAGGCGGCCGCGGAGGCGACGCCGGGAGCCCTGACAGGTCGCGCATCCAGGGGGCGACGCGGCTCTCCGGCGCGTCCGCCAGACCCCCGGGGGGCCCCGCGTAGAGCAGGCGTCCGCCCTGCTCGCCGGCGCCCGGACCCAGCTCGATCACGTGATCACACAAACGGATCAACTCCGGGTCGTGCTCGACGAGCACCACGGTGTTGTTCTGCGCGACGAGGCGCCGGAAGATCCCCTCGAGGCGCGGCTTCTCGGCCCGCGAGAGGCCCAGCCCGGGCTCGTCGAGGATGGTGGTCACCCCCGAGAGCTCGCCGGCCAGGTGGGCGGCGAGCCGCACGAGCTGGACCTGCCCGTGGGAGAGCGTGTTCATGGGCCGCGACAGGCGCAGGTCGCCCAGGCCGAGGTCGGCGAGGAAGCGCAGGCGGCGCACCACGGGGGCGAGAAGACCGGCAACCGCCGATGCCTCGGTCGCTCCGGTCACCGCGGGGTCGGAGGTGGCGAGACCGGCGACCGACGGGGCGTCGGTCGCTTGGGCGCAGCGGGCCAGCGCCCCGTCCACGGTCAGATCCTGCCAGGCGGGCCAGCCCTCGCCCTGCACCTCGTAGGCCGCGAGCAGCGGCGCATACCCGCCGCCCCCGCACGCATGGCAGGGAGCCCCGTCCACCAGCCGCTCGCCGCCGCACGCGGGGCAGCCGCCGCCGGCGTCGGGGTCGCGGGAGAACAGCCGCGGGGTCTTGCGGGGGAACACGCGACCGCAGCCGCCGCACTGGGGTCGCGTGGAGAACGGGGTCACGCCGTACGCCGTGCGCACCTGGACGCGGCCGTCGCTGAGCCGGAACGCCTGCTCCACCGAGCCGGCGACGCGGGCGAGCTGGCCCTCCCGCGCGAGGACGCGGTCCACCACCACGGCGAAGGGGCCGGGCGGCAGCGGCGCCTGGGCCTCCAGGTCGTGCTCGGCGTCCCCGACGAAGACGCGGGTGAAGCCGGTCTCGAGGAGATCCTGCAAGAGGGCCGCGTCGGGCTCCCGATCGAAGGGCGCCGTGATCCACATCTTCGTGCCCGGTGGCAGCGCGGCGCAATGGGCGGCCACCCCGGCGGCGTCGGCGGCGACGGCCTCGAGGCCGCAGGCCGGGCAGCGGATCCGCGCCAGGTGGGTGAACAGGAAGCGCAGGTGGTAGGCGGTCTCCAGCGCGTCCGAGACGCAGGTGGCCTCGCCGAAGGACTGGGCCCTCTGCGCCACGAGCACGGTGGGAGACAGCCCGGCCGCCCAGCGCACCCGGGGCCGCACGAGCTTCCCGGCGAACCACGGGCGCATCTTCGGAGACAGCGTCTCCAGGTAGCGCAACTGGCCCTCGACGTAGAGGGTGTCGTGGGCCAGCGAGCTCTTGCCGGAACCCGACACGCCCACGATGGCGGTGAGCTTCCCCCAGGGCAGCTCGACGTCGAGGTCCCGCAGGTTGTGGGTGGTCACGCCATGGAGGGTGAGGTTCATCGCCGGACGGGGGGCGCCTCGGGCAGCGGCTCGGCGAGGATGCCGATCTGGGTGATCCCGGACGCGTTCAGGCGCACCAGCAGGGTCATGAAGTCCTGCACGGTGAGCGAACGGTCGGCCTTCACGTGGGCCTTGACGCGCCCCGGGAAGTGCTGCCGGAGCACCGCCGGCAACGTCTCGAGGGTGGCGTCCCGGGGCTTCTCGTCCCCCACGGCCGCCCGGATGCGCAGGTCCGCGTCCATGGCCACCACGAGGGTGTCCGGGGCGCGGGGCACCGGCGCGCTCTGGGCGTCGGGCAGGGTGAGATCGATGCCGGTGGGGTCGATGGGGCTCGTGACCATGAAGATGATCATGAGCACCATCATCACGTCCACCAGCGGCGTGAGGTTCATCTCGGCGATGGGCGTGTTCGGGGGCTGGTAGTTCAGGTTCACGCGGCCCCTCCTACTGCAGGAACTTCCGGTGCGCGATGTTCTGGAAGTCGTTGGCGAACGTCTCGATGTCGGCCACGTGGAGCCGCACCTTGCGCAGGAAGTGGTTGTACGCGATCGTCGCGGGGATGGCCGCGATCAGGCCCAGGGCGGTGGTCACCAGCGCATCCACGATGCCCGGCGCCACCGTGGCCAGGGTGGTGTTCCCCATGGACCCGATGGTGGAGAAACTCTCCATGATGCCCCACACCGTGCCGAAGAGGCCCAGAAAGGGCGCGGTGGCCGAGATCGTCGCCAGCAGCGGGAGCTGGCTCTCGAGATTGGTGATCTCGACCATGGCCGAGCGCCGCAGCGACCGCTCGAGGTTCGAGGACGCGATGGAGCCGGTGCCGGCCTCGCCGGACTCCTCCCGGGCCTTGATCTTCACGAGCTCGCGGAAGCCCGCCGAAAACACGTTGCCCAGGGGGCACGCGGGGTTGGATTCGCAGTACTGGTGCACCTGGTCCAGCGTCGCCCCGGAGCGGAACATGGCCAGAAAGGCGTCGTTTCCGCGGCCCGCCCGCCGGTAGAACAGGCCCTTGTACACGATGATGTACCAGGTCAGGATCGAGAAGGCGACCAGCGCGAGCAGGTCGATCAGGATCAGCCCGCGGGCGTTGAGGACCATCTTGAGGATGTCCAGCCTTTCGGGCTGGGCGGTCAGCAGGAACAGCGCGTGCGTCATGAAGAAACTCCCCACCCCGGTATAAAGGAACCGCCCCGGCGCGTCAACCACCGCCGTTCACACCACCGCCGTTCACCGCCGCCGTTCACCCCTGGCGAAGGGTGTTCAGCGCGCTCTGGGCTGACTGCAGGCATTTCGCCAGGAACTCCACCCGCTGGAGGTTGTGGTACACCGCCACCTGGGCCTCCAGCAGTTGGGCGGGGGACAGCGCGCGTCCCGAGCGGAGCCGGGCGATGACGGTCTGCACCGCGCGTTCGGAGGCCAAAAGCTCGGTGCAGGTCCGCTCGAAGGCACCGGTCGCCCCGGACGGGGTGGACGGACGCGACCCCGGCGCGGGGCGGTCCGACCGGTCCGGTCTCCCGGTCCGGAAAGGTTCGGGGGATCTGACGAGCTCCCGGTGCGTGGACGGCAACTGGACGCGCATGGCTCCTCCTCGGGACGTCTGCGATGATCAAAACGTCCGTCGTGTCCCATTATCGGTCGGCCACGCCGCCGGTTGCCATGAATCGGGAAAAATCTTACTTCAGGTTCTTGAAAAGATCCGCGAGCTTGCTCTTGGCGTCGTCGATGGAGACCTTCTTCGGGGGGGTGTCGTCGTTGCGGTACTCGTAACTGCTGCAGAAGTTCGGCTCCTCGCGGTCGCGGATGAACTCGGTGTGCGGTTCGCGGCACTGGTTGTGCAGGCCCGGATCGTAGAACACGCAGTTCTTGCAGCAGTGGAGGTTGGCTCCGCAGTTCTCGCAGGTGTCCAGGCGCCCGACCATGATGCCACCCTTGACGGCGAACTCGAGTTCGTTGCCACACTTGAAACAATAATACGCCATGGTCCTCACCTCGTGGGCCGTCCGGAAAACCCGCACACCGCGGCCCGGCTCCGGTTTATAGTTGAGGACGCCGAAAAAGTCCACCCACAAACCGCGCTCAAACCGCGCTCTTGTCGGCCGGTGGGGTTGCGACTATACTCCTGGCCCCATGAAGCGCTTCCTCCTCCCCCTCCTGATTATCGCGGCCTTCCTCGCGGGCGCCTGCTCGGACTCCAAGAAGAAGACCGGGGACACCAACAACCAGAACCTGTGGCTCGACCAGGAGCAGATCCTCCAGGCCTGCCTGATCCGGGACGCCTGTGACGTCATGCCGGTCGGCTACATCTCCCCGTGCGTGACCGCCCATTACGACCAGGTCGCCTTCGAGAACCAGCAGGGCATGTGGAACGAGGTGTACAAGTGCGTGCTCGCCGCCGGGGGCAGTTGCACCACCGTCCGCGAGTGCTTCGGAAACGGTGCCCTGCCGGCCACCTGCGACCCCGGCACCCAGAAGGGCCGCTGTGAGGGCGACGTGCGCTTCTGGTGCGACAGTTTCAACCGGGAGATGTACGCCATGAACTGTCGCGACGCCGGGATGACCTGCGTCGTGGGAGACGACGGCACGCCGCAGTGCACGCTCAACGCCTGCGACGTGGCGACCTACGATCCCGTCTGCGACGGCGACAAGCAGCGGCTCTGCGACAACGGCTACATCAACACGGTGGACTGCACCGTGATGGGCCTGCCCTGCGCCATGCTCCAGACCGACGAGACCGTGTGGCAGCCCTTCTGCACCGACGACGGCGGCCAGTGCGATCCGGCCGAGTACGAGGGCACCTGCAACGGCACGATCAGGACCTTCTGCAGCGGCCTGGGGATCGTGCAGCAGGTCGACTGCGCCCAGCTCCAGGGGGACAAGACCTGCGAGATGACGGTCAACGGCCCGGCCTGCAACGCCGCCGGCACCGAGTGCGGGCTCGGCGAGGAGGGCTGCATCGACGACTTCACCGCCCGCGTCTGCCTCGACGGCACCTGGCACACGGTCGACTGCCGCACGCTGGGCTTCACCCGCTGCACCGGCCGCGGCGCCTCCCGGGACATCGGCGCCCATTGCACGCGCTGACCGCACCATGCGTCCGCTGCTGCTCCTGCTGCTCGCCCTGGGTCCGGTCGCGTCCGGCTGCCGGCCGTCGAAGCCGCCTTTCCCCGGGCGGCTGGAAAAACCCGTGCCGTGCGCGGCCCAGCCGGACTACCTGAGGGTCGGCGCCCGCCTCCGGGTCGTGGGCGTGTTCACCACGTGGTCGCTCTCGGCCCAGGCCCAGTGGAGCCGCTTTCAAAAGGTCTCCCCCCGTTTTCGTGCCGCCGACGTGCAGTTCATCGCCGTGTTCACCGATCCCGACCAGAAGGTCGTGGACGAGTGGGTGGCCGCCGAACGGCCGCCTTTCCGGGTGGTGCACGATCCCCACTTCGGCGTGTGCGGCCGCCACGCGCGGGCGGTCCCCGTGACCCTCATCTTCGACGCCCGGAACCGCGTGCTCACGTTCTACTCCGGTCATGTCACCAGCGACCTTCTGGACGCCCAGATCCGCGACGCCCTGCGGCGCGTCCGCTGATCGCCGGGTAGCGGAGCTACCCTTCTATGATGGGTAGAGAGTCAAGCCTATTTTATCGCGTCCTCCTGTTTTCCAAATCTTCCAGCGCGAATGAAACTGTCTCAAACGTTACGCGACCCATGGATTCCTTCAACCGTCTAT
>Ga0302247_1002739_pt1 | contig 10998 bp, 4 predicted proteins | sample AAG_UR_Ile_MG_FD_193529 | JGI IMG/M metagenome (GOLD analysis project Ga0302247, IMG submission 193529) | Enriched activated sludge microbial communities from anaerobic digester in WTTP, New Holstein, Wisconsin, United States - AAG_UR_Ile | ecosystem: Engineered > Bioreactor > Anaerobic >...
CAGGGGTAGTGATCGAGGCGGTAGCCGGCGGCCAGGCGCTCGACGCGCTGGTCGAACTCGTGCCGCTGGTGGGGCCGGGGCGCGCGGGAGCGGGGCGCGTCGTCGCCCGTGCGCTCGCCCACCAGGGGGAACAGGCGGAACACGTCGCCGGCGGCGAAGGCCGGTGGCGCGAGGCCGAAGGCGGCCGGATCGGCGGCGATGCGCGAGCCCGGGGTCAGGTCGAAGGCGCCCACGATGAACTGGTCCACGCGGTCGCGCTCGGCCTCGAGCAGGGCCAGCGTGGCGCCGGCCTGGGCGAAGGTCTCGCCGGGATGTCCGGTGAAGGTCATCCAGGCGCAACTGACGCCGGCGTCGTGGAAGGCGCGGTTGACCTGGCGGATGCGCTCGGGGGTGGTCCCCTTGTCCATGCAGCGCAGCACCTGGGGGGCGCCGCTCTCGACGCCGAAGGCCACCGCGCGCAGCCCGGCGCGGTGCAGGAGCGCGCAGCGCTCCGGGGTGAAGGCGGCCTCGAGGCGCAGGTCGGTGGACCAGCGGACGTCGAGCCCGTCGGCGATCAGCGCCTCGGCCAGCGCGAAGGCGGTCTTCGGGGCGAGGACGTCGCACGAGAAGTAGAAGTTCGCGGCGCCGGTGAGCTCGTGCAGGCGGCGAAGATCGGCGACGGCCGTCGCCACGGGCACCTCGCGGTAGGCGTGGGCGCCGTCCTGGTTGAAACCATAGGCACAGAAAGAGCAGCGGTTCCAGTAGCAGCCCCGGGTGGGGCTGTAGAGCAGCATGGGCGAAGGCGCGAGGTAGGCGTCCAGGTCCAGATCGGAGTAGTCGGGGGCGGCGTGGTCGGCGGGTGTCCAGGTCCAGGCGGGGCCGCGCCGCGGGGGACCGCCGTCGGGATCGCGGGTGACCAGGTTGGGGAGCTCCGCGAGGCGCGCCGGGTCGGGGCGGCCGTTGGTCTCGTCGAGGAGCCGTGCCAGGCGCTCCAGCGGCACCTCGCCCTCGCCCAGGCAGAGCGCGTCGACCTCCTCGAGCCAGCGCGAGGGGACGTCGGCGCGGCCGTGCCGGACGATCAGGTCCAGGCAGGGGCCGCCCAGCACGAGGAAGGCGTCCGGGAAGAGCTCCCGCGCCTCGCGACAGAGGCGGTACGTCTCGGGGATCTGCGACACGAAGGTGAGCGAGATGCCCAACAGGCGCGGCGGGCCGCCCGCCCGGGCAAGGCCCAGGAGCCGCTCCCGGGTGAAGGGGATCAACGGACTCGCCTCGGAGGCGACGTAGGCGTCCAGCGCGTCGAAGTCCCAGGGCGCCAGCAGGTGGGCGGCCCGGTTGAACGAGAGGGCAAAGGGAAAGGCGGTCGCCTCGAGCACGGTGAACAGGTCCTCGAAGGCTTCCCGGGCCGCGCGGTAGGCGGCGGGGTCGAAGAAACGCTCCGGGTCGCGCAGGATGGAGGCGGCCGTCGAGAGGTCGGGGAGGACAAAGAGCGCGTCGCACAGGCGAACGTATTCGAGCTTCTCGGCGCCCGACAGGTGCCGTTTGCCGTCGAGGCGGGAGAAGCGGGCGAGCACCGTCGCGCGCAACCGGGCGGCGGTTTCGGGGCGGGCCAGAAAATCGACCGCCTCGGCGTTCAGATCGATCACGGTGGCCGGGATCCCCCGGGCCCCGAGGTGCCCCTTGAGCGTGGGCAGGCTCACGTAGGGCCAGGTGGGGTCGCTGAACGCGGGCCAGAGCAACCAGTTCGGGGCGGGAGCGGTGGTCGTGGGCATGGCGCCGGACTACGGGAAGACGACGGCGACGGGGGTGTTCGAGCTGGTGGTGGTGCCGTCGCCGAGCTGGCCGTAACTGTTGGTGCCCCAGCAATGGAGCGTCCGCCCCGCGTCGGTCACGGCACAGGTGAAGCCGCCGCCGCCGGCGGGCCACACGGCGTCCGTGATCCCGAGGACCGCGGTCGCGGTCAGGCGGGCGGTGATGGTGCCGTCGCCGACCTGGCCGCCGTCGTTGCGCCCCCAGCAGCGCAGGGTGCCGTCTCCGAGGGCGGCGCACGAGTGATAGGCGCCGGTGGTGACGCGCACGGCGCCCGTGAGGCCCGAGACCGTGACGGGGACGTACCGTGGCTCGGCTTGTCCATAACCCAGGCGTCCGTCGCCGCCGGCGCCCCAGCACCGCAGGGTGCCGTCGGTGAGCCGGGCGCAGGTGTGGTCGAAGCCGGCGCTCGTCTCCATGGCGCCGGAGAGACCGGAGACGATCACGGGGACGTTGCTGCTGACCGTGGAGTCGTTGCCGAGCTTGCCGAAACTGTTGCTTCCCCAGCACCGCATGGAGGTGTCCGAGAGGATGGCGCAGGTGTGGGCGCCGCCGCCGGAGATCGCGACCACGTTGGACAGGCCGGTGACCGTGACGGGTGTGCTCCGGTTGATGGAGGAGCCGTCGCCGAGCTGGCCGTTCCCGTTGTAGCCCCAGCAGCGGGCGGTCCCGTCGGAGACGATGGCGCAGTTGTGTTGCCAGCCGGCGCCGAGGGCGACGACGCCCGAGAGCAGGGAGACGGCCACCGGGGTGGAGGAATTCACGGTCGAGTCGTTGCCGAGCTGGCCGTAGTTGTTCGCCCCCCAGCAGCGCACGGCGCCGTCCGTGAGCAGGGCGCAGGTGTTGTTGTTGCGCACGGCCACGACGACGGCGTTGATCCCGGGGACCTGCACCGGGGTGGAGGAACTGGTGAAGGTGCCGTTGCCGAGCTGGCCGACGTTGTTGAAGCCCCAGCAGTAGACGGCGCCGTCGGAGAGGGCGACGCAGGTGTGGGAGTAGCCGGCGGACAGGGAGATGACGGTGCGGCAGCCGGTGGTGTCGTAACTGCAGGCGCCGTCGCAGGCCAGGGTCCCCCCGAAGAGGTGGTCGAGTCCGGCGCAGGTCCCGCCTCCGAGCGAACCGCCGTCACAGGCCTCGTGTGCGGGCTGCAGCACGTCGTCACCGCACCAGCCGGCCGCCTGGCAGGATGAACGATCCAGGGTGCAGTCTTCTGAGCAGCCCAGTTCGCCGCCATAGTAGCCCATGGCTTCGCAGGTCCCCTCGCGCACGTCGTCGCCGTCGCAGGCCTCGTTCCCCAACGCGACCTGGTCGCCGCACACCGGGGTGCAGTCAGATGGGAGGTCGACGCAGGTCCAGCCGTCCTCCACCGTGCACTGCGAGTCGCAGCCGTCCCAGTTGGTCATGTTCCGGTCGTCGCAGGTCTCACCGGCCTCGATGAGCCCGTTGCCGCACAGGGAGAAGCACCCTGACAGGTCGCGGTGGCACCCGGCGGTGCAGGCGATCTGGCCCCCGCCGTAGCCCAGGGACTGGCACGAGGCGCCGTTGAAGTTCTCGCCGTCGCACTCCTCGCCCTCGGGGATGTCCACGTTCCCGTCCCCGCAGCGCGCGCCGCAGTCGGTCAGATCGAACTCGCAGGCGGCCGTGCAGGTCAGCGCGCCCTCGATCCGGTAGTGGCCCAGGGACTCGCACGAGGCGCCGCCGAGGTTGGCGCCGTCGCACTGCTCGTCGGGGTCGACGAAGCCGTCGCCGCAGGAGTCCTTGACGGTGACGCTGTCGTCGCAGGCCGCGCCGAGGAAGAAAAACGTCATGAAAAGAAAGAACATTTGAGTTGGGTGTTTCATCTCTGGTTCCTCGATTCTATATGCCGACCGCGAGGGTGGTCACGGCAGGGTCACCGTGACGGGGGTGCTCGAGCTGGTGGTCGTTCCGTCTCCGAGCTGGCCGGCGTCGTTGGCGCCCCAGCAGAAGATCCTGCCGAAGTCGGAGGTGACGACGCACACGTGGGCCTGCCCGGCCGCGAGCTCCCACACGGCGGGCAGGCCGGAGACGGTGACCGGCGAGAGGCTGTCCGTCGTGGTGCCGTCTCCGAGCTGGCCCAGGTCGTTGGCCCCCCAGCACCTGACGGCGTTGCTGTCGTTGCGGGTGCAGGTCATCCTTCCGCCGGTGGCGACCTTGACCACGTTGTAGACGTTGGCCGCCGTGGTGGCGTAGGTGCGGTTGGTCGTGGAACCGTCTCCGAGTTGACCGACGTCGTTGAGGCCCCAGCAGGACAGATAGCCGCCGGGTTCGATGCCACAGGCGTGATCATGTCCGGAGACGATCAGGTTGAGATCGTTGGACAGGTACATCTCCATCGGTTGCCATCGGGAGGTGGTGGAGCCGTTGCCGAGCTGGCCGTAGGTGTTGTCGCCCCAACAATAGATTTCGTAGGCGAACCGGTAGGCGCACGTGTGGGAGGTCCCGACGGCCAGGCTCGAGACCTGGTTGACCTGCGTGACCTGCAGGGGGACCAGGCTTTGCGGGGCGACCCCGTCGCCGAGCTGGCCGTAGGTGTTGTCGCCCCAGCATCGGACGAGGCCGAAGGTGTCTGCGGCGCAGGTGTGCAGGTAGCCGGCGGCGAAGGTGGCGGTGTTCGTGAGCCCGGTCACCTGCACGGGCTGGCTGCGGGGCCCGGTGGTGCCGTCGCCGAGCTGGCCGGCGGCGTTGTCGCCCCAGCACCACAAGGTGCCGTCGCTCCGGCGGGCGCAGGTGTGGAAATGGCCGGCCCTGAGCTCCAGGACGCCGGTGAGCCCGGTCACCTGGACGGGATGCAGACGACCATTGGTGGAGCCGTCGCCGAGCTGGCCGTAGGTGTTGTCCCCCCAGCACCACACGGTCGAGTCGGAGGTGCGCGCGCAGGTGTGGGCCACACCGGCGGTGATCCCGTACACCTGGCGGCAGGTGTCGAGCAAGGGCAAACATACCTCGTCGCAGGTCGCCTGGCCGCCGAAGGCGAAGCCCGCCTGCAGACAGGTGTCGGCCGGGATCGCGTCGCCGTCGCACTCCTCGCCGGCGTCGAATTGGAGGACGCCGTCGCCGCACCGCCCGGCGCCCGCGCAGTCCGCGACGTCAAACGTGCAGTCGCCGGCGCAGGCGAGCGTCCCGCCGTAGTACCCGAGGCTCTCGCAGGTCTCGCCGCCGAGCGCCGCGCCGTCGCAGGGCTCGTCGCCCACCCTGAGGCCGTCGCCGCAGGCGGGGGTGCAGACCGAGGGCTCCTGGTCGTCGCAGGTCCAGCCGGTCTCCACCGCGCAGGCGTCGTCGCAGCCGTCCCCGGTCGTCTCGTTCCGGTCGTCGCAGGTCTCGCCGGTCTCCACGAGGCCGTTGCCGCACACCGAGGTGCAGCCGGACAGATCCCGCAGGCACCCGGCGGTGCAGGCGATCTGGCCGCCGGTGTAGCCCAGGCTCTGGCACGAGGCGCCGTTGAAGTCCTCGCCGTCGCACTCCTCTCCGTCGGCGGTGTCCGTCGTCCCGTCCCCGCAGCGCCCGCCGCAGTCGGTCAGGTCGAACTGGCAGCCGTCGGTGCAGGTCAGCGTGCCCACGACCCGGTGGTGGCCGAGGCTGGCGCAGGAGGCGCCGCCCAGGTTGGCGCCGTCACACTGCTCGTCGGAGTCGATGAAGCCGTCTCCGCACGAGTCCTTCACCTTGACGCCGTCGTCGCATGAGAAGACCGAAAGTGCCAATATTAAACAAAATGTCCCACATCGTGCGTTGGAATTCATTTTCACCCTCGTGCGAAGCCCGGTCTGGCGCGCGGGTACAATCTACCTCACGCGGGTCGTGGAAAAAACAAAAAAATGGAAAGTCGGGGCTGGAAATTCGGAAATGTAATGTTAAATTGCCCGAGCCGGTGGTTTGCCTCCCGCGCCCAGGTGTCCCATGCGCCAAATCAAATTCTTAGCACTTTGCTGTGTCTGGGTTTTCACCCTGCTCCCGAGTTGTGACGGAGAGGATCCGATCGGCAGCCGCACCTGCGGCAACGGCACGGTCGAGGCCGGAGAGTCCTGCGACGGTGCCAACCTTCGCGGCTACACCTGCGTGGATCTGGGATACGCCGCCGGCACCCTGGGGTGCGCCGACGACTGCGGGGACTTCGATTTCTCGGGCTGCGACGAGCCCGTCGGTCCCGTCTGCGGGAACAACAGCGCGCAGGGGGCCGAGGTGTGCGACGGCTCGGATCTGCGGGGCAAGACCTGCGTGACCCAGGGCTGGGACGGCGGCATCCTGCGCTGCAACGCCGGCTGCGGCGGGTACGACACGACCGGGTGCTGGTTCAACAACAGCGGCAGTTGTCCGTACGTCTACCTCCCCGACGGGCACGGGGCCTGGCGGTACCACGGGGATCTCTCGGGCTCGACGCTGGCCGCCGGCGTCCCCGTGTTCCGGCCGGAGTTCTACGGCGAGAACCTGTACGACCTGGGCGTCCTGCCGGTGATCGACGGCGGCCACCCGCTGCGGCTTCGCGAGGTCATCGCGGAGACCTCGTACGTGGACCGGCTCCGGCTGGTGCTGGTGGACGTGCCCGCCGGGACGCGACCGTTCACCACCTGGAGCTACACCAGCCAGCTCGGTCACGTGTCGCCGGCCGGTTTCGTGACCGCCCGCGCCTTGCGCGCCCCCGTGTCGGCCACGGGGGAGGACGGCGCGGACGTGCTGGCCGCCGTGCAGGCCGCCGACGGTGTGCCCCTGCCGGTGAAGCCCTCCGGTCTGTCGCGCGTGGTGCTCGACTTCGGACGCCTCGCCAGGCCCGAACACGCGAAACTGATCGTGACCGCCTGGGGCGTCTACGACGATTTCCGCCGACTGCAGAAGCCCCCGTACTCGTCCGGCACGGTCATCGAGACCCGCGACGGCGCCGGGAACTGGGTCGTGCGCAAGGTTGCCGGCAAGGCCGCCGGGGACTCCAAGACCTGGGCGATCCCCCTCGCCGGCGTGCTGACGGGGGACGACACGCGCATCCGCCTCACCCTGGCGCACAACCCGTCCGTGCTCGACGTGCTCGACGCGGTCGCGCTGGACGACTCCGCGCCCGTTCGGCCCACGTTGGCGTTCCTGGCCCCGGTGAGCGCCGAGCTGGTCCACGGGGGCGCCACCCACGTGTCCCAGAGCACGCTCGAACGCCGCATCCAGGCCACAGACGAGCGCCGGCCGGTGCGACGCGAGGCCCTGATGACCGGGCTGGCCACGCGCTTCGGGGACGTGCGAGCGCTGCTGGACCAGGCCGAGGATCGCTTCGTCGTCATGGTGCATGGCGACGAGCTCGACCTGCGTTTTTCCGCCCCCGCGCCGCGTCCGGGGTTTTCGCGGTTCGCCTTCCTCTCGGCCCATGTCTGGTACCAGTTGCGCCAGCATCCGTTCGGCCCCGCGTCGGGAACCATCGAGCCGCTGCCGTTCGCGGGCATGAAGACCTATCCCTACGCGGCCTCGTCCTGGCCCCATCGCGGCGATGCCGGCTATGACGCCTACCTGAAGATGTGGAACACGCGGCGGATCACCGTGAACTGACAGCTCACCAAGTTCGATGAACCCTGGTCCATAAGACTTTAATCCGCGCCCTGAAAGGATTTCAGACTGTATCATCTAACCTGGCCGGCGCTGTGAGTCGTCAGGGGAGGGCTGCCGTCACTGGAAACAGGCCAGGAAGAAGTCCTCGGCGCCGGCGGAGATGTGGGTTTCATCATCGAAGGTGATGGAACTCTGGAACATGCCGGTCAAAGCCACCCGCCCCTGTCCGGAGCGGGCGATGGCGTAGGGGACCTCGGCGGCGGGTCCGCCGAACTGCCGGACGAACCGGAGGACGCCGGTGCCGTCGGTGCGCAGGAGGAAGAGGTCGTTGACCCCGGCGCTGCCGAGGATCGTGCCATCGAAGGAGGCCGCGCCGCTGAACTGGCCCGCGACCCAGACGGCGTCACCCTGACCGACCACGACGCCGAAGCCCCCGCCGTCGGCGTCGGCGGATCCGGCCACCTTCACCCAGGAGGTGCCGCCGCCGGCGTCGAGCCGCAGCAGGAAGAGATCACCGTTGCCGAAGCCGGGCTGGAGCCCGCTGCCGAAGTCGGACGAGGGCCCCGCCCGCCCGGTGACGTACACGTTCTGCAGGGAGTCCACCGCGATGCCGCCGCCCTCGTCGTCCGAGGCGGTCGCGCCGTACCGGTGCAGCCACTGCACGGTGAAGCCCGTGGAGTTGACCTTCACCGCGTAGACGTCCTGCAGGCCGAAGGCGGTCACGCTCGTCGCGTTCAGCGTGAGGGTGCCGCCGAACCCGCCGGTCAGGTAGACGTTGCCCGCGCCGTCGACGGCCAGGCCGCGCACGGTGTCCTGGGCGCCGGAACCGCGCAGCGTGGTGCTCAGGTTGAAGGTCCCGTCGGAGGCGTAGCGGGCCAGGAAGACGTCCCGGCCGGCCTGGCTGCTGTGCCAGGTGCCGCCGAGGTTGATGTTGCCCTCGAAGACGCCGGCGAACACGACGGCGCCGGTGCCGTCAACGGCGAGCAGGTTTCCGCTCTGGTAGGAGGCGTCCCCGAAGCGCTTGCTCCAGAGGCAGTCGCCCGAGGCGTCGAACTTGGCGATCCAGGCGTCGCTGCTGCCTGCGGAGACGAGGTCGCCGCAGCCGAGATTCAGGGTGCCGTTGAACAGCCCGGCCAGGAAGATGTTGCCGCTGCCGTCCACCGCCACGGCGCCCACGTTGTCGGCGCCGGCGGTGCCGTATTGCCGGCTCCAGAGGTGATTCCCGTCGCCATCGAATCGGGCCAGGAAGATCTCCGAGGCCCCGGCGGCAGTCAGGACGCTCCCGCCCAAATCCAGCGCCCCGGTGAACAGGCCGGTCACGAGCACGTCCCCGGCGGGATCGAACGCCACGGCCAGGCCCGCCTCCCAGGAGCCCGCGCCCGCGCGCCGGCTCCACAGGGTGCGGCCGTCGCAGGTCACGGGATCGAGCCCGTCGCAGCCGGCGGTGCAGGTCGGCGTGCCGGTCCACCAGCCCAGCTCCCCGCAGGTCACGCCGCCGATGTCGGCGCCGTCGCAGAGCTCGCCCGAGCCGGCCTGGCGAACGCCGTCGCCGCAGCGCGGACCGAAGGCCATGCAGCCGGGCATGCAACTGTCGTAGGAGCCGTCGTTGACGCCGTCGTCGCAGACCTCGTCACCGAGCACCTGCGCGTCGCCGCAGATGGCCGCGCAGAGGCTGGGTTTGCCGACACAGCCCCACCCCGCCTCGATCGTGCAGCCGGCGGAGCACCCGTCGCCGTCCATCCTGTCGCCGTCGTCGCACCCCTCGTTGAGCGCGACCTCCCCGTCGCCGCACTCGGCGGTGCAGTCGGTGTAGTCGAAGCCGCAGGTCTCCGAGCACGCGAGCGCGCCGCCCGAGAAGCCGAAGTCGAGGCAGGTGCGCCCCTGCAGGTCGTTGCGGTCGCAGTCCTCGTGCTCGACCTGGGTCACGCCGTCGCCGCAGGTCAGCGTGCAGCCGGCGGTGTCCACGGTGCAGTCCGCCCGGCACCCCAGGGTGCCCGCGTAGAAGCCGTGGTCGGCGCAGGAGGCGCCCGCGAAATCAGCGCCGTCGCACTGCTCGCCCGGGTCCACGAAATCGTCGCCGCAGGAGTCGGTCACCTTCACGCCGTCGTCGCAGGCGGCGAGGACCGTCAGGAACATCGAGAGCAGGATCAGGAATGGGAAAGAGGGGTGCCTGGGCATCATCGGTCCTCCACATCAATTTTTGATTCGGCGGGTGTTCCAGGTCTTCTGGTATTCCAGATACGCCCGGTCGGTCCGGTACGGCCAGGCCTCCGGCGCATACGGGTAAGTCTTCATGCCGGCGAAGGGCAGGGGGGCTGCGACGCCGGTGAGCGGCCCGAAGGGGTGCTCCTTGAGGGAGTACCACACGTTGGCCAGCAGGAACGCGCGGCGGATCCGGCCGGGGGCGGGCGCGGCGCCGGCGGGGAACGAGAGCTCGAGCTCGTCGCCGTGGCCCATGACGACGAAGCGGTCATCGGAGGCCATGAGCAGGGGGCTCACGTCGCCGTACCTCGTGAAATCGCCGGTCATGATCGCCTCGCGCACCAGGGGGAGCCGCTCGTCGGTGGCCGAGGCGCGGTTCTTCAGCGTGGCCGCGACGATGTGGGTGGCGCCGCCGGGCTGCAGGCGGGCGAGCTTCGCCTCGACGCGGGTGACGGTCACGGGCTCGGGGGGCGAGTCGTCCAGCGCCACGGCGTCGAGCACGTCCAGGACCGACGGGTTGTGCGCCATGGTGAGGCGGACGCGGGTGTCGGTCTTCGTGAGCACGCCGCCGAGCTCGATGGCCCAGGTGCGGGCGTCCCCGGCGGCCTTGCCGGCGACCTTGCGCACGACCCATTTTCCGGTGGCGTCGCGGGTCTCGACGACCGTGCCGGCCGAGAACGGCGGCTTCTGCAGGCCGCGGTAGTCGTCGTAGACGCCCCAGGCGGTCACGATCAGTTTCGCGTGCTCCGGGCGCGCGATGGGCCCGAAGTCGAGGATCACCCGCGACAGGGCGTGGGGCTCCACGGGCAGGGGCACGCCGTCGGCGGCCTTCACGGCGGCCAGCGCGTCCGAGCCGTCCTCGCGCACGGCCGACACCGGCGGTCGCGGGGCGCGCACGGTCACCAGCCCGGTGGGCGAGGTGTATCCCAGCTGACTGGTGAAGCTCCAGGTCGTGTGGACCTCGGCCCCGGCGGGGGCGTCGACGAGCCAGAGCTGGGCCCGATCGAAGAACGACGCCTCGAAGATGACCTCGCGCAGGCGGAGCCGGTGCTCGCCGCCGATCGCGGGGAACGCGCCCAGGGCGTACAGGTTGTCCCCGTAGTGCTCGGGGGAGAACACGGTCAGGCCATGGCCAAGGGGCGAGCCCGAGAGATCCGTGAGATAATTCCAGCGCGCTCCGTCCCAGACATAGGCGTAGGGGCAGGAGCCCCGCCCGCCCCGGCGGATGTAGGGCTGGCGCACGCAGCGGCTGAAGTCCCAGGCGCAGCCGGCGTTGCAGGAGAGCTGGCCGCTCTGATAGCCGAAGGCCTGGCAGCTGGTCTTCACGGCCAGCTTCGGTTCGCACTGCTCGGGCGCGGTGACGACGCCGTCGCCGCAGTCGCAGGGGTCGCCCTTGCCGTTGCCGTTGCGATCCTTCTGGTCGGCGTTGGGGACCATGGGGCAGTTGTCCCTGGCGTCCGGGACGCCGTC
>Ga0302247_1002741_pt1 | contig 10990 bp, 7 predicted proteins | sample AAG_UR_Ile_MG_FD_193529 | JGI IMG/M metagenome (GOLD analysis project Ga0302247, IMG submission 193529) | Enriched activated sludge microbial communities from anaerobic digester in WTTP, New Holstein, Wisconsin, United States - AAG_UR_Ile | ecosystem: Engineered > Bioreactor > Anaerobic >...
CATCACGAACCAAAATCGCCCCCGACTGCTTCAATTTAGCATCTAACAGCGTGCGGGCAACCTGTACATTTACATCAATAGGCAAATCTTTTGTTGCATATTTTTTTGATGTAAGCAAGGTTTTTACGTGCATTTCCGTTATCTGATTTTCATACATTTGTTTCACGCTTTCAACCTCCGCTTTTCGGGCATCGGCTAAATCAGACAGTTTCTTTTGCATCTCGGTAATTTGCTTTTGGTATTCCGCTTCCTTTTCGGCAGAATCAGTTTTAGAGGCTTTCGCCTCGATTGCCTTAATCTTTTCTTCCAGCTTCGCCTCGAGAATATCAAACTTTTTGTAGGTTGATTTTTCGGTCAAAACCTCATCTGAAAATCCATACTTTTCAGCCAGGATGCTGAATTTCTCATCAGCAGCTTTCAGGATGATTGGTTTGAAGTGATTAAGGACGGCAGGATTGTTTTTCGCCCCTTCGAGCGACATAAGGGAATTATCAAACTGAGACGCCAATGTTTCGGGCATTTCAATTTGAGCAAGTGCGGAATTTGACAACAAAGATAAAAGTTCTTCGTTACCTTCCATGTTGCTCTTGCGAGCCAATGTGTTGAGAAAATCTCCTAATTTCATTTTGTTTTTGTTTTTTTGTTCGACTTATTGTTAGTTGTTTTTTTAGCAGTCGTTTTTGGTTGTTTGGGTTTTGATGGTTCGCTTTTATTTTCTTCGGATAACTGCGTAACCGTTGCGCCCATTTTAGCGTGAAACTGGGCTGTAACGGCATCAGTTAAGAACGTTACACCCGATTTTAATTTTACTTCATGCGTTTTCATAACATTTTTTATTTACAAATATAATGCATTTTTATGTTATACAACATATTTAACAATAATTAATTTAATGGCAGTCTTTTTATTTGCTCCAAAACAAACTTTGCAATATCCATTTCAGTATTTACGTTATATAAGGCAATGTTATATTCTTTTCCACCTATTTCAACCAAAACACGATTATTTTTTGTGATTTTTATATTTATATTCTCCTGTGCGTAAGTAACTGCTTTTGATTGCGATGCTTGCCGTGTCCCTATTTGCTCGCTTCTGCTTTCGTGGTCTGAAATTCTTATTTTACCATATTTTTCGGAATCAATATACTTTGTATTCGTACTTTGCGCCCCAAAAGCATCCCCTTTTATTTCTTTTTTTAGTAAATCAAATGTATTTTTGATAGCTTTATCAACTGATATTGATGCCATGATTTGCTGTTCACGTCTTGCAATGTTTTTAAACTCCATGTCTCGTAATATTCGCTCATCTCCAACACCTGATTTAATTTCCGTTATTCTTGCTTCCTTTGCATCTATCTGCTCTTTAAGTCGATTTATTTTTGATGTATTTGTTGTTATAATTTCTTTTTCAGAACCCACCTGTTTATATTTATATAAAACTTTGTCGCTTCTTTCAAAAGCACGTTGATACATTGATGCCATTTCTTGTTCATTGACTGTTATTTCATATATTTTGCCATCCTCTTCGTATCGACGTGGAATGTTTTCAAGTTTTATAGTTTTTGTGTTTATATTCTTATTTTTTATGATAGCCTCTGTTTTTGAAACTCCAACATCTTTTTGCGCTCCCGCTAAATCTGACTTTAAAAATCTCAATTCTTTTTCAAGCATTTCAATTTCAAGCGATTTTGAGGAATCTAAAAAAGCTTTATCTCCTGATAAATTTAACTTTTCAAGCACAGCTGGGATTTCTCCTTTTTTTAGTTGATTCTTCACCGAATCAGGTACTATCCGCTCATCGACTGCGTAGAATTGATGTTGACAGCCCCACCCGCCACGGTTAACGAGTAAATTTTCCGTGTTTGTACCTTCAATCATTCCACGGGGTAATCCTGTTTTCTTGTATATTTCGACCTCTTTCCCATCAATTTTTCCATCAATGATTTGCTCGAATTCTGAAATATGCACCCATTCTTTTTCTGTCATGTGTTCGCACCATTCCCGTGTTGTTTCTTTGTTGCTCCCGACATACCTGTACCATTCAGGCTTGTAATCATCCGTCAGTAGTTTGTTTGTTTCGCCAGTGAATTGGCTGAGTGCTGTTGTAGCGTACGTTTTAGCGTAGCGGGAAAGTGCGCCAGCCGATGTAGGTGTATCCGTGAGGTATTCCCGCACCTGCCCAACCAAATCAGAAAATTGACCACCAGAAACGACAGAGCGAACGAGCATAGATTTTAGCCTGTCAACAACATTTGCATTAATACCGCTTTCAGACAAAGCCTGAGCGGTATTATCAATTGACATTTGCAGGGTTAACCCATATTTACCAGATAGGTTTTTACTCCCAAATTGAGCTTTAAAATAATCTATTTGCTCGCTCTGAACATCCGAAAAGGATTTTAACAGCTTGTTTAACCCAGACATATATTTTTTATCCAGCACAAGTTTTGAAAGCTTACCACGGATCGCATTTACTATTTTCAGATTTTCAACCGATGGGCTGATGCGACCATCTTTAATACTCAAGTCCTTCATCAGAGTTATAACCTGATTAAGCATCCGTTTTTGTGCCGAATCAACAACATCGTTGAATGATGCGGTTACATCATCCAGCTGGTTAACTATGTCGGTAATCTTAGCCATTATAATCCTGTATTCATGTCAATTGTTACTGTTTTAATTTCTTTTTTCTTTTCCTCTGCAAACGCTTTAATTTTTGCCTGTTTTTCAGACAAATTTCGGCGATAAAAATCTGCATCCTCAGCCATTGCCCGCTGAATAAATTGCAGGATATTACAGGAGATGATATAATCAGTATCTGTCACCCCGCCGTTTGATTTGCGGGTCATCTTTTCATCCTCCGTTGCTCCATACAGCGGGTCAAGTTCAAAGCACAACTCAGCCTCATAACTTACCGACAGTTGCGTGTAGAATTTCTTCTTTGCATAGTCAATTTCCAATGCCCGGCGAATTGATGGATGTATCCCGCTGTCCTTTGCCGTTTTGATTTCATCAATAAGGTAAGTTGATGAAAGTATCTCGTATTGTGTCGGCACGTTAACACCGGGCAACATCATTTCACGTTTTGTTTTGTCGGGCAAAATACCGATATAGCGATATTCATTAATAAAATAATACACATCATCCATTATGCGTACAATGTCCTCAGCAATTGAATTAACGAAATTGTTTAATTCATCCTTGTCAACCTGTTTTGCTACCCCGGATTGGTTCAACGGTGTTTCGGCTAAAAATTCCATGTTAAGCGTAGAAAGTGCATCGTATATGTGTTGACGTACCCTCTCATCTTGCAGTTTAGCGATTTCAGTCCCTTTTTGAACGTAACCAATGGGCGGGGTTGGCAGTTGATATTCTTCCATCTTGCGCCCTGTGGTTATCAGGTGCATTCCATAAGGAGAAACGTTAAGGATTGAACCTGCACCGCCACAAACTTGACATGTTTCCTCTTTTCCGTCCTTGAAAGTTTTACAAGTACCTTTACAGGTGGGGCATTCCGTATTCGTGTATGCGTACTTTTCAGAATGTATATGCTGAACGATTTCAGCCTGTAAGTCGCTGTATTCACGTGCTGCTTCGTCCAATGATGGAATCATGGATGAGATACGTGATTTGTAAAGCGTTGCACCATTCTCACGCTTCCAGAATTTACCTCCTGCACGGAATGCGGGCAAAACTCCTATATTGTGCGTATACTCCTCCGTCACGGTAAATGAACGGTTAATATCCGTTTGCTCGAGCCTAAGATATTGTGTATCTGTTAACACAATATAAACTTCTCCATTCGTGTATGTGTTTCGTCCTGCAGGGCTTGTAAATGTTGATTTGTCATTCGAGCGCAATACTGCATAATCACCATCAACAAAATCAAGCACTGATTTACTGTCGAAATAAACAGCGTACGGCTTCACGTAATCACCTGCCGAAGCGGGCATTTCATAAGGCAATACGGCAAACACGCCGTTTGCATCAAGGAGGTAGTTTTGCAGCCCCTCGGCAAACATCCAATTGGTTAGCGATGTATGTATTGGGTAATTGATTTCACAATACTGCTCCAGTGTTTCTCCTTCGGCAATTTTAGCGGGTACAGCATCAGGATTATAAGATATCACCCAATCCTGCGACCGGCGTATTTTCTCCAAAGAATTTATAACCTTATTAATCGGGTTCTGCGTTTTTGGAACGTATATCTTCTTTCGATAGTCCTTTATATTTTCGGGCTCAGAGGGTCTTCGATCGTTAATCAACTTTTCAGGCACACGCCCCTCGGCGTGTACTTTCAATTTCTCGGCTTCGTTTATCGTTTGCTCATAATTTTGATGGCGTGCCGAAATAGCTTTTTTTAAATTTTCAGGAGTTATTTCCATGATGTTAACAGTTTAAATTTAATAATGTAGTATTGCGTGCCATTCGGGCGGTGCCTTTGTATAATTTTTCTCCGCAATCGGATAATAATTCGTTTTCATAATCAATTTCATAAGCTCCTGACCGCTGCAATTGTTCATCGTTAATAAATACAAAGTTATGCGATAAGGCTACTATTATCTTTTCGTGCATCTCGACGCTCAGATAATCAGTTTCGAGCGTGTACTCCTTATCAACCCTCGAAGTGAGTAGCCGCCTAACACCCATAGCATCAATGTATATTTCATCCTGCTGCGGGAATTGCGGTTTTTGAATCTTCAATGATAAACGAATACGATTCTGATATGTGTCATCATCATACGGGAATCCAAACACCTGTTTATCTGAATAGTATTTCAAGATTGATGTTTCGGTCACGTTTTGGGTGTATGTGAATGGTTGTGAATAGTAGTATGTCGCACCGCTCATAACTCTAATTCTAAAACACCTCAAAGCTTTTGCAGCAGACGGAACATCTCCGCTGTAGTGAATGAAAAACCATGTTGTACCGTCATAAAACTGACTTGATGTAAGGTGAGCTATATAATTTCCTTCAATGTCGACCAATCCGGATGCTGTGTATGTGAGCGGGTAAAAAAAAGCTAAATCAGACATCTTATTAATGGGTATCGGCTGCTCTGTGCATTCCGCTATCGTTGTGCTGAATTTTAAAAACGTATTTTCAAACATAATCAAACATTTTTAGGTATTAATTTAAATTTCGTTATCCCAGTTAATGGGCTTCGGCTCGCCTCAGACAGCCAACACGGCACGGAATTAACTGTTATCAGCCCGTACCTGTCAGCGTTCAACCCATCCCAATCACTTTGCGATATTGGATATTCAAACTCTATAATTTCGGGCGTGTATATCGGCTCGACCCTTGACAATGTGTCGTTTTCAGACAATATACCACCTGCTGCCGGGTCGGCATGAAGTGCCCCCGCTTGTGAGGCTCTTTTTGTTTTTGCCTTTGTATTTCCAATCATCCCAGTCGCTTGTAATTCACTTATAATCGTGTTTGATGGAAATAGTAACCTTAGATGATTAATTGCATTTCTGGATGGCGATAATGCGACATTTATAAGTGTCGTTGGGCTTATAATTGTGTTGTCAGTATCTGTTGCGCCGATTTTAACGCCGTACAATAGGGGGACGATAAATATATCCCTCCTGACTTCAAAAATAAACATGTCATTATCATATCGCCAATCCTTTGTGTCCGGCTCAAATGTTTTCCGCCGTGTAAACTCAATGGCATAAGGGCAGGCTACAAACTTACTTATCCTGACCAGCTCATTGTCTACAACCTTTAATCGAGTGGAATAATCCCGCTGCGTGTGGAATGTATCAATGCTATTAACCTCTCCCGTGTCTGAAAATTTCTGATAACCAATTTTCAGGCGTGAATATATGCGGCTCGGGTCTAACGTTCTGCGAAGTTCAGCGGGGTTGTTTATTGTCAAAACATTTGTGTTCTGATAAAAATAGTCAAAGGGTTCAACTCTAATTTGTATTTTTGTACGAATAAACTTAATGGTGTCAGCAGATGGAACGTACGGATAACCTGAAACATCTACACTTACCCGGACGGAGTATACAGAAACGAGTTCAACTACAGTAATTCTTAAATCAGATATGTCGCCCGATGTTCCGATAGATTTTATAACATCACCAACATGTATATTGTCATATGTTGTTGCAAATATAATCGTGGCGTTATCAATAAAAAATATCGTGTAATTACCAGCATCTTCGTTGCTGTATTCAAACGACCAACCCAAATTATCAATGGCGGTTAGATTTTCAAATAAATCCCGGAATGATGTTTGCAAAATGGGCACTGAACCATCTGTTAGAAGTCCATTTCTGAGTTTCATCCCCGTTGTGATTGCCTTCATTGACCCTCCGCCATACCCTGAACTTCTGGGGTTAATTTCAGAATCCTGTCTGCCAAACCAATCAGATTTTACCGTTAATCCTGATATAATTTCAGATGTTCGGCTAAGTAATTCATGTACAAGTGATATTCTTGATGTGGTAGATTGTTTCAGCTCTACCCGTGTGACTGATGCAAAACTTGTTCCTTTTTGCGTTGCTACAATGTCAACATCTAAGGTTGCACCAGATTTTGATAAAACGACATAATAAAGTAGTTTATAAGCATCAGACGGTATATTTACATTTGTTGATGTGTGTGTTATATTTGTCTGTGTTGATTTTGGAATGTTTACAGACGGATGCGAACCGATGGGATAAAATGTAGTATCATCACCCTCTTTTGTGTATGCAATGCCGTGTTGAACAGCGACAGTACCCGTGTGTGTTCCCGACCAAATAAACGACAAGTCAATTGATGCGTTTAAAACTAAACCTGTTTTTTTGTCTATGTTTACAAAGAAAAATCCATTGTTTACCCCATTTTTAACATCAATTCCAATTTTGTTTATTGCTGGATTTTGAATTTCAGACAATAGGGTGTTGTTAAAATTAACATCAACAGCACGAATGCCACTACTCCATGTGTGTGAATCTGAACTATCGGCCGTTATATTGACTTTTGTTTCATATTTTATACCCTTTGCAGGTACGGTTATAAGCCTGTTTATGTTGCTATAAGCACTCAAAGCATCCCCATCAAGTGTGGTTAACCTCTCCACATTTACAACCGTTTCGCTCCTGTTGTTGAAAATTGTTTCCGTTGTTGATTTTTCACCCACACGGCAACGGCATCGGCAATCTTTCTCCTCGTAAGTTGACAGGTCAATAATACCTGAAAATATAAGGCTTACATTCTCTTCTCCATCGCACTGACGAAATACCTCAAACAGTAATACCGTGTCAATATCGGTATTATAAGCCGATGAAACAATATCAAAGCCCTCACCATAAAATTCCAATGGCTGAACGGAAATAGAGCGCACAACACCATGATGCTGCGTGCGCTTTAATGTATCGGTAAACGAATCGAAACCAATCGGCTCGCTTATCTCATCACCGTTTATGTAATACCGTATCACCATTCCCCTGTATATTTTTTATTCAGATATTTAGTTGTTGAAATCCCATCAAAAGTACTTATACCGTTTTTGTCAACATTCACCGTTACCGGTTTAGGTGTTGGAATCTTGATGTTATCAGCCACCGCCCGACCCAATTTATTGTAATCAATTTCAGCACCCCGGATGTATTTATCTCCCAGCCCTGCAATGTTCGGGATATTGAACTGTTCAAATGTGCGCCAGTCCATCGGCTTGCCGTGCGGAATCACGGCGGCACCGTCAGGAATCCACATCGTTTCTGCGCCTTGTTCCCCAACTGTTGCAAAATGACCAGCTCCCCCTGCTGATTTACCCTTTGCGTAACGTGGTAATGGTTTTGACGCAACTTTAACGGCGGCTGCTCCACCGCTAAGCCCTATCAACATAGCTAGTATCCCCGTTGGGTCAGTTTTCAATGATGAAATTGCAGCCACAATTGTGTCAATTGCAATGTTAAATAAAGCCTGCGCTTTATCCGCTTTAGCCTGTTTTTGTTTTATTTCCAATTGTTTTTGTTGAAATTCCTTCTCAGAAATAAGTTTTAAATTTGAATTTTCAGCGGCTTTTTTTGCATCTGTCGTGTAATTTCGTTCAAGTAATTCAAGTTCTTCATCATATTTTTCTTTTTCGGAATCAAAATACGCATTGCCTATTTGGGAAAGCAATGCAACTGATTGTTGCAAAATAGCTTGTTTCCGCTCTTCTTTTTTCCTGAATAATTCCTCTTCCTGCTCCATTCTGTATTTTTCAATCTCAAACCGAGCCTGTGATATTTGCTCTTCACTTGCATTTGATTTTATCAGGTAGTCAAGTTTTTGATTAAGATAATCGGATTCTTTAATCAACCCTAATTCTTTGCGCCGGGAAAGGGTTGTTAACCAATTTTCAACGTAAACCTCATTTTCTTTCGATTGTATATTATTTGAGGCTTTGTTATCTGCTATGTTCTTTTGTCTGAAAACAGTTAATGCTTCATCCCTGCGCTTCAACCAATCTTTCAAGTATTCGTTATCACTTTCAAGTATTTCCTTTCGGCTCATTGACAGTTCGGATTCCGTAATTTGCCCGCTTTTTAAAGCCTCATCATTAAATCTGTTTATTATATCTATCCTTTCCTGATATATTTTCTCTATGTCCGTCGTTGATTTTCTTTCGAGCGCATTCCGTGCCGCATCAACAGCGTTTTGCATTTCAATTTCCAGCTTTTTCCTTTCATCAGCCTCTTTCTTAGCCTGTGCAATACGCTCTTCTGATTTCTTTTTGAAATCCTCAGTCTGTTTTGTGTTGTAATTCGTTTCCTCCTGTATATCCTCTGTTCTGTATCTCGTTTTTGTATCTGATATTGCTTTTGCGGCATCCTGAACGGCTTTACGGCTTGCATCTAAATTCTCCTTCAATTTCTTTTGTTCACTCCTTGATGCGTTATTAAACTCCTGAACCTGTTTTGCGTTTTCCGCCTGTGCAATCCTTAAATTATCACGCAGCTTTTTTAGTTCATATTCACGTATTTCATCTTTTTCCTTTCCCGCAGCCCGCATATACCCCACCTCTGCATCCATAACCTCTTTATTTCGCTCGATTTGTTTTTGCGTGTCTGCAATACTTTTTGTTAACGCTTCTTGTGTTTCTTTTGCCTCGTTGTTGTGTTTAGTCCATTTAACAATACCTACAGTTAGAGCCGCAAGGGCTGCAATGATTGCAACTATCGGGAAGGCATACATGGCGGCATTTAAAGCCCATTGCGCCGCCGTGGCAGCACCCTTAGCAATAACACCCTTTCCCGTTACAGCGGCTTCTATGGCAGTGTTGGCGGCCTGTATCTTCGTTGCTGCGTAATTCCTTACCTTTGCAATAGTTTCGTTATTCGTTATAGCGGTTGAAATCACCACACGAGCCGCAGAATCTTTGTTAAGTGCTATTGCTACCTGATTAACGCCGTTAAGTATAGACATTGCAGCCTGAACCTTGAAAAATGCTTTTTGCAGTTCCTCGCTTTCGCCCCCCAACAGGGCAGCAGCGGATGTAGCTACCGTAAATCCACCCGCTAAACCCTGACCAACTGACATAGCAGCGTCAAGGTTTTTTGTATCTGATGCGAGGATTCTTACCCTCTGCTGAGTGTCACCCATTTGGTCTTCCAACCTTGCTGCTTCCACGGCTAATTTTACGAATGCTGCATCGGCGGGGGAAATGCCCGAAGCCTCCATCTTAGCAAGTTCATCTTTTAAAAGCCTGATTTGTGTTGTTAGCTTCGGCGTTGAAACTGCGCCCTGAGCGACCGTGTCATTTACATTTTTAAGTGCAGCATTATACTGCTCCATTGATGTTTTGACTTTCTTTTGTTCGCTTTCAAGTGTGCGCTGATATTCCGTGTGTTTCTTTTGCAACTTATCAATAGCGGCAATCTGAGCCTCACGCCCTTTTACATTTGCCTGAATAGTCGCTACCTGCTTTTGATATTCAGCCTGCGTTTTGAGCATCTCAGCCCTGATGTCCCGCTCTTGGTCCTCGAGGTTCTGCAAATCCTGATTAAGTTTATCAATGTCAGATTCCCCCGTCAGCCGTATTCTTATGTTTTGCTCAGACATATCACATTATTTTTTAAGTTTCTTTTGGCGTGCATTTTCACGCTCTATACTATCTACCGCTCTGTCAAGTTTCAAAAAGAAATCATACAGGGATAGCCCTTTTAAATTTTCACGCCGCCCTCCCGATGCGAGATTCTCCCATATCTCAAAACTATCTACTGACTGCTGGAGCTCAGCATACGGATATACTCCGAATGTATCTCGTTTAACTTTTCGTTCAGGATCGAAAACGAATCTAAATCGGTGTCGACATTGCGACAATAGGGCAGTAATTCCATGAGCGGCTGTTGTAAAAAAAAATCAGCAACCCCGCCGCTCTTCTTCCAGTGTTGGATTTTCTTTTCAGCATAGGCGGCATCATAGCTTTCCGGGTTCTCTTTCTTATCGAAAAAAGCCACGCTTGCAACCTTGTACATCAAATCAGTTTCGGTGTTCAAAGATAATCGCTGCTGCATCTGTTCATTCAGACGTTTAATTTTGAAAATATCAATCTCCTGAGCCTTTAAAACATCCTCAACGGCTTTCGTGTGCTTCAAAAGATATTCACGTGAACATCGCATATCAAGTTCATTATAAATTGCAAGTGCCATCAGCCCCCTTTTATATGGCAGGTTGTTAAGGTCAGCGAAGCCGTAATAGTCCACACCACCCGCTGCGAATTTCCATTCAATCACGTATTCCGAAGTCGGGAAAACGTTACGAGATTTTTTAATCCTTTCAATCAGCTTTTTTATCATATATTTCTTTTAATTTTTGTTCGAGTTCCGAATCCCAGCCATCGGCAACGGTCCGCCCGGACAGTCTTATTTTCCACTTTTTGCGGGATGGCGTTATCATTAGCTCATACGCTTCACGGCGATAATACTTTTTCAGCACGCCACCGCAATGGCATCCGTGATGATAAATAAATCCATATTTTTCGAGCGTTTCATTCATCGCC
>Ga0302247_1002747_pt1 | contig 10975 bp, 15 predicted proteins | sample AAG_UR_Ile_MG_FD_193529 | JGI IMG/M metagenome (GOLD analysis project Ga0302247, IMG submission 193529) | Enriched activated sludge microbial communities from anaerobic digester in WTTP, New Holstein, Wisconsin, United States - AAG_UR_Ile | ecosystem: Engineered > Bioreactor > Anaerobic >...
AAATCGTATTCAATATCCTCAGTCTCAATAAGATTAGATTTTTCGAATGTTGGATTCAACTGAATTACCGGATGCCGGTTTCTGTCCTGACAGGATGAAAAGAGCTGCTCGCAAGCAACTGAGCGACGGGGTAAGTCATAGAAAAGTGTCTGAAATGACGGGTTTAAAAAGAAGACTGAACGATTCTAACTTCGCATCCAGATGCGAGGGATGGGATTCTGGATCTCAAGTGCGATTCGCAAACAGCAAATTTTTGCTGAATTTTGAAACGAAAACTGATTTGAAATTATTTGCCACGCACGATAAATAAATATTTTCCTGAAATCAGTTCAGCAAAAAAATGATCAAAAACGTAAACCGCGCACAAGCGAGCCGGTCCGCGTAGCATGTGCGAGTGCGCCGGAGGTGCACGAAGCGTGCGGAGCGGGGCGGCGATCCTCCCTCAGCTGATCAGGAGATAAGAAGACGCTCGGTCATGTTCACTCGTCCTCGCTGATGCTCCGGCTCGCTTCACATCACCTCGCTGTTTCTCTTCGGTTGATCGGGTAGACGAAGACGCACCCCCTTGCTCGCAGGCTCGCGGCGGGGCTTGCTGTCCGGCCCGCTCTTCACACCATGCTTCGCATCGTGTTCGTCGCTGTTGATCGTACTCATGTCGCACGTTCAGTGACTCACTCGCACGACGCATCAGGGGCTCGGACTCGATGCTGATGCATCTCGTTACCTTCGCACCCTGAAGCGGTGCTCGTTCGGGCCACTGCGGTCACGACGACCCGCCGCCCGCTTCGCTCCTCCCGCCCTTGAAAGGGACGGGCAGTAGTTGCGATAACCACGGGGAAGGTTTCCGGTTGGGGGTGGGAGGATGCGAGCCGGAACACGGCGACCATCGCCGTGTCGCGTGAGCATCGGGCGGGCCCAGGAAGATCAGGACGGCTCAACAGGACCGGCACACGGCAGCGGGTCCGGGCGGGAAGAAGGCGAGCCGGAAACGGGACCGCCGGGCGGGCCCGTCGCGTGAGCCTTCGGGGTGGGCCAACTTTGCCAAGAAAGATAATGCCGGGCGTCGATAGTGTACCAACCCGGGCAGGGCCTTTTGATTGGCATCATGGTGTCCCTGTCCGGGCCACCGTTTTTATCGGAGCTGAAGGATCCTTTTCTTTGTCCGGTACAGCCACCAGATCAGGCTTTTCCACATCCCAAAAATAGTTGATCGTTTTTTCCGGTACTCCCAGAGCTCGCGCCTGCTGATCATGGAATACCTCATTACTGAGTGGGGATCCCGCTCGGCAGCGGATCGCAGTGCCACGCGATCATATCAAGCCGGTGCCGCTCTGCGATGAGATTATCGAGCCCTTCCCACGCGGCCCGGTCCGTCCACGACTTAATGATCTCATCGTGTCTTAACCGGAGGTCCTGCGCATCGGCCTGCAGCATGAATGCCCGGCGCTCCATCGCGGGTATTGCAATTTCGATGCGTTCGAGTTCTTCGAGAACCTTGATCGGCATGGCATCATAAATCGAGGTCATGCCGTCCCCTCTTCCGCTGCATCCGTACCGGTCGCGCCGGTGGGGACCGGGGCAGGAACCCCGATCATAAAGTCCGCTGCCTTCTCTGCCCTGCCTGCTGCATACATCACGAGATCTGCATCGGCCTTGATCGCCGTTGCCCAGTTCTGGAGATATGCCGCCTGATTCTGAACAATAGCTGATGAGTCGATACCGGTGAGCGCGGCCAGGTATGCACTCCCGATCTCGGCGACAAGTTCCTCGCGCCCGTAGGTATCGGACCCAAAGCAGACCGGATCGGTCTTCTTGAACCGTTCGAGCCGGGGCCCGGTGGAGTGGATGCATTCGTGAAACATCGTCGCATAATAGTGCTCGGAGGATCTGAACCGGCAGATATCCGGGACCGTGATAATGTCCATCTGCGGGAGGAATGCGGCCCGGTCCCCCGCCGTGATTCTTATTGAGTGCCGGCCTGTATAGTCCTGAATGACTGCATCACACCCGAGGAGGTGCGGATTCTCTTTCAGGTCCGGCAGTTTGTACCCTTTTTCCTTATAATCAGTCTGTGCGACGTTGAAGACAACGAAGGCTTTTAGGAAACGGATCTGTTTTTTGCTCTCTTTCTCCTCGCCGTTCTCATCGGTCTTTGTGTCGGTCTTCACGGTCCGGCCCGCGTAGATAATCCCGGTGCCGTGTTCTCCAAACTGGACCTGAAGACCTGCCGCGAGATACTGGCGGTAAGTTGCCCAAAAAGGGAGAGGATAGGGACTGAGTCCGAGGATCAACCGGTTCAGCCCGGTGTATGCCCTGCCGCTGAAAAGGTTGCGCGGGCCGTTCTCAGTCCACGGCTTCAGCCAGGGGATCTTTCCCTCCGAGAGGGATTTTATGATCCGCTCGTTGATCTGCACTTTTACGTCAGCGGCTTTCATGCTGTCGCACCTGCAGGCTGGGTTGTGGTCGCGGAGTGCACAGGGCACATGGTCGAGACGTTCGCATATTTCCGCTCGCCCTTGAGCATCCCCTTTACCTGTGCGAGCGGGGAGACGTACTGCACATCGTTGATGGAGATCATCACGGCTTTACCGGACCGGGTGATCCATGCCTTCCCGACTGGGGCCGCGTCCGCGTTTTTCATAACGTCCGATATGTCATAGACCGAAGCGGGCCAGTGGTCTTCGAGCCTGCGGACTTCTCCGGCGGGAATGACCGCCTGCATGGTCTTCACATCGATACGGACCGAGCTCTGATAGAGGCGGGCCGCCCCTATGTGCTCGAACTTTACATTGGTTTTTGTTGTTGGCATCATGGTGTTTTTCACCATACATCTATCGACGTTAGCGCTTATATGTCTCCGCCGTGCGCAGGGTGAAAGTAAAAGCGGTGCGTTGTCCGATTTGCGAAATAAGGCAATTGCGCAGAATTTAATTTTATTTTTACGCAAGGCCCGCCCAGGCACACAGCGCGACAGGCCGCTGATGCGCCCCGTAACCGCACCGTGTGGCCATGACCCGCCCACACCTGCAGAAATTTTTACGGTGTCCTGTTGGCATCCGATCGCCAAGGATTGACCCACCCCGGCGCTCACGCGACACGGCGATGGTCGCCGTGTTCCGGCTCGCGCCTTCCCGCCCGTACAGGTGCCCGTCCTCCCCTCAGGGAGGCTATCCTGATGTGGCCCAGCGGCCCGACTGAACGCCGCAACAGGGTGCGAAGGTAACGAACCGCATCAGCGGTGAGTCCGAGCCCCTGTGCGTCGCGTGAAGGAGTCACCGAGCGTTATGCATGTGCCCGATCAACAGCGACGAACACGATGCGGAGCATGGTGTGAGGAGTGGGCCGGAACAGCCGCTGGTGCCGGAGCATCGCGACAAGCCAGGGGCGTCATCGTCTCAACAAGAAACCATGAAGAAATAGCGAGGTGATGTGAGCGGAACGGGCGTGAGCCTGTGGAGATGAACATGACCAAAATCCATGTTCTGTTCTTACGTTAAAAAAAAACAACCCTCTTCAAACACTACCTTTATGCTATTATCTCCCTATATCCAGTTTTCAAGTGTCCGGCATCTGAAATAGCTATTGTGAAGAGATGGACACCAGGAGAACAGAAAATGTCCGTTGAAGAAAATATGCGCCTGATGCAGACGCTGGATGATGCCTGGAACTCCCAGGATTGGGTAACGTTTGATAAACGCCATGCAAAAGATGTCGATGTATTCTGGCCCGGGCAGCCGCAGCCGACCCACAGCCGTCCGTCTCACAAAACAGAGGCAATTGCCTTCTTCAAGATATTTCCGGATAATAAGGTCGGGAACCGGCCCTATAAAACCCTCTTCGGTCAGGGAGACTGGACCTGTTCGGTTGCAGACTTTACGGGGACATTCAAGGGACCGATGACCACACCTGACGGCAAGGTGATCCAGCCAACCGGAAAGAAATTCAAGGTAGAGTTCTGCACCGTTGCCCATTGGAAAAACGGGGAAATTATAGAAGAGAAGCTTTTCTATGATAAGATGTCCCTGATGCAACAGATCGGACTGATGTGAAAAAAGCCGTATCAACGCTCCAGCGTTTTTTGTGACATAACACCAAAAACAAAGGAACGGGAAAACTAACCATGAAAGAAGAAATAATAAAATCTCAGGAACCCAAAGACGATTCCCGAAGGATTACGGTAAGCAAAAACGGCCCGTATATCGTGACCGGCGGGATCCCTCTCATTGTTGCAGAGATCTGTAATGACAATGAAGGCTACTGCCGGACCTGGAAAATCGTTAACCGGTATCCCGTGCAAGAGCAGTACGCACTGTGCCGGTGCGGTTATTCCGAGAATAAGCCATTCTGTGACGGAACGCACACGAAGATACGCTTCAACGGCAAGGAGACTGCCGGGAATGAGGTATATCTCCGTCACCCTCGGATTACTCGTGGTCCGGAGCTGGAACTGACAGATTATGAAGGGCTCTGTGTCCACGCCCGGTTCTGCATGCGGGCCGGAGGGATCTGGAATCTCACGGAACAGTCGAATATTCCGGAGGCCCGGGGTATCGCAATAGAAGAAGCCTGCAACTGCCCATCTGGTCGGCTTGTGATACGGGACCTGAGGAGCGGGGAGCCGATCGAGCCGCTCCTGGAAAAGTCAATCGTGGTCATCGAGTATCCTGCTAAGGGCGAGCACGGCCCGCTCTGGGTGCGTGGCGGCATCCCGGTAGTATCTTCTGACGGCAAACCGTATACGGTCAGGAACCGGCTTACGCTCTGCCGGTGCGGAAAATCGCGCAACAAACCGTTCTGCGACGGGAGTCATATACAGTCCTGATGCAACGGGTGCGTCGTCGTCTCAACAAGAAACCGTGAAAAAACAGCGAGCTGATGTGAAGCGAGCCGGAGCATCAGCGAGGACGAGTGAACATGACCGAGTGTCTGCAGGATGAAATCCCATCAATTCACCGCCTATCTGATGCCGTTCTCATAGAGCTCCGATAAGATATTATCAGTAGCTAATCCATTTTAAAAGCGATTTTCAATGACGATAAAAAATGATGAACACATCCTGGAAGCTCTCGGAAGGTGCCGGGTGGTTATCCGGGAGGGTAAAGTAATCGAGGTCGGTGAAGCGCAAATAACATTCTGTCCACTGATGAAAAAAATGGCTTACCCCCTCACAGCCCCTGATAAAAAGTCTGTTAAGGCGAATATTGAGTATCGTATCAACACGTGGGGCATGTGTACTCCCCTGCGTGAAGTGGCGGATACCCGGCCGTTCGTGGGATTCGGCGCCTCAGAAATACTCAGTTTTGGTCTTACCACCGGTCTGCTCGATGCTGTTGTCCTTGCCTGTGATGGTGCCGGGACCGTCATCGTAACCAGTCCCGTGCTCGTGCAGGGAATCAGCGGTAGGATGTCCGGCCTTGTCAAGACGGTGCCATACAAGGACGTCATCAGAAGGATCGAAGAGAACGGCGGGATTGTCATCGATAAAAATAATGCCTCGCTCGATCAGTCTGCTGGAGTTGCAAAGGCCTATTCAATGGGATACAAGAATGTCGCGGTTACCATTGCGATCCCCGCAGAGGCAAAAAAGATCCGTGAAAAGTATCCCGACGTGATGATATTCGGCGTCCATGTCACCGGGCTCAACCGCAGGGAAGCAGAGACTCTTGTTGCAGCAGGCGACCTGATCACGTCCTGTGCATCCGGAACTATCCGGGAGGTTGCCGGTAAAAAAGCGCTGCTGCAGGCCGGGGATGCGGTACCAATCTTTGCAGTTACGAAGAGAGCAAAAGAGCTGATCATTGAAAAAGTCCGGCAGAGCGATGAGCAGGTGTTCCTCAAGACCACGAAGCTTCCAATGCTTTCCGGGCAGCAGCCTGAACCCTTAATCTGATTTTTTTAGGACTTACGCAGTTGAAGTAGTGTGAAATGAGACGAGCAAATATGACCGGGCGTCACCAGAAATCATGGTAAAAATAATTTTTTTACTTAAGTAACACTTCCAGTCTCTGGTTCACCTCATCCCAGTTCACATTGTTCCAGAAGGCCTCGACATATCGGGGTCGCTCATTTTTGTAGTCCAGATAGTAGGCGTGCTCCCAGACGTCCAGGACCATGATGATGCGAATGTGAGGATACACATTCACATTGTGTTTCTCGATCTGCATGATGAGAAGTCGGCCGGTCATACCGCATCTGGCAAGAGCCGCCCAGCCCGATCCTTCTGCACTGACCGCTGCTGCAGAAAATTCCTTTTTGAAACGCTCGAAGGATCCGAACTCTTTCTTCAGGTTATCCGCCAGAATGCCGCCAGGCTCTTTGCCTGCCTTGTTGGCCGGGGCAAGGTTTTTCCAGAAGAGGTGGTGAAGTATATGGCCTCCTGCCTGAAAGGACAACTCCTTTAAAGTAGCTTTCATATCCACATCGGTTCCCGCCTGACGGGTCTTATCAAGCCTCTCGAAGATGGCATTGGCACCGTTCACATAGGCAGCATGATGCTTATCATGATGCAGGCGGAGCTGAGCCTCAGAGATAAAAGGCTCAAGGGCATTGTAAGCATAAGGCAGCTCCGGCAAGGAATAAAATCTGTTATCAGACATGATCGATCACCATGTGCAAAAGCGGAAAGAAACTATTTAATGCTTTTTATTATTGATTTTTTTAGTTCCGCCTTCCTGATAAAGTGGATTTGCCGTCGTAGAATTAACTATTCAACACCTGTCTTTTCCGAACATCCCATTTTCTGAGACATTCGTCGGAAAAAATGACCCTCATATTCGCGTTTTGACAGCCTTTCGGGGTCCGGATGGGATAAACTAAGTGACAAAAACAGCCTCGATTTAACGGCCTTTGGCGGGCTTTTAATGAGATGCAATTCTGCCGTATTTTGGCAAACAGAGCGATTATTGGGCTTATTCTTTACAAGAAGGAAAAAGGGGAATTTTGCGGGGTTTTCCGATATTGGTCCGGACATAGGCGTGGGAAAAGGAGCCCGTATAGGGCTTATTTTACCGTCTTTTCAGCCCCCCCTTTCTACACCTCGAGAGTCCTCTGTGCATAAGGGCGGTTTTCACTAGTTCGAAGCGAACGGGATCGACGGTATAGTGCGTTCCCGATTGTATCATCAGCCGGTGTAATCTCAATAATGTGATCAGCTTGTCGCATCGGCACAGAGAATGTGCGATCGATAGACGGAGTGTACAGGATAACGAGTGATTCACGGCCGATGTCTTCGAGCATTCCTGCAATATGCGGTATCATATCTTCTGCTCCATCGAAAAGTGTCGAATCGTGTTCCAAGAGGAGGACCGTATGGCTCACCTCTTTGAGGATGGTGAAGAGCTGGTGAGCGGTGAATGCCCTACGGACCTCAAAGTTCTTGGATGAGCGGTCGATCGAAGAGAGAAGGCGTGAATAATTGCCGCTCACGTACAGGAAGAGGAACCGCTGGAGATCTATGTTGTTGTTGATGGCGGAAACCATCACCTTCTCGGGGGCAATCACCGCGTTAAAGGTGCATGGATGGAGTGCCATCCCCTTCCGCAATTCGATCAACATAGCACCGGATCACTTCACCATCCTTTGATATTAGGCTCAGGGATACGTGGCGCGAAAGTGGGCAATGTATTTATTATAGTTGCCTTGAACATCTGGCTAACCAAGCCAGAGATTTTTAAAGCTTGTTCATAGTTAGGAGAAAAAACATGCCGACAATTGAGAAAAAGAGTTTTAATAAGCCGGAAGAAACGAATACGCCCGAGAAGTTGAAAATGGAGGCTGTTACCATCAGAGGTCTTACCTTTCGCCGGGTCACGACCGAACCTGGATGGCAGTGGTCAAAGCACTTAAAACCCCTCCAGAAGACTGAAAGTTGTCAAAAAGACCACATTCTGTTTGTCATTACTGGCAAATTGGGTGTTCGTATGGATGATGGAAAAGAAGAGGTATTTGGCCCCGGTGATGTTGGCTCAATTCCTCCTGGGCATGATGGCTGGACTATAGGTAACCAACCGGTAGTCTGGCTTGAGATTTCGCACTAGAATGGTCTGATGATTACATAAAACAGATTAAAATCAAATTTAAAGGGGGTATGTCAAAAAATTATCAACATTACACCCCCATCGCCGTAATCATCCCTACAACCTGCTGAGCTGTCACTGGGTCCACAACCCGGGCCAGCACCAGCCCTGCCATCGCAACGAACAAGGTCCAGAACACTGTTATTGAGCTGCTAATTCTTTCTGAATGCATCTTTCAATTCATACTTTCATTATATTGGCGGCCTAATAGCATGATTGAGCATTCAACCAATGGAGGAAAACTATTCTCTATAAACGTAAAACCTAATGTGACCGTGAACCAGAACATCTATCTTCCTGGTACGGATTAAAGGTATGACGAGGATCACGCTCATGAAAATCGCGATCTCCTGTATAATATTATTAATGGTGGTAGCTACCAGCGGTTGCGTGATGCACGACCAGCCTATTGAGACCAGTCGTCTGCAATTTGCAGAAAAAGTAAATGCAAGCCAAGCTGAATTTGACCGGATGGTAGAAGATGACCCCTATAATGCTTCTGTATGGTGCCTGAGGGGGATTTATTACAACGATGCCTTCAATCAGTATGACAAAGCCCTGAATAACTATGACCGGGGCCTTGAGTTGGATCCCAACAAAGGGATCTGCTGGTATGCAAAAGGCGTCACACTGAAGAATCTGCAACGGTATAATGAGTCAGCAGCCTGTTTTAAAATTGCAAGTGAAATTGATCCGACCTTCTCTTTTACCTAATGGGGGCTGCTGTGGGGTTATTTTCATGCTGAATAAAAAAAGTGGTGATTGTGAAAGAACCACCCCTAACCTTTAGTTAGGAAGTGGAAATGGATCATATGGATTTTCGGGAAATTGGCAAGCTCATTTCAGAAGACCGTTTATCCCTTGAGTATCTTTGGGAGAGACGTGGCAACACAGACTGTCCCTCCTGTTCACTCTCAGAATTCTATTATCATCAGAGATGGAGAGTCCGGTGTAAAAGATGCAAAAGAGATTACTAGCCCCTTCAGGGGACCAGGTTCTCACTCCTTCGGATCTTTCCTTCTAAATGGTTTGCACTGATTAAGCTGTTCGAACTCTCCACATCAGCCAGAAAAGCCTCACAAGAAGTTCATCTGAACTATAAGACAACCCTGAGAGCTTACGATATTCTTCGAAGAATTGTTGTAGAAGATCTCGCGCGGAATGATGAGGTCCTGATGGGTGAACTGGAAGCGGATGAAGCGTATTTTGGAGGAAAGAGAAAAAGAAACCGAGGGAGAGGAGCAGGTGGCAAGACCATCGTTTATGGGATCCTGGAACGAGGAGGAAAAGTATCAGTAAATATTGTTCAGGATGTCTCTGCGGAGAGTCTTATGACCGAGACGGTAAAGAGGGTAAGGAGAGGGTCTATCGTATACACAGACAAGTGGAGGGGATATGATTCTCTCATGTTCTGTGGATATAAGCATCTTAACATCGACCACCGGTATAAGTTCAAACAGGGAAAGGTCTATATCAATGGAATCGAAGGTTTCTGGTCCTTTGCGAAGGAACAATTGATTAAGCATCATGGAATCTCACGACAGAAATTCCTCTTCTATATCAAGGAGATGGAATGGCGATATAACAATAGAGGGAAAGATTTATTTGAGATTCTTGTAGATTTGATGCTACACTAATGCTGCTAGGGGTCGATGTTACCTAATCACCAATATCTATATATTCAAATAAATAATCTATTTAATGAAAATCCTTTTTCTCACAATTATTATTAGCATTATTCTGGCATCTGGTTGTGTATACCAAAAAACCGCAGAGCAATGGTATATAGATGGATTGAATAAAGCAGCTTATACTAATGGGTGTGAAGCAGCAATTGTCTACTACGATAAGGCTTTGGAAATTGATCCACGATTCTCAGAAGCATGGTTCGCAAAAGGTGTCTGTTACCAAAATCTACGACAGTATAACGAATCTATAAAATGCTATAACAGAGCGATTGAAATCAATCCCCGATATGCGCTTGCATATTACCAGAAATCAAAGGTTATGCTGGTGTTAGGATTGAATGAAGACGCAGAAGATGCGTATCATAAAGCTATTGCTATAGATCCCAGTTTGATTAATATATAAAAAAAATTTTAAAAAAGAATTAACTTATTGTCACATAGGAAGACTGTGAATAAACCGGACCATACGCTGGAGGATCTAGTATCCCTGGAAGCGATATACCAGAATGTTCTCCAAGAACTACATATGTCCCGGGTTGAACCGATTTTAACCCGGAAACGTAGTGTAATGTACATAAATACCCGGTTCCAGCTCTATGATCAACGTAATAGTAATGACCATTTTCATACTTGATTAAAGTTGATTTATCATACATTTGAATAAATGTAGTGGGTGGACTACTTACACTTTGACTGAAATAACTGATGGTTCTCCCTATAGGACTTGCAAAGGTGCCAAAATTCAATACAACTTGTCCAGCTCTATTGGTAATAGATTCCGGTTTAAATGTGATTGTAGTCTCAGTATCCTTTCCCGGAGCGGTAGGCCACTGAACCTTTGTTTGGTAGTAGGATGCGCGTAAATCCTCTGGAAGAGATTTTAAGAATTCTGGATCGACAATTTCATAAAGCTCTCCAGCTGTGATTTCTTTACCGATTAATGAATTGTATTTTTGAACTTGGGAATCATTCCAAAGATCATTACGTTCATCATTATTTACTGCGCTTACAATCGGTACCATCGCCAACCCTGCCAGCAGTAGTGCCAGCAGAACGACACCTATTTTCATGGTTTTCATGTTTTCAATACCTCCGTTCTTTTTTAAGGAGATTACAGAGGCATGATCCCAAACCTTCATTATCACAGAAGATAATTGTCTCATGCCTACGGGCATGCGAGGTTCATCTCTGTTTCGATGCAAGGTGAACCCC
>Ga0302247_1002748_pt1 | contig 10967 bp, 6 predicted proteins | sample AAG_UR_Ile_MG_FD_193529 | JGI IMG/M metagenome (GOLD analysis project Ga0302247, IMG submission 193529) | Enriched activated sludge microbial communities from anaerobic digester in WTTP, New Holstein, Wisconsin, United States - AAG_UR_Ile | ecosystem: Engineered > Bioreactor > Anaerobic >...
AAATCAGAGGCAAAACAAAGAATTGCCAAGCTTCGGGAACTGATTGATTATCATCGCCACCTTTATCATGTTCTAGACAGGCAAGAAATTTCCGAAAGCGCTTTAGATGCTCTCAAAAAAGAGCTTTTTGATTTAGAACAAGAATATCCTGATTTAATTACTCTTGATTCTCCAACTCAAAGAATTGGCGGGAAACCGCTGGATGTTTTTGAAAAATTTATTCATCAAGAGCCGATGCGGTCTTTTTTCGATGCTTTTTCTCGGGAAGATATGGAAAATTGGGAATCGCGCAATAAAAAATTATTATCCGAAGCAGAGAAAGAAAAAATAGATTATTACTGCGAACCAAAATTAGATGGCCTGGCAATCGAGCTGGTTTACGAAAACTTGGTTTTAACTGCTGGCTCAACCAGGGGCGATGGCAAGATTGGCGAAAATGTAACCGCGAATATTAAAACCATTGAAGCTATTCCTTTAAAATTAAGAAATTTTGAACAAGTGGAAAAAGAATTAAAAAAATCAGGATTAAATCAAGTTGCAAAAATAATCAAACAAAAAGGATTGGGGAAAATAATTGTGCGCGGGGAAGCGATTATTTCTAAAAAAGAATTTTTAAAAACAAACCAGCAAAGAGAAAAACAAGGACTGCCTCTTTATGCCAATCCTCGTAATTTGGCTGCGGGATCAATCCGTCAACTTGATTCGAAAATTACAGCGCAAAGAAAAATGGAAGCAGATATTTATTCTTTGATTACAGATTTTGGCCAAGAAACCCACGAGCAAGAGCATTTAATTTTGAAAGCCTTGGGATTTAAAACAAATAATAAATATAATAAGGTTTGTGCGAATCTTGATCAGGTTTTTTCTTATTATGACCATTTACATAAAATTAGAGATAGCCTGCCGTATGAAATAGATGGAGCTGTTGTTTTAATTAATAATAATAAAATTTTTAAAGAATTAGGAGTAGTTGGAAAATCGTTTCGAGCAGGAATTGCGCTTAAATTTGCTTTAAAGCAGGGGACAACAATTGTAAATGATATTATTGTGCAAGTTGGAAGAACAGGAGCAATGACTCCAGTGGCAATTTTAAAACCAATTGCCGTAAGCGGCACAATAATTACCAGGGCTACTTTGCACAATGCTGATGAAATTAATCGTTTGGGATTAAAAATAGGAGATACGGTTGTGGTTGGTCGGGCTGGAGATGTGATTCCAGAAATAATTAAAGTTTTTCCAGAATTAAGAACTGGAAAAGAAAAAGATTTTTTAATGCCCAAAAAATGTCCAGCTTGTGGAGATAATCTTGTAAAAAAACCAGGAGAAGTTATTTGGTATTGTCCTAATCCCGATTGTTTCAGTCGAAAAAGAAGATATTTGGCTCATTTTGTTTCTCGAAGCGCTTTTAATATTGACGGGCTTGGCTTAAAAATAATTAATCGATTTTTAGAACAAGGGCTTATCTCTGATGCTTCAGATTTATTTGATTTGAAAGAAGGAGATATTTTGCCATTAGAAAGATTTGCCGAAAAATCAGCGCAAAAAATAGTGGAAAAAATTCAATCTAGAAAAAAAATCATTTTTAGCCGATTTATTTATGCGTTAGGAATCAGAAATGTAGGGGAAAAAACTGCTTTTGATTTGGCCAATCGATTCGGGTCTTTAGAAACATTAAAAAATACCAGTCTTGAAGAATTAGAAAATACAGCTGATATCGGCCCGATTGTCGCTTTTTCTATTTATGACTGGTTCCATAACAAGAATAATTTAGATTTTTTAAATAATTTAATTAGTAAAGGGATTGAAATTATTGGTGAAAAAAAACAAGGCGTAAGATTGAAAAATAAAACCTTTGTTTTAACTGGGACATTAGAATCTATGAGTCGAGAGCAAGCAAAAGAAAAAATTCAATCTTTGGGCGGAGAAGTTTTAGCCTCAATTTCAAAAAAGCTTGATTATTTGGTGGTTGGAGAAAATCCCGGATCAAAATATGAAAAAGCTAAAGAATTAGGAATAAAAATAATCAAAGAAAAAGAATTTTTAAAAATAATTTTTAACGATTAAAATGAACTTAGGAGTAAGATTACAAAAATTTGATTGGATTCTTTTTAGTGTAGCGGCCGCTTTGGTCGGGTTTGGGCTCGTTTCTTTATACAGCTCTTCTTCGGCTGGAGATTATACTAATTTTTTCAGGCAATTAATATTTTTTATTATTTCAATTTTAGCCATGATTGGCGTTAGTTTTATTGATAATAGAATTTTGCGCGAAAACCCCCTTTTATTAATTTTTCTTTATTTTATTTGTTTAGTCCTTTTAATTGGAGTATTTTTTTTCGCTCCAGAAATAAGAGGTATTAAGTCTTGGTATCGAATTGGTCCGGTTTCTTTCGATCCTATTGAGCCAACGAAAATAATTCTTATTTTGATTTTAGCCAAGTATTTTTCTCATCGCCACATTGAACTTTATAATTTAAAGCATATTATTTTATCGGGTTTTTATTTTATTTTTCCAATAATTTTAATTTTTTTTCAGCCCGAATTTGGTTCAGTGGCTGTTTTATTAGGAATTTGGATTGGAATGCTTTTAGTTTCAGGAATTAGAATCAGGGAATTTATTTCTGTTTTTTTAGTGTCTTTATTATTATTAGGCATAGTTTGGCAATTTTTATTAAAAGACTATCAAAAGCAAAGAATATTCAGTTTTATTGCTCCTCAAGAAGATCTTTTGGGTGAAGGCTGGAGCCAAAATCAAGCAAAAATAAGTATTGGTTCGGGCGGGCTATTCGGCCAGGGAATTGGCCAAGGATCTCAAACTCAATATGGATTTTTACCCGAAGCCCACACTGATTTTATCTTTTCTTCGATTGCCGAAGAAATGGGATTTTGCGGAGTTTTAGTTTTGCTTTCTTTATTTGGGATATTATTCTGGCGAATTTTTAAAATTGCTTTTAATGCCAATTCTAATTTTTCCCGTTTATTTGCTTCTGGGCTGGCAATTGCTATTTTTTCCCATATGCTGATAAATATCGGAATGAATTTAGGAGTTTTTCCAGTTATCGGCCTTCCTTTACCATTAGTCAGCTATGGAGGAAGCAATTTACTTTTTGATTTTATTGGTTTAGGAATTTTGCAAAATATGAAAATGACCGATTCTTAATTTCTTGTTTTGTTTTTGGCGCCTCTTTGCTATAATAAAGCTGTAAAAATAACTTAAAATTAAATTATGGATAATTTGGAAAATCGAGAAAAAAGAATAGAAAAAGAAAAAAGTCAAGAATTTTTTGAATCAAATTTTGAATCTAAATTTATTCCAGAAAAAGAATCGCTTCAGGAGGAAAAAAATTCTGTTTCGGAAAAACAACCTGTAGTTAAAAAACAAACCAATGAGCCAGCAAAATTAAGCAGGCTTAATCCGATTATCAGCAAAAAAATGAAATATTTTTTAGATTTAGCTGAAGAAAAAGGATTATCAGAATCAATTAAAGCTATTAAAAAAGAAAACGACCCATTACTTTTAGATTCATTTCACGATGCTTTGGCTAAAGAAAGCTTGTTTCAAAAATTTTTAAGCAAAAAGAAAAAGCCGAAAACTAAAGAATAAAAATTTACAGTTTATTATGGAAATTATTTATCCTCAAAGTCCTGTTTTTTATGTTGCTCTTGCCTCGGGTATAATTTTGATTTTTTCGTTGTTATTTTTCTTTTTTTTAAAAAGAAAAAAGGGCCGGCTAAAATCCAGCTTGGATATGTCTTTATTTTCAATTCAATTGCCAAAATACGAAGACAGAGCGAAGAAAAAAAAGACATTAAAGCAATGATTGGAAAAATGGAACAAATATTTTCCAATTTTCTTTATTTTAAAAACGATACGCCTTTATTTTCCGATCGGCCAAGAGGAGTTTTAGAAATTGCCTCTGAATTGGGAGGAGAGGATATTTCCTTTTATATTGCTGTTCCTAATAATTATGCCAGCTCTTTACCAAAATATGTTGAAGGCGCTTATCCTGGGGCTATTGTCCAAAAAATTGCTGATGATTATACAATTTTTGAGCCCGAAGCTAATGTTTCCGCTTGTTATCTTCGCTTAAAAAAATCTTTTTTACTTCCTTTAAATACTTATGCTAATTTGAATACTGATCCCTTAGAAGCAATTGCCAACTCTTTAACCAATATTAAAGCTGATGAGGGAGCCGCAATTCAGTTGATTATTCGGGCAGCAACAACAGATGTTCATTCCCAGGGAAATTCAGTTATTTCTCAATTGATTTCTGAAGGCAAAGATCTTAATGCGGCAATTTCTGGTGCCAATGAAAATCCTCTTACCCAGTTATTAACAGCACCATCTTCTAAACAAAAAGAACTGGAAAATAAAATTAAAGAAAAAAAAGTTGATGATGCCACAATTTCCGCTTTACGGGCAAAAATCCAAAAGCCATTTTTTGATGTTAATATCAGGCTTTTGGCTTGCGCGAAAATTCCTGGCCGAGCTGATGAGATTTTGCAAAATATGGAATCAGGATTTTCTCAATTTTTTTCTCCGCTTAATAATTTTTCTTCCATTCGAGTAAAAGGCAATCAAGCCAGACAGTTGGTTTATAATTATATTTTTAGAAATTTTGACGAAAGCCAGAAAATCATTTTAAATAGCGAAGAATTAAGCAGTATCTATCATCTTCCTTTGTCGCATATGGAAAGCCCTTATATAAAATGGGCGGAAACAAAAGAAGTTGAGCCTCCAGCTGATTTGCTTTTATCTGGTCCGATTTTGTTAGGCAAAACTGTTTTTCGCGGACAAGAAAAAAATGTTTATATTGCTAATGCCGAAGATAGACGTCGTCATTTTTATATTGTTGGTCAGACCGGGGTAGGAAAATCAGGGTTTTTATCAGAAATGATTAGGCAAGATATTGTTAATGGGAATGGCGTGGGGGTAATCGATCCCCATGGAGAATTGGTAGAAGATATTTTAGCGATTATTCCTAAAGAAAGGGCTTCGGATGTTGTCCTTTTTGAGCCGTTTCAAACAGAGAAGCCTTGCGGATTAAATATGCTTGAATGGGATACTCCAGAACAAAAAGATACGGCTGTTTCGGAAATGATTTCTATTTTTTATAGATTATTTCCTCCAGAAATGATTGGTCCGATGTTTGAGCACTATATGAGAAACGCCATGCTGGCGATAATGGCAGATAAAACAAATCCTGGAACTTTAATCGAGATTCCTAGAATTTTTACAGATGATAAATTTATGGAGGCAAAATTACAAAAAGTTTCCGATCCATTGGTTCGAAGTTTTTGGCTTAGGGAATGGAAGCAAACAACTGGATCAACCAAATCAGATATGTTGGGATATGTAATTAGTAAGATTGGAAGATTTGTGGAAAATGAAATGCTTCGAAATATTGTTGGCCAAAATCGTTCTGGATTTAACTTGGACGAAATAATGGATAATAAAAAAATATTTTTAGCCAATTTAAGCAAGGGCCGCACCGGGGAGTTGAATAGTTCTTTATTGGGCTTGATTTTAGTTTCAAAAATGCAAATGGCAGCCATGAGAAGAGCAGAAATTCCAGCTGAAAATCGAAAAGATTTTTATCTTTATTTAGATGAATTTCAAAACTTTACCACAGAAAGCATTGCCACGATTTTATCTGAAGCTAGAAAATATCGCTTGAATTTAATTTTAGCCCACCAATATATGCCCCAGCTTTCCGAAAGCATTAAAAATGCGGTTATTGGAAATGTGGGCACTTTTGCTGCTTTTCGGGTTGGAGCTGATGATGCGGAATTTTTAGAAAAGCAATTTTCTCCAGAATTTTCCAGATTTGATTTATTAAACTTAGATAATTTTCAAGTATTAATAAAAATGATGCTAAATAATAAATTAACATCTCCTTTTAAAATTAAAACTTTGCCTCCTGAAAAAGGAAGCCTTGAAAATGCTGAACTAGTAAAACAATTATCGCGAAGCCGCTACGGGCGTCCTCGAGCTATTGTTGAAGCGGAAATTATGGAAATACTTAATTTAAATTGATTTTTAAATTCTTTTATTTTATAATTAAAGCATAATAAGCAAAAGAAAATTATGGCCAAAAAAGAATTTTTTGATCCCCAAGAAGAAAATTTGGATATTTCTAGTGATTCTTCTGATTCAAAAAAAGAAATAGAGCCAAATTTTGAAGTTTTAAAAAGAACTAATCCAGATGTTCTTTCTGGAGATGCTTTTTCTGAAATAAAAGAAGATGTTGATTTTAAAGAAGAAACAGAGTCCAGCCCCGAAGAGATTATAAAAAATTTAAACCCTGATACTATTTCAGGATCAGAAATTATTGAACAAGGAATTAAAGAAGAAGCACAACAGGAAAAAATACAAGAGTTTAAAGAAACAGCAAAAGCTCACATTGAAGAAAAAGCCAAAAAAGCGAAAGAAGCAAGAGAAGCAAGAGAAGAAAGAAAAAAAGAAAAAGAAAAAAACAAAGAAATAGAACCCCAAATAGAGACCAGTGATTTAGAAAAAGATTTAATCGAAATTGCGATAGATTCGATTGAGCCGTTGTTAGGGCCAAAACTTGATTCAAAAATAAAAATTAAAGCTTTAGCTATTTTTAAAGAACGAGCCGATGATTTTAAAATTAAATCTGCGCAATATTGGTATCAAAAAAATAAAAAACAGCTTGAGAAAAAAGGGATTGTTCCTGATTCGGAAACAGATTTTTCAATTTACCGTTTTTATTTAAATGAAAAAGGGGAGAATGATTTAGCTGACGATAAAGAATATTTAGAAATAATAAAAGATAGCGAACGATACGATAATATTATTGCCGGATTATCTGAAGAAAAACCTTTGGTTGAAACTTATTATTCAGCCATGAAAGAAATAAATAATTTTATCGAAAAAGAAAAGCAAGGCTATGCCTCAAAGGCAGTCAGTTTGTCTGGAAAAGGAAAAGCTGGAGAATTAGAAAAAGCTCAAATAACCGCTAATTTAAAAATTCAAGACTTAGCCGAAGCTGGGGTAAAATTAGCAGAATCTTTTACTGATCGCAATTTCAAAGAAGAAGCAGAAAAAACAATCCCAAAAACCAGTCGGGAAGAATATGTTTCTCTTGACTCTATTAGAGAGAAAAAGTTAGAGCTTATGAAAAATCTGAAAACTGATGAAGAAGTTGATGTTTTGAAAAAATATGGCTGGAAGGTGGAAATTAAAAAACCAGGATTATTTTCTTTAGGGCATACGATTTATAAAAGAAATGGAGTAGTAATGCGGGACATTGAAACAAATCTTTTTGGCAGTTACAACAGAGACGAAAAAAAGAATTTTGTCCGAAACGCCTTGCATGCTGAAATTAAAAAAGATTTGAATGATGATTTTGATAAATTAGAAAAAGAAAACAAAAAACAAATAAATAATTATCGTTTTGCCAAATTTTTGGAAATTCTTGAAAATCCAGAAGAAAACATCAATGAATATGTAAAAAGAAAAAACCAGGAAAGTTTTCAAGACGTTCAATTAACTAAGAAAACCAAAGAAGATATTCAGAAGATAATCGAAAATTTTGGCCAAGAAGAAAATTTAAGGGCTCAACACACAGAAAAAATAGAACAAATAAAGAACGCCATTAAAAATATTTTCGGAAAATTTATTTCGGAAAATGACCACAAGAACGATGATTTTAATGCTATTAATAGTGTTAATAGGGGAATGGCGGAAAAAATAAAAAGAATTAATAATGAAAACTATGGTGATTTTATATAATGACACTTTAAAATCTTTTATTGACTTGATTAATCTTGACCAAGAAAGAAAAGATTTTTTAATCTCACAATTGCCTCAAATGGACGAGTCTGAAAGAAAAGTATTATTAAAAAAGCTACTTCAAGCCTATTTTTTAGATTTAAACGCAAAAGAAATAATCCAAAAAATTAAAGCATTTTCAGTTAGTAAATAGAACATTTTAACTCTTGACAAGAGATTGGTTTGTTGATAAGGTTATTTTAACTTTAAGATTAATTAAATAAGCCAATTTGATTTTTCAATTTTTATTCCGGTTTTGTTAATTTTTTGTTTCAACCCTAAAAATAAATAACAGGGTATTTTTTTGTTTGAAACACCCAATTTGTTTTCAGTTCCATCATTAAATAAAAAACCAGCCTATGAAAACTAAAATGAAAGACTTTTCCAAGAGTAAGATTTTTTATCCATTGCCTAGCTTAATTTTTTTGCAACAAGAAAGCGGCCGGCAATTTTGGGAAGAAGAGTTAAAAGATCTTTTTAGCGAGGTTTCTCCTATAAAGGATTATACTGGTAAAGAATTTGAGCTTCATTTTCTTGACTATAAATTAGGAAAAGCAAACTATCCTACTGGCTATGATGCTAAAGAAAACAATGACTCTTTTGTAGCTCCGCTTCGAGTTAGGACTAAATTAACTAATCTAAAAACAAAAAGATCTCAAGAACAAGAAATATTTTTTGGCAATTTTCCTCTTTTAACCGAAAGGGGAACTTTTGTTTTAAACGGAGTAGAAAGAGTGGTAATTTCCCAATTAATTCGTTCTCCGGGCGTATTCTTTCCTTTAAGTATAAATAAGGGAAAAAGATGTTTTGGCGCTAAATTAATTCCTAACCGAGGATCTTGGCTAGAATTTGAAACCGAAGGAAATGATGTTATTTCTGTAAAAATAGATCGCAAAAGAAAGGTTCCCGCCACTACTTTGATTAAGGCTTTGGGCGAATATAGCGATAATGATATTAGAGAAATGTTTTCTGGCTTTGATTCAAGCGAAATAAATTATATTGAAGAAACTCTTAAAAAAGATCCAGCCAAAACCCAGGAAGAAGCTTTATTGGAAATTTATCAAAGATTAAGATCTGGAGAAATGGTAAATCCTGATTCAGCTCGTGAGCTTATTTTTAATATGTTTTTTAATTTTGATAGATATGATTTAAGCAAGGTTGGGCGTTGGAAATTATGGTCGCGTTTGCCAGAATTAAAACCAAAAAAGGATCGAGAAATAGAAAAACAAGATCGAATTTTAGCAGTAGAAGACATTGTTGCCACAATCAAGGAAATAATTAGAATGAATAATGACCCTTATTCTAATCCTGACCAGATAGACCATTTGGGCAATAGACGAGTAAGAACATTATCAGAATTATTATCTAATAAGCTTCGAATTGGTTTAACAAGAATGTCAAGAATCATTAAAGACCGAATGTCTATTTTAGAGCACGAAAATGTTTCGCCAATGCAATTAATTAATCCTAGACCTTTTTCCGCTCAGGTTACCCAGTTTTTTACAGCTAGCCAATTTTCTCAATTTATGGACAATACTAATCCTTTGTCCGAATTAGAACATAAAAGAAGATTAACTGCTACTGGCCCTGGTGGACTAACTAGAGAAAGAGCTGGTTTTGATGTGCGCGACGTTCAGCCTTCGCACTATGGAAGAATTTGTCCAATTCAAACCCCAGAAGGTCCGAATGTTGGATTAGTAACTCATTTATCCCTTTATACTAGATTAAATCCATACGGATTTTTAGAAACTCCTTATTATCGTGTAGAAAAATCAAAAATAACTAAAGAAATTTATTATTTAGATGCTACTGCCGAAGAAAGATTTAATATTGCCCCAGCCTCAATTGAATTAGACGAAAATAATAAAATAAAAGAAGAAAGAATAGAAGCAAGAATTAAAGGAGAGCCTGGCGAAATCGAAAAAGAAAACATTGATTATGTTGATGTTTCTCCTCAGCAATTTATTTCTGTTTCAACATCTTTAATCCCTTTTTTACAAAACGATGACGCTAATCGAGCGCAAATGGGATCTAATATGCAAAGACAGGCTGTGCCTTTGGTTAATCCCGAAGCACCTTTGGTGGGGACTGGAATGGAAGCTGTTGTGGCCAGAGATTCTGGTCAATTAATCCTTGCGCAATCAAGCGGTAAAGTAGTAAAAGTTGATGCCACTGAAGTTCAGATAAAAGGAGAAGCTGGCACTGTTTCTTATCCAGTTCGAATTTTTGACCGAACCAATCAATATACTTGTTTTCATCAAAAGCCAGTTGTGGAATTGGGAGAAACAGTAAAAAAAGGAGATCCTTTAATCGAGGGCGGATCAGTTAGCGACGGCAAGCTGGCCTTAGGAAGAAATCTTTTGGTTTCTTTTATTTCTTGGCGCGGAAATACTTTTGAAGATGCAATTGTTTTATCGGAAAGAATTGTTAAAGAAGATGTTTTCACTTCGGTTCACATTGAAGATTTTTTCTGCGACGTTAGAGAAACAAAACTTGGACCAGAATTGACCACTTCAGATATTCCGAATGTAGGCGAAGACAAATTAAAAGATTTAGACGAAGAGGGAATTGTCCGCATTGGAGCAGAAGTGGGGCCGAATAATATTTTAGTTGGGAAAATTTCTCCCAAAGGAGAAGCTGATCTAAGTGCTGAAGAAAGATTATTAAGAGCTATTTTTGGAGAAAAAGCTAAAGAAGTAAAAGACACTTCTTTAAGATTAGAGCATGGAAAAAGAGGAAGAGTGACTGATGTAAAAGTTTTTGCTCGAAGCGAAGGCTATAGTTTAGAGCCAGGAGTAATTAAAAGAATCAGAGTGAGAATTTCTGAAGTAAGAAAAGTTCAGGTTGGAGATAAATTGGCTGGCCGTCATGGAAACAAAGGTATTATTGCCAAAATTTTACCAGCTGAAGAAATGCCCTTTTTAGAAGACGGCACCCCGGTTGATATTGTTTTAAATCCATTATCCGTGGCCTCAAGAATGAACTTGGGTCAGATTTTAGAGACTCATTTAGGATTGGCGGTAAATAAGCTTGGCTATTCAGCCGCAACACCATCGCTTTCAGGAGCTAACGAAAATGCGATTAAAGAAGAATTGGAAAAAGCTGGCTATCCGCGAGACGGAAAACTAACTTTATTTGATCCCGAAACAGGGGAAGCTTTCCCAGAAAAGAT
>Ga0302247_1002754_pt1 | contig 10928 bp, 9 predicted proteins | sample AAG_UR_Ile_MG_FD_193529 | JGI IMG/M metagenome (GOLD analysis project Ga0302247, IMG submission 193529) | Enriched activated sludge microbial communities from anaerobic digester in WTTP, New Holstein, Wisconsin, United States - AAG_UR_Ile | ecosystem: Engineered > Bioreactor > Anaerobic >...
CACAGGGCGGAGATATAAAAAGCGGACATCATAGTCGCTGTCGGCGGATGGGAAACCCCAGGCCCGGCTTCCGGATTCGCAGGCGTAGACAATCCGGACCTTTTCCATTGTCTCTATCTCACAAAGGCGGCTGAGGATATGCGATTTTTTCCCATGCCCGGTCATGCTCGATGACCTCTTAAACAGGCTTGCCTTTTGCCCCGGCTTTGCCACATTTCAGGCATGTCCCGTTGTAGAAGAGTTGATTGCTGCACTCTCCTTTCTTACTGCGGTCGCACCCAACGCTGCCGCAATGCTTGCATTGGAAGACGATACGACCGCACTTACTGCTGCCGCGAGTAGTTTGACCTGGACAAGACATAAATGATCCTCCTTATGAATTGATATGCCTGCTTCACGCAGAAAATTTCCCCCCTTCTTTCTTCGCGAGCCCGAGCTTCACCAGATCCTCCAACAGCACCGTCACCTTGGCAGGACGCGCTTTGACGAAGCATTGGGCCAGCTCGCGGGGGGCGATGGGGCTTTTGAAAGCGGCAAGGGCTGTCCGGACGGCCTGGAGTTGCCCCGTATGGTCTTTGGGTAAGGGGACCTTCAGGGGCAGGGGCGAGTCTTCACGGATTAGAGTCATCTCCGTCTGCACCGCCGCCGCCGTTCCATAGGGATTCTGGAACTCCGGCCTCAACCAGCGGATGACGCCCTCCTTTTCCTCTTGGACCCGTTCCCGGTTCAGAGCGGTGAGGCGTGTCAGGATTTCCTGATCCGTCAGCGTCGTCGGCCAGCCGTAAGCGGCAAAGACGGCGGCGTCCAGATCGTCGTGTAGCTGCTTCAGAACGGCAACCAGTCCCTGGTCGTGGATGGTTCGTTCTTTGGCCGTCAAAGTCTCTCTTGCCCGCAGCTTTTCCAGAACATTGTACATGTCCGTCAGCCCCAGGTTCGGGTGCAGGGCCTGTTGCCGTTTGCGGTGGGCGTCCAGTGCTTCGGCGCGCGTGCGGATGAGGGCGGTTTGGACCTCGTCGCAGGCCGGAAAGGGAAAGGGCTCGAAGCAACGGGTCTTGTTATAGACAGGATCATTGCCGACGCCAAGGCGGCCGCCTGCCGCCAGGGCCCAGACGCGGTGAATCGGGCTGGAAAGGACGCCGAGGTGAAAGGCGTCGGCGCTGGCAATATTGACCAGTTTGTTATCAGGTAGTATTTCTTCATCGAGAAAGACGAAGACCCGGTGCTTGGCCGTCTCCACGGTGGCGATGTAACGGGTCAGTCCTTCCAAGGCGCGGCGCATGACCTTGCGCGGTTCACCGAAGATCCACCAGTTATCCCGGTAGGAAGCCCGGTTGTTCTGATCCCGTTCCGGCTTGACACGCTCCAGGAGCCACTGGTAAACCTCGGGAAACCGGTTTTTGACCTCCTCCAAGGCAAGGCCGAAGAGATCGATCGCCAGGACGCCGCGGGGGGACTGGGCGATGTCGCGACCGTTACGGTAGGGACGGATATGCCTTTCCAGTCCTTCGATTCGGCCCAACCCCAGTATTTTCGCTTCCTCCGGCGTCACGATGAAACCCGCGCCAAAGAGTTGCATCCCGCGATTCGCCAATTCTTTGCCTGCTTGCAGCGGTTGAACGCCGGCCACATCCGCGCCGATCGTCAGGTCGGCCAGGATCTTTCCCTCCTGTTCCGAAAGGGCCACCTTCAACCCTTCGCCGCTGCCGGTTTCTTCGGACAGCACCCGGCAGAGAAGGCCTTCGTGGTCGCCCCCGCGTCCGACGGTCATGCTGATCCGGACCGCCGCACCGTCGGCGGCATCCACCCAGGGGTGATCGGGAACGGCAAAGACCACGGAAAGCGGCGGGTCAGCGCCGAGCTGATGCTGCAAGATTTTGCGGTTGTTGATCATGGGCAGGCTGTTCGTCGTGATGAAGCCGAAGCTTTTGATTTTCTCCGCTCGGGCCAGCTCTCCGGCCAGATGCCACCAGTACATGACATAATCGGCGCTTTCGGAAACGTCGGGATAGGCGCCCCGCAGGGCCTCGGCATAGCCGTCTCCCAAGGCCTGACGCATGCGCCAGTTGCCGATGAAGGGCGGGTTCCCGACGACGTAGTCGGCCTCCGGCCAGGAGGCGGGACGGGGGTTGATGTAGCGGATAAGAGGGGTGCGGGCATCCTCGTCGGGGATGTCCTCGCCCGTAGCGGGGTGCTTCTTGAAGGTAGCGCCGTCCCAGCGGGTGATCGGCTCGCCGTCGCCGTCCAGGAGAGGCTCCGTGGCGTCCCAGGACAACACGGCGTCCCGGCATTCCACATTGCGAAATTTCCGGATGACCGGCGTCGGCGGCATGATGTTGCCGTGGGTACGGAAATGCCATTGGAGATATCCGATCCAGAGCACCATGTCGGAAATGACGGCGGCCTGAGGATTGACCTCGATTCCCAGGAGTTGATGAGGATCGACGGTGACGCCCTCCAGTTCCAGACGGGAGTGTTCGCCGAGATCGCCGAGAAAGGTCAACACTTCTCCCTCCAGCCGTTTGAGGTGCTCGAAGGCGACATAGAGAAAGTTGCCGCTGCCGCAGGCCGGGTCTAGGATTCTGGTGGTGCAGAGCTGATGATGAAAAGCTTTGAGGAGCTTCCTGGCCGCTTCTGTCTGACCTCTTTCCAGATGGGTCATGGCCTTGGCCTTGACCGTTTCCCATGCGGCAGTCAGCGGCGCGATAATGGTGGGGAGGACCAACCGCTCCACATATTCCCGGGGGGTGTAATGGGCGCCCAGCTTGTGGCGGTCCCGGGGATTCAGGGCGCGCTCCAGCAAGGTGCCGAAGATGGCCGGCTCCACGTGGCGCCAGTCCGCCTTCCCCGCTTCGATGAGCAGTTCAAGCTGCGCTTCCGTCACCGGGAGGGCGTCGGCCTTTTCAAACAGGCCGCCGTTGAAGTGGAGGAGTTGCCGTTTTAGGGCGACGGATTTCCCCCCGTCGCGCATGGCCTCCCAGACATCCTGCACGGTTTCGGGAAACATCTCCGTGTTTTCGCGCAATCCGTCAAGCAGGACGGAAAAGCTTTCCTTCGGCAGGAGCCCGATATCTTCGGCAAAGAAGGTGAAGAGACAGCGCATCAGGAATTCGCCGACCTGATCCGGTGCGTGGCCGGTAAATTCCAGGGACTTGGCCAGATCCGCCAGTTTGACGGCCAGCTCCCGCGTCACCCGGGCGCGATGACGGGAGGGATCGAGGCTGAGGGGATCGGTCCAAACCAGGCGCAGACGTTCGCGGCTGGCGGCGTCGGCCAGATCCTTCAGCGGGATGCGATGGGAACTGGAATCGGGAAAAGGTCGATAAATGCCGCCGGTGCAGGAAAACTCGCTGTAGAGTTCGATGCAGTGCCCCACATCCACCACCACCAGAAACGGCGGGCGGCCTTCGTCGGCAGGCAGACCGCGGGCATAGCCCTCAGCCTGCTCCTTGGCCTTGTACATGGCGACATCCCAGCCGCCGGTGCCGCGCACGGCGTGGCCCTTCCGGGTGGATTTCGGAGTTTTCAGGTAAGGATCGGAGGAGATATGGCGGTCAACGCCCTGCTTGGTTTCCAGAACAAAACAGCCCCGTTTGTAAAGGTCAATCCTGCCCGTGCCGCTCCCGGCGTCGCCATGCAGCCAGGGGACGGCTCGCTCGAAGACATAGGCGTTTTGCCGGTCGTCCGTTGTTGTCGGGTCCGGCGGCGTAACGTCCAGCAAGGCGCACAATTCAATGAGGAAGGATTGATAGTTCGCCAATTCCTTGCCGCCGGAGGGCTCCCAGCGGGCGATGAAGGCGGCGGCGTTTGCGTCGGTAGTCTGTCTGTCATTCATGTCGTGGCTGTTGATATAACCTCCCGACCCTGTAAATGTCCATTTCGTGCAACTTCATACAATGATTTCAGAATCGGAGCAATGAAATTCAATTCCCTTCAACGATGTTGCCCGTCATATTGATCCAGGCATGAATGATGGCAGAATGGTAAATTGTTATTCTTCATCATGAATCCTTAAACATTTTCATTGATTCTGTAAGGTCGATTCTGATAGTTCAAAATCTATGACTACAGACCGAGACACCTTGCTCATTATCTTGTCGAGTTTATCAATGTCCAGAGATAAGGATGTTAATGGCATCTTTATGAACAGAGAATTATGGAGTTCCTGAAATGTCAAAGCAACGAAAAGACATTCCACGCATGACGCAAAAGCGTATTTACCAAGAGGCGGATTCGCGTTGCGCCTTTTGCCGGGAAGAAGAAGTAACTTCTCTGACAATCCATCACATCGACTCCAATCCTGGAAATAACCATGAAGAGAATCTGATTCTTGTATGCAGCAATTGCCATGGAAAGATAACTCATGCGATTTTATCGCAAGCAGACGTCGCACTCAAAAAACGTGAGATATTTTGGACTAGAAAAATGACAGTAAACAAGGCCGGAAAGACCTTTTCCGTTGTCGTCGATAACTCTGTCATCACGGGAGACGTTGCCAATACCATAACAAACATATCCATGAAGAAGAATTCATTGAAGGCGCCGCCACACCCTCAAGGTTCTATCGGGGCCAATCTATCGATGAAGGCTTACACGGACTACCTGATCGGATGTTACTTTGATCTCAAAAAGGCAGATTCAAGCTATGGAAGGAATACTAAGTTTTCTCATGCCGTCATCCATCGAAACATCCAGAAGACTATGGGCGGAAGGACCTTTTATCTCCCGGAAAGCAAGTTTCAAGACCTCATGGAATTCCTTCAAAATCATATCGATCAAACGATTCAGGGAAAGGTGAATCGAAAAAGGGGCGTGAAAAATTATCATTCTTTTCAAGAACACATTGAAAAGTTCCAACTCTGAAACCTTTGATTCTTCACGTTTACTTCAGAGAAACAGTTGCACTGATGGTTTCGAGCCCATTCGATTACATGACTTTCAATGAATGAATGGACCATAAGCCGTTTAAGAGATGCAATATGTGAAGATGAGGGGAAAGGATGTTGGTAGGCAAGGGGACGCGCCAGCCACCTGACGGATGTCTGTCACGCCCCTTGCTTGCTGCCTTTATCCCCCCTTGCATCCCCCGGCGGGGGAATTCCCGACCGCCCACCCCTCGGAGGTAAGCAGGGGTTCGCGCCATAGTGGCGCATCCGCTATGTCACGCCCCCTGCATTTTCTCCATTCATTCGATAGACCTGCCTCTTTCAGTTTTGTCCGCCCTTTGTCTTCCTTATATCGCGCTTCGGTTATCGGCCGGTTCTTTAAGGACGCCCCACCCACCCGCCCTCTATAAGGTACCTCCTCTCGCTAACTCTTTCCATTGTAGCGCAGGCTAAAGGCTCCGGCCGTCAAGGGTAATACAGAGCTCCGGCATGGCCTTCGGCTAAAGCCTTGCAGCCCACCGGAAAAGAGTATTTTTTTCCGTCACGGTCCGTAAAAGGCTTCAGCGGAAAATTCCGCTCACGTTCTGTGCCGGAAAAAATTCTTCCTTTTCCTTGCCTCCGCCCTTGACTGCCTTCGCGCTCACTCGCTGTTGCGACGACGGCTCGCTCACGCCGCTCCAGGTCTTTCCTTCCTTCGCCGCCCTCTGGTTGCTCCGGTCGTCATTCCCCTCCGCTCTGCTCGCTGCGCCTGTCTCCGCCACGCTCGTTCGTCCCTGCGCTTATCTATCAAATAAAATCAGGAGGTGTCTTATGTCTATCTGGTCCGTCATCGGTTCCCGCTATCTTCCGTCTTCCTGGGCGTCGCGGGTTGATGCCGTCGTGGATATGCTTCTGTCCCGGGGCCATCGGATCTGTTCCGGCGGCGCCGTCGGGACCGATCTCTTTGTCCTGCGTTCCCTCGTTTCTCGCGGGGCTTCGGCTTGTCAGGGTTCTTCCGTGTTTCTCCCTGGTGATCTCTCCCTGGTTCCTGCTTCTTGTGTCCCCTGGCTGGAGCGCTTCGTGGCATTGGGCGGTCAGGTTGTTGATGGCTCCGCATCAGAATCATCGGCCCGCCGGGAATATGTCCGGGCGCTTCTCATCCGGAATTGTTCCATTGTCCGTGCCTCTGCCGGGGTGGTCGCTTTCGTTTCCGGTTGTTCTGAAGGTTCCTGGTTCACCGTTTGTCAGGCCGTCCGTCGTGATCGGCCTGTGGTTGTTTTCCCCGTCGATGTTCCGGAATGTCTCCGCCACTTTGCCGGAGGTCATTGGGTTCCCTGCCGTTCCCTGGCCGGGGCTTATGTCTTCACCTATTTCACTAAAGATTAAGGAGGTGCATCATGAAAACCACGTCGTCTGAAATCGATCTCTTCGATCATGAGGAGTTCGGGGAAGGGTATCTGGCCATGGCTTATCATGTCCGGGATATGAATCAACTGGATCGAATCATTTTCGAAGATTGCACGGTGGCTGATGGGGCAGTGGTTGCGCCGCATCTCAACGTCAAGTCGCGCTGTCCCGTCCATCTCCGGCCGGAGATCCTTCAAAGGCGCATCGGCTGCACGTTCCATCAGGCCGTCTCCCTCGCCGATGCCTGGTCTATCATCGAAGCCACGGCGAAGATGGTGAATGAGTTCATCGTCGGGATCAAGGCCAAGGGGATCGAGGAGAGCATCGCCTATTTCGATCGTCTCGCCATGGAACTGGCGGAAGTGGAGGTCTCCTGGGAGCCCGAAGCTGTTGAGTCGCTCCCTGATGATAGTGATGATGATCATGGCGGCATTAATGATGGCGCTGGTGATGATTTCGAGCTTTCCGGGGATGGCGATGATGCCTATCGGGAAGATATCCCCGATCTCTATGCCTACCATGTAATCGGCCACGATGAACTTACCGAGGCCATGGAATTGACTTGGGAAGAAAGGCAATCACGATCATATCGTTCCATGCTCACCAAAGTTCGCGGTATGAATGATCTCGATGTTCTCCGGGATCTTGGCAAGAAGGTTTATGCCCTCGGTCTCTCCCGTGATCAGGCCGGGGTGTTCTGGTATGAGTACCGGAAATCGGAACGGCAAATTATGGAGGAAATCGGAAAATCTTTGAGTGTCTCCGCCCGGAGGCTTCTGCATCAGGTCCGGAATGCCAACGGCAATCTGGCCACCTTGGGCGCCAGGCTCTTCAAGATTCAGCGGGGCGCCGTCAAGATGGCCGATCCTCCCCGGAAGCATGAATGGATTGTCATCTGGGCTGCCTATCATGATCGCCAGGCAGCTTTGCGGCCATGAAGGCCGTCGCGCCCTGGGTTCCTATCCGGCTCATTGCCAATCCGGATGGAGGCTCAGGGTTTTTTTAGGTCGATGGGACGCAAACGCCGCGCCAGGCAAATACGCTTTCACGCCGTTTGCATTCTGCGTTTCCCACCCGCCCAAGCCCTTTTCCGGCTGTCATGCCGCCTGCATACCTTGCACCAAACATAACGACGTTGCCGTCATGCCAGGTGCTGCGGTGGCAGGCGTCCCGCCAGCCTCATCCCCCGCCCACCCAGCGGTCTCCGTTGCCCGAAGCGGTCATGCTGCGCATCACCCCATCGGGCTTGCCGGGCCCGCTCCCTTCCGCCCCCAGGGGCTCCCTCTTGATTCGTTGTGCCCCAGAGCCGTCACAGTCCCTCGCTTCGCGACAGGACTGTCACAGCTCTGGGATTCGGGTTTCTTTCTTCGTTCACTCCGGCTGCCGGGCGACCTCGCTTTGCTCGGACGCTCCGAAGCCGGGCTCACTTCCCATCGCCTCCGGGGCGTCGCAGACGACCGCTACGCGGCGACTGCCTTGCCCCTGCGGCTTGTCGTACCTTTTCTATATTCCCGCCCCGTGCCGGCAGACTTCGCTTCGCTCAGACTGCCTTGGCCGGGCGTTATCGCAGCGGTCACCGTGATCCGCCCGACGCTTCGCTCTGGACGGGACACGGCTCCGCGCTGCTGCTTCTTCTGATGGTGCTCCGGGAGGCAACAGACACGAGCTGCGCCGTGACTGCCGCCTCCCTCCGTTCTTCATTCTTCCCCACCCCGCCTCTGGGCGACCTCGCTTCCCTCGGACGCCCGGAAGCAGGGTTTTTCTGAGCAGTATTGCCCTATCGCCTCCTGTCACCTCCTAAAGTCGGAGACAGGAGGCTGCGGGCATTTCTTTCTCACCTCGTCGGGGCGACACATGCGTGACGCCCCTCCTCAGCGGTTGCCGTGACCCGTGCTCCACTTCGCTCCGGACGGGACACGGCTTCCCTTGCGCCCTCGCCCTCGAGACCGCTTACGCGGACTCCAGGGCGCAGGACCGTCTCTCCCTGCGGTCGGACGGCCCGGACGGTCGCTCCCCCACGGCCCTACTTCTTTCTTCCTCGTGTCATGCCTCTTACCGCAAGGAAAGATATTCCCTGAATAAATTTCATCATAGCTGTCACAGGGCAAAATTCATTTTGAGGAGGTGTCCTATGAATCCCGCGTATCTCAACCAGTTCCTGGCTTGTCTTCGTTTCCTCTCTGATTTCGAGCGCGCCTTCGGGATCATCGCCCGGCAGGATGTACAGAGAGATCAGATCGAAGCTGTAAATCAAGTGAAAGGAGGTGAAATCAATGAAACTCACGCGGATCAACAGTCAGAGGCTGAGGGAATTGAAACCGGCCCTCCGTCTCCCCATGAACAGGATCGTCAATGACATCCTGGAGAAGTACTTCAACCATCAACTCAAGGAGGTAGCAGCCATGAAGGTCACGGAAGTCGAGGTCATGGTTTCCAAGAAAAAAAGCGTCAACTTCAATTCCTGCTGCGTTGCCTATACGGCGAAGGCCACCCTGGATGAAAATGATCAGAGCCACCTGGAGGCTTTATCCGCCCTGAAGGATCAGCTCGTCTCCAAGGTCCAGGAAGCCTTGAATGGAAAACGAAACGGCAATGGCAACGGTCAGCATCAGGAAAGTCAAATCGGTCCTGACAATCATTGCGAGCAGGAAGGAGCCAACAGACGGGAGGACGGCCATGAATAAACTGTCGCCCTATATCGAACATTGCCTCAAATGCTCCATTGTGGGCAGAGATCCGAATCCCGATGCGAAACGGTATGAAAAAATGTCGCTCTGGGATGAGATCATCGATGCTCATATCAACGGAATGAATACAGCTTTGAGGCTATCTCAGGAGGCGGAGGCGGCGATGAGAGCCCGAGCGAGGGAAAACAATTAAAATAACAACACTAATCAAGACAGAAAGGAGAAAGAATCATGATCAACACAGTCACCATTGTCGGCAATCTGGGGCAGGATCCGGAAATCCGGTACACCGCGAGCGGCATCCCCGTCGCCAGTTTCACCGTCGCGGTCAACGAAGTTTACAAGGGCAAGGACGGCCAGAAGGTCAAAAAGGTCCACTGGTTTCGGGTGTCAGCGTTCCAGCGCTTGGCGGAGGTCGTCGGCGAATACTGCACCAAGGGTTCCAAGGTCGGCGTCCGTGGTCAGTTGCAGCAGCGTTCCTGGCAGGACAGTGAGGGCTTGAACCACAGCCTCGTGGAGATCCGGGCGCGGGAGCTTGAACTCCTGAGCGGCAAAAATGGCAATCCCGCCACGACGGAAGAAGATATCCCCGCCGCGGAAGACGACGACATTCCCTTCTGATCCCTCAAGCAGCCCACCCATGAAAGGCATCCCGGTCAATTCCGGCGATGCCTTTTTTGTTTTCACTTATGCTACATTTATCTTTTGTAATATCAATCAAATAGTGGTATTTAACGACGCGAATATCATCGTGTCAGCATATCCGCTAACATTGCGAACAGGGAACCCGGCCTTATGAGAAAATAATACGACGCCCCTCTGTCGTTTGGGCCTTGAAAGGGTGATCCGCCGCCGTTAAGATCGGCAGGAATGATCACTCTTAATAATTTGAGTACAACCCCATGCGCATCGACCTCTTGGAAGCCTTCGGGCTGGACCCGAACGTCATCGCCATCCTGAAAGAGAAATACGGCGCAGAGCTCCTCCCCATCCAGGAGCGTGCCTTCAAGGAATACCAGATCCTCAACGGCGGAAACTTTCTGATCTCCGCCGTCACCTCCTCCGGCAAGACCCTCGTCGGCGAGATCCTCGCCCTCCATAACGGCAGCAAGGGCAAGCGGGTCTTCTACCTCGTTCCCACCAAGGCCCTGGCCGAAGAAAAGTTCGAGCAGTTTCACGAAGACTACGAAAAAGCCGGCATCCAGACCGTCATCTCCACCCACGACCGCCGGGAGTACGACGAGCGCATCGAGGGCCGCCGCTTTCACATCGCCATCATCGTCTACGAGAAGCTCCATTCCCTCCTGGTCGGCAATCCCAAGCTCCTGGGCGACATCGGCCTCGTCCTGGTGGACGAGCTGCAATACCTCACCGACGAGGAGCGGGGACCCGTTCTGGAAGTCCTCCTCACGCGCATCCTCCTGAATCCTAAGCAGCCCCAGCTCGTGGGACTCTCCGCCGTCCTGGGGAAGAGCGAGGCCCTGGCCCAATGGCTCCGGGCGAAGATGATCCAGGAGGACAAGCGGCCCGTCGAGCTCCGCCAGGGCGTTTTTTTCGACGGCAAATTCCGCTACCGAGAGTTCAACAGCGGTCTCGAAGGCGAAGAGGAGTGGTTTCCCCTCAAGTCCGAAAGGGAAGCAGGGCAGTATGTCGAGACGGCCAAGTTTCTTGTGGAAGACAAGGGCGAGCAGACGATCATCTTCCTCCCCGACAAGCCCACGACGGAGGCCCTGGCCCATCACCTCTGCCATGCACTGAATCTTCCGCCCGCCACCGGCGCCATTGCCGAGATGAATGCTTTGGAAGAGAGCGTCTCCCGAGACATGCTCCTCACCTTCCTCAATGCCGGCGTCGCCGTCCACAACGCCGACCTCTCCTGGGAAGAGCGGGACATCGTCGAGCGCTACACCCGCAAGGGCGAGATCCGCGTCCTCTGCACGACCACCACGCTTGCCGTCGGCCTCAATCTCCC
>Ga0302247_1002756_pt1 | contig 10923 bp, 10 predicted proteins | sample AAG_UR_Ile_MG_FD_193529 | JGI IMG/M metagenome (GOLD analysis project Ga0302247, IMG submission 193529) | Enriched activated sludge microbial communities from anaerobic digester in WTTP, New Holstein, Wisconsin, United States - AAG_UR_Ile | ecosystem: Engineered > Bioreactor > Anaerobic >...
GGTTGGTAAGGATGCCGGCCAGATCGCCCGGTTTTTCCATCACCGGGCCGCTGCTGACGGTGATTTCCACCCCCAGTTCGCGCGCGATGATGCTGGCCAGAGTGGTTTTGCCCAGGCCGGGCGGGCCGTAGAAAAGCACATGGTCCAGCGGTTCCTTGCGCAGCCTGGCAGCTTTGATGGAGATGTCCAGAAGCTGTTTGAGTTGGTTTTGGCCGATAAATTCGTTGAGGGTGCGCGGGCGCAGCGCGCGGTCAAACTCTGTGTCCTCCGGGCGTTCCAGAGGAGTGTTTATCCTTTCCAGCATGGCCTTTCCCTAGCGGAGCTTACCCAGCAGGCGCAGGAAATGCAGCCTCCAAACCATCCAGGCTGCCTCCCAAACGATGTTGCGGCTCATTTTGGATACTCCGTCCACGCGTTCTGTGAAGATGATCGGTATCTCCTGGATGCGGAAGCCCTTAACCCAGGCGCGGAAGTTCATTTCGATCTGGAAGGCATATCCGTCGGAGAGGATACTGTCCAGGTCGATGGCTTCCAACACTCTGCGGTTGAAGCACTTGAAGCCGCCCGTGGGGTCCTTTACCGGCATCCTGGTGATGAGCCGCACGTATTTGGAAGCGAAATAGCTGATCAGCAGGCGCTTGAAAGGCCAGTTGATGATATTCACGCCATGACAGTAGCGCGAGCCGATCACCAGGTCCTTTTTGGCGGCCGCTTCCAGCAGACGGGGCAGGTCGTCCGGGTTGTGGGAAAAATCGGCATCCATCTCCAAAACGTAGTCGTAGCCTTCTTTGAGGGCATACTTGAAGCCGGTGACATAGGCAGAGCCAAGCCCCATTTTGCGGGGCCGTTCGATCAGGTGGACCCGCGGTTCGGTGGCCATTATTCCTTTCACGGCGGCGGCGGTTCCGTCCGGGGAATTGTCGTCCATCACCAGAATGTGCAGGTCTGGCGATTGTTTCAGCGCCGCGGGTATGATTTTGGCGATGTTGTCGATCTCGTTGTAAGTGGGAATGATCAGTAAGGCTTTCATGACTTGTCCAGGTTGTTTTTTAAAAGCTGTTCCTCCGGCACTTCACGCAGGGGTTTGGCCGGACTGCCCAGCACGATCATGCCAGCGGGCACATCGCGCGAAATCACCGCCCCGCCGGCCACACAGGCATCTTCAGCCAGCACTTTTCCGGGCAGGATGGTGGCGTTAACGCCGATTCGGGCACCGCGTTCAAGCGTTACGCCCTTGAAATGTTTGAACCGCTCCGGATCGCGGGCCATATAGTTGTCGTTGCTGGTGGCCACGCAGGGCGCCACGAAACAGTAATCATCTATCTGTGAGTAGGCCGTGATGTAGCAATTGGTCTCAAATTTGTTGCGGCTGCCAATGATGACGAAGTTTTCGATGGACACGCCGCGGCCGATGATGTTCAGTTCTCCGATCACCACGTTTTCGCGCAGGGTGGCCAGGTCCGCGATCAGGTTGCGCGGGCCGATCTTGCACTGCATATAGATCACGACGTTGGCCCCGATCTGGCAGCCGTCGCCGATCACTGTGGGCTTGAGGCCCTCGGGCAGCTTGAAGATGCTGCGCGGCGAGGAAAGCGGTGCTTTGCCGATGATGGTGTTGTCATCGACGCGCACATTGTTTCCGACCTCACAGCCGGCGTGGATCACCACGTTGTGCCCGATCAGGCAGTTTTCCCCGATCCGGACGTCATCCAAAATGACCACGTTCACGCCCAAAACCGTGTTGGCGCCTATTTTTGCGCTGCTGGCGATATGCTGATTCATCAAACCTCCTTGGCTAAGTGCTATTTTTTTCTCGACAAGTTATCAGGCAAGCAAAAAATGATCTGCATGGTATTTAAATAATGGAAAAAGAACTACAAAGCTACCTGGAATTCCTGCGGGCGGAGGGAAAATCCGCCTGCACGGTCACAGCTTACGGCAGCGACCTGCGCCAGTTTCTGGGCTACGTGACGAGGTTTTTCCCCGGCGAGCCGGTGGCCGCGGAACTGAGCGTGCAGATGATCCGCGACTGGCTGCGCGAGCTGCATGACAGCCGGGTTGGAAACCGCAGTCTGGCCCGCAAAGCCGCAGCCCTGAAAAGTTTCTTCCTCTGGCTGAAACTCACCGGCAAAATCTCGGAAAATCCCATGAACAAGGTCAAGCGCCCCAAATTTGAAAAAGCCCTGCCCCATTTCTTCACCGAGGAGGAAATTCTGACCCTGCTCCGCATCCCCGATCTGGACAGCGTTTACGGCGTTCGCAACCGCGCCATCCTGGAACTGCTCTACTCCAGCGGACTGCGTATCTCGGAACTGGCAGAGCTCCGCCTGGTCGATATCGACCTTAAACGACAGCTGCTGAGAGTTTTCGGCAAAGGAAGCAAGGAACGCCTCGTGCCCTTTGGCTCCGAAGCCGCGGAGGCCATCCGGGCCTGGCTGCCCCTGCGGGAAAAACTGCTCCGGCCGGAAAGCTCAGACAGGATTTTCCTCACCAAAAGCGGAAAAGATTTCGACGGACGCCAGCTCTATGCCATTCTGGGCCGGTATTTCCGCCTCGTGGCACAAAAAAAGGGATACTCGCCCCACACTCTGCGCCACAGCTTTGCCACCCATTTGCTCAACCGCGGAGCAGACCTCCGCGCCGTGCAGGAAATGCTCGGCCACGCCAACCTTGAAACCACCGCCACCTACACCCACGTCACCCTCGACGATGTGAAAAAAGCCTACAAAAAAGGCCACCCCCGGGGAAAAGAGTGATCGGCAACCCTTTCCGGCAAAAGAAAATGGCGCCCGTTTCCAGGCGCCATTTTTCTCGGTAGAATATGTTTAGAACAGATAGCCGAAGCTGATCAAGATACCGTTGTGAGTGTAGGAAACGTTGTCGTTGTCATCGTCAAAGATATCCGAAAAGCCCATCTGGTAGCGGCCGCCGATCAGCATACTCTTGTTGAGCTGCAGGTCCAGACCAAACTGAGCGCCGTACTGGAAGGGATTGATATCGTCCATGATTTTGAACACGTTGTCGTTTACATGTCTCTCCGCGATAACGCAGTAACTGAGCTGAGGGGCCACGAAAGGCTGGATGGCCACGCTGCCAAAGTCCAGGTTCATCTTCAGCAGGATGGGAAGTTCCACGGAATCCAGTTTGTAAGTGGTCACGATGTCATCCACGATCGGCATATCGACGGTCCAGCTCCAACCTTTCTGGGTGTACATCAGTTCCGGCTGCAGAACAAGATATTTGCCAATGGGATACTGTGCCACCACGCCCGCGTGGAAACCGATGCGGTTGTCGGTGTCGATGTCGTTGCTGCCGCTATAAGTGCGGTTGGTGAGGTTGAGGCCGGCGCGCAGGCCAAAGGCTTCGTTCGCGTAAGCAAGGCTCAGGCCTAACACGGCCAGTAGCATAACTACAAGGATTTTCTTCATTTTGGGTCTCCTGTTTATTGTTAGTTTTATAGTTGCTTGTGTTTTTCGCTCAATACTAAAGAGCTGCCTGAAAATGTCAAGAAATAATTTTCCGCCTTATGCGAACCTGTGACGGGATATAGAGAACTGATTCTTTGGTGTCCCGCAATACATTAGCTTTCCGTCGTGAATATCCCGGCCTTCCCTCCGGCGGTCATTACGCCGCGATGATACTGGTAGCGAAGGGGGAAAACGGGTCGGGTTTTTTAGAATATGTAACCCACGCTGATAGACCAGCAGGTGTTGGAGATGGGGGGACGTTTGGCGCTGCTGAGCAGGTCGGTCATGCCCAGATAGTAGCGCAGGCCCAGCAAATAGTTCTCGGTGTAGATCAGGTCGGCGCCGAGGTTGAAACCCGCGTTGAGTTTGTTGATGCTTTCGTGGAAGAGCGGATTGTAGGTGGATGTCGCTTTGATGGCGTAGCCCATTTCCGGCGCGATAAGCGGTTGCAGGTAAATATCCTTGGCGCCCGGGATCATCACGTTGAGCTTGAGCAGCACGGGCATGGCGATGTAGTCTATGGTCACCACATCGTCAACGTTGGTGCCGGTCCCTTTTTGAGTGTAGAGGAGTTCCGGCTGGATGAGGAGCGGGGAATCCGTTTTGAGCTGGACAAAGCCTCCGATATGCAGTCCCAAAGCGCTGCGGGTGTCGATACTGCCGTCGGGGCTGAGCTCCAGTTTGGAAACGTTGAGGCCGGACCTCAGTCCAAAATTCAGCTTGGCCTGCGCCGCGCCCGCGAGCACAAGCAACACAGCCAGAATTATCAGTGTTTTTTTCATGGTTTTCTCCCTGAACGCGTTTGGGAACTTCAGGAGTTCCCAAACATCGATTAACAAATATAGGGCATCTGTGTTTTTGGTCAAGTCTTTTCCCACTTCGCGCCGAAGGCCGCCGGCCGGCCGAGATTTCGCTTGACGCCTGAACGCTTTGCCGCCCCGATGAAACCATTGACGGTCAAACTGAGAAATTAACCAAAGAGGTGGCAAATGCAGATATCGGAATTGCTGGCCCTGCTGGAAACTAAGGCTCCGGCGTCCCTTGCCCTGGAATGGGACAATGTGGGCCTGCTGCTGGGGGATGGCTCCAGAGATTTTCACAAGGCGCTGATAACCCTGGACGTTACTCCTAACGCGGTTGACAAGGCCCTGGAAATCGGGGCGGATCTGATCCTGTCCCACCATCCGCTGATTTTCAGGCCCCTGAAGCGCATTGGTGACCCTCTGCTGCTTAAGCTTGCTGAAAACAGGATCGCCGTTATCTGTCTGCACACCAATCTGGATGTGGCGGCGGACGGAGTGAACCAGGCCCTGGCGGAAAAACTTGGGTTGCGGGTTACGGGCCTGCTCAACAGCGAACAGGGCGGCAAATGGCATCATCTTTCCGTAACCGTCCCGATCGGCCACACGAACAAGGTGGCGGAGGCGGTTTTCGCGGCTGGGGGAGGCAGGATCGGCAACTACAGCTCCTGTTCTACCCGGCACCGCATCACCGGAACCTATGAATCCGGCGAGGGCGCCAAACCCTTCATTCCCGGTGATCCAGGTCAGCCCCGGACCACCGTTTCGGAGGAAGAGCTGGAATTCATGGTGGACGAAGCCTCGCTGGGGCCGGTGATCGCGGCTGTGAAAAGCGTCCATCCTTATGAAACTCCGCTGATCTACTGGTTTCCCGTGGCCAGCCCCAATCCAAGCTATGGCCTCGGTTTGGTCGGCAATTTGCCAGCCGCCATGCCCTTGGGCGAAATCGCGCAACTGGTCTCGGAACGCCTGCGCTGCCCCCATCCGAAGCTGTGGACCGCGGGCCTTGACCCCGGCACAAGAATAGAGAGGGTCGCGGTTTGCGGCGGAGCCGGGGCCTCAGTGTTGAAGAACGCTGAGGGCAGCGCCGGACTCTTCATCAGCGGCGACATCAGCTATCACGCGCTGCTGGAATCGCGCATCCCGGTGATCGACGCCGGGCACTTTTTCACGGAATACCCTGTGCTGGAAACGCTGCGGCGCTGGCTGACGGGATGGAACCTGCCCTGTGAGGTCCTGCCGCTGGAAGAGCACGAATACTGGCGGCAGATGCTGGATACCGGGGCGATTCCCATAAGCGAATGATTTTCCCGGAGGGATGAAGCTCCGCGGATTTCTTTTGCCAATGCCGTTCTGTAACGGATTGGAAGGAGGAAGACAAGGCTCCCTTTCAAACCCGGTGGGCAAAGCCGGACGCCGCTACCCGCACAGGCTGTAGCAGTATCGCCAGCAAAAAAGTTGACGGGGAGGCTGGCGTCGAGCGAGGAACGAGCATCGACGACAGCAACACTTCCTATAGTCCAAGCCCGCAGGCTCGCTGGACTCCAGGCTCCAACAGCATTGACACAGCAGTCTTTCCTGTCGTCCATGCTCACTGTGTTCCCTGTACGCCAGCCTGTGCCGAAGTGAAGCGATGCTGTCTGGCCGTTAAGGCCCTGTCCGAAATTCCTGACGCGCTTCCCGCATAATGCCCGCATTTGATGCGGGGATTATGCGAGGGGCGTAGGAGGGGCATGGCCTCGGGAGCTAAGGGTGAGATAGTCAGGACATTGCCGTGGGTAAGCAGCTTTGGCTTTCTTTCAAATCAAGTGGATGAGGATCCTGCCCAAAAGTAGTTTGAAAAGCGTCGCAAGCCGTGATTTCTGAGCAATAATAAAAAGCCCGGCAGGATCAAGTCCCGTCGGGCAGTTGTTGGATAAACCTTATTATCAGCTTGACACCATTTCAAAACTTGATAAACTGGTTTCCAATAACCAAAATAAATAATCGTCGTAGGGAGTCAAGAGAAAAATGAAAGAACGTTACCGTCTTGGTGTAGACTTGGGCTCCACCTCTCTTGGGTGGTGCATGCTAAAGCTGGATGACAACAACGATCCCACCGGCATCATCAACATGGGGGTGCGCATTTTCCCCGACGGCCGGGAGATGAAAAGCCACGAACCTCTGGCGGTGAAACGCCGCGGTTACCGGGGGCAAAGACGCAACCTCGACCGCTACCTGGAGCGGATCAGGGCGCTCATCAGCTACCTGCTGGAGAATGGTTTCCTGCCGGAGGACGAACGCCACCGCAATGAAGTTTTCAAGATCAACCCCTATCATCTGCGGACCAAAGCGCTGGATGAACAGCTTTCCCCAGCGGAATTCGCCCGGGCTTTGATCCATCTGGCCAAACGGCGCGGCTTCCGCAGTAACCGGAAAATCCAAAGCGACAAAACGACGAAAATCACTGAAGGCATAGAAAACCTGAGAAAACAGCTGGATGAGACCGGAGCCCGCACCCTGGGCGAATACATGTGGGAATTGTATAATAAAAATCCTGACCACCCAAACCAAAAGACTTTAAAAAAACGCGGAGTTGAAGCATATCCCCATAAAATGGGGCATCATATAGATCAACCGATTAAATTCCGCTATGAAAAGACCTACGCCAATCCCATTTTCCCCACCCGCCAGATGGTGGAGCATGAGTTCAATGCCGTCTGGCACGCCCAGGCCGACTTCAGCGACATTTATACTGAGGAACACAGGCAAAAAATCCATGAGATCATATTTTTCCAACGGCCGCTGAAGCCTGCCCAGCAAGGCCGTTGTGAGTTTGAGCCGGATGAACTTCGTGCCCCAAAAGCACATCCTCTTTTTCAGGAATTTCGCATCCTACAAAACCTGAACAACATGAAGGAAGTTGACCTCTTCCAGGGCACCAGTTCCTGTCTCAGCCCCGAACACCATGACAAGCTATACGCATTGCTGCATGCCAAAAAAGAGGTGGAATTCAAAGCCATGCGCAAAGCCCTGTGGGGAAAAGAAGCGGATGATCATGGCTTCAACCTAGAAACGGAGAAGACCAAAAAGCTGCCCGGCGACCAAACCTCAGCGGTATTCAACAAAAAGGATAACGCTGACCTCAAGCCTGTTTGGGATGCTTGGACTGACGAACTCAAATCCTCACTTATCGAGATCCTGATCTCGGATATGGATGATGTGCAGAAAGTGGAGGAGATGGCCACCCTGGGTTTGGAAGAGGATATCATCGATAGGATGCTGGATTTGAATTTCCCCGACGGCTACGCCAGCGTGAGCCTCAAAGCCATTAAAAAAATCCTGCCCTTCCTAAGGCAGAAACTGGTTCTTTCCGAGGCCTGCCGGGAAGCGGGATACGACCATTCACTGGAGTACAGCGGTGAAATCTATGACCAGGGAGACCTGCCCTATTACGGAGAAGTGCTGAAGCAAGAAGTGACAAAACTTACCCGTAATAGCGGAGACGAAGAAGCCGACGTCCATGGCAAGATCAACAACCCCACCGTACATGTTGCCCTGAACCAACTATGGAAACTGGTGAACAGCCTCAGCCTAAAGTATGGTGCACCCGCCCAGGTGGTGCTGGAACTTGGCAAGGAAGCCAGAATGAGCGCAGAAAAACGCAAAAATCTAATCAAAGCGATGAATGACAATGAAAAGTTAAACGACGAAATCAGGGCTTTTTTAACCGAACATCACCAGCCCATCAACCACAACAACATGTTGCGGGTGAAGCTGTGGAGGGAACTGGGGAAAAACGAGATTGACCGGCGCTGCGTCTATACAGGCGACCAGATCAGCGTCTCCGACCTCTTCAGCCACAAGATCGAGATTGACCACATTCTCCCCAAGTCCCGCACCTACGACGACACCACCGCCAACAAGGTCCTCTGTGCCGCAAGGGCAAATCGTGCCAAAGGGGAAAAGACGCCATGGGAAGCCTGGCACGACAGCCCAGGTGAATATAAATGGGAGGATATTCTAGCCCGAAGCTCAAGACTTGCCCGCGATAGTCAGAAATGGCGTTTTCGCTCCGACGCCATGGAGCGGTTTGAAGATGAAGGTGAGTTATTGAAAAGGATGCTCAACGACACCCGCTACATGAGCCGGGTGGCGATGAAATATATGTGGTATGTCTGCGGCAACAGCAACGTTTGGACAGTCACCGGCAAACATACTGGTTTGTTGAGGAAAAAATGGGGCCTGAACGCTGTTTTTGAAGGCCAAGTACGCGAAAAGGACCGCACCGACCACCGCCACCATGCTATCGACGCCTTTGTGATCGCCCTTACCTCCAGGTCCATGGTGAAAAAAATGGCGGACAACATAAAGCAAGCCAAGGGGCGCTTAATCGAGGGAATCGACCTACCCTACCCCCAGTTTGACCATCAGGAATTTCAAAACAGGATACACAACATTGCTGTTTCTTACAAGCCTGACCAGATCAACGCAGACAAGCTGGCCAAACGCAACCAGACCGGCGGCGCCCTGGTGAAGGAAACCGCCTACGGCTATGCCGGGCCCGACCCTGACAGCCCCAAATACCACCTTTACACTATAAGAAAGGCGGTTAGTGAGCTGACGCGCAAGGACATCAAAAACGTGGTGCAGGCTGACCTCAGAAACGAACTTGAACAACTTGCGTCCAAATTCCCGGATGATGATTTCAAGGTGGAAATAAAGAAGTGGGCGGCCAGTAACAACATCAAGAAAGTGAAGCTGGCCCTCAGCAAGAACCCCGCCGTAATGGTGCCGATCAGGGATAAAAACGGCAAGGCCTTCAAATACATGGACTCCGGCGAAAACCTATTTGCCGACATCTACCTCAGCACACCGACCGATCCCAACTGCAAATGGGGCATCGAGATCGTGGGTAGCTATTACGCCCAGCGGCCCGGTTTCGTTCCCCAATGGAAAAAAGACCACCCAAAAGGTAAAAAGATCATGCGGGTGTTCAAAAATGACATTATCGCCCTGGACGGACCTGATGGGAAAAGGGAATTGAGGCGGGTTAGGAAGATGACAAATAGCAAGTTGTACCTCCGCCCTATCAATATTGCCAAGAAACCTCAAGTTGATTCTACAGGGAAACAAGTTTCAGAAGATAAAGGAGAAGCTTTTGTTATGTCTACTCTGCAAGATCTAAACGCACGCAAAGCTGGAATCGACATCATAGGCCGTGTCTTTGACCCCATAGTGAACGAACAATGAAAACCGTTGTGGAGGTCGAAGGAGAAAGCTGCGGTATCAGCGTCAGCAAAGGCTTTCTACTTGTTCGGCGAGGAGAAAAAGAGACAAAAATCGCCCTGACAGAGATCGAAGCCCTCATCATCTTTTCTCACGGCGCTTACATCACCAATAAAGCGCTTGCCAGGCTCAGCGAGGAAGGCATTCCCATCGTCCATAGCGGCGGCAACGCCCAGCCCTGCGCCCTCACCCTGCCCTATGGCTCAAATGTTTACCGCAAACAGCGCATCGCCAGCCAGATTGCCGCCAGCGAGCCCCTGAGAAAGAACCTCTGGCGCCAGGTGGTGATCGCCAAGATCAGCAACCAGGCAAGGGTTCTTCAACTTTGTGGCAAGACCTGCCTCGACCTTGATAATCTGGCAAAAAAGGTGCAATCTGGCGACACTGGCAATTGCGAGGCCATCGCCGCCCGTTTCTACTGGGAACGCCTGTTCGGTAAAGGATTCAAGCGTGATCCCGACCTGCCGGGCATAAACGCCCATCTCAACTATGGATATGCCATCCTCCGGGCTTCCTTTTGCCGCCATCTGGTCGCGGCTGGCCTTATCCCCGAACTGGGAATACATCACCGCAACCAGATGGACCCCTATTGCCTCGCCGACGATCTGATGGAACCTTTCCGGCCTTTCACCGACCTGATGGTGCACGCCTTGGGTAAAAGCGGGGAAGAAGGGTTGAACCCAGAACGTAAACGCCGGTTGGTTAGCCTGCTTGACCTGCCCCTGCAGTTCAATGCGGAGGAGTCCCGCCTGCGCTATGCCATTCAGGGAGTGGTTGAGATGTTCACGCGTTCCCTGGAGCAAAAGAAGCCTGGCTTGGCTTATCCGATCATAGGAAAGCAGATCCTGGAGCATTTGCGCAACTTTTTGCTTTAGCGGTCATGGGAAAAACTCTGAATGGGTACAGGCTGATGTGGATAATGGTGATGTTCGACCTCCCCGTGGTGGAACCGGAGGAACGCAGAATAGCCGCCAAATTCCGCGATTTTCTGGAGAAGCAGGGTTTCGGTATGTGCCAGTTCTCCGTCTATGCCAAATACTGCGGATCCCGGGAAAAACTGGAAAGCCTGGTGTCTATGATCGACGCGAACATTCCGGAAAAAGGTAAGGTCAACATCCTAACCTTCACCGACAAGCAGTTCGGACGAATCGTTATCCTGGAAAACCGCAAACGCAAACCCTCAAAAGAAAATCCGGAGCAACTCCTCATCTTTGACGATCAGGATGATTGATTTTCCCAGCGGTGAATAAAGCAAAGCCCCTGCGATTACAGGGGCTTGCAAGAGCGATATATCACTCTATAGCTGTTTGGTGTCAAGCTGAAACCAGCGTGTGGGACAGCGTGTGGGCCAGCGTATATCACTCTATAGCTGTTTGGTGTCAAGCTGA
>Ga0302247_1002758_pt1 | contig 10921 bp, 8 predicted proteins | sample AAG_UR_Ile_MG_FD_193529 | JGI IMG/M metagenome (GOLD analysis project Ga0302247, IMG submission 193529) | Enriched activated sludge microbial communities from anaerobic digester in WTTP, New Holstein, Wisconsin, United States - AAG_UR_Ile | ecosystem: Engineered > Bioreactor > Anaerobic >...
CCGCGAGACGCCCCTGAATGCGATCCAGATCCGGAATATGCTCACTCTCACCGGGGCCGGAGCAACGATCCTTCCGGCAGCGCCGGGCTTCTACCATCGCCCGAAGGATATCGGTGAACTGATCGATCATATAGTCGGGAAAACACTGGACGTCTTTCATATAGAACATCACCTTTATAGCCGGTGGAAGGATGAGCCACTTTCCTGATGCACCGATCTTTTCAGTGGAGCAACCAGGTACACCTGGCTGACGAGGCAAACCTCCTGATATTCAGGACTCCTTTCAAGTCATTACCGGAAGGCCGAAAGCCACATGAATGTGCCCGCCAACAGGGAAATGGAGAGCATGGAGACCTTTTCCAGGCTGCATGAGGGAGTGAAAGATGTTATCTCCCATCGACTGGGGTGGAGCGAGCTTCGGCCGGTCCAGGAAGAAGCCTGCCGAGCGGTTGCCGGAGGATACGATGTGCTGGTCATCGCCCCGACCGCTGGCGGAAAGACAGAAGCGGCGCTCATCCCGGTAATCGATGGTATCATGAAAGGGGCATTTTCCGGTGTGGCTGCAGTCTATATCGCCCCACTCAAGGCCCTTATCAATGACCAGGAGGAGCGGTTCGCTGAATTCTGCCTGCCAAACGGCCTGGAACTGGCGAAATGGCACGGGGATGTCCCGAAGGGGGGCCGTGCCTGGAAGGACGGGGAGGCCCCCCATATCCTGATGATTACTCCCGAATCCCTTGAAGTCCTCCTCATGGAGCCCACCCTCTCTTCCGATCTCTGCAACCTCCGCTACCTGGTTATAGATGAACTCCATGCATTTGTCGAATCTGACCGGGGTGTTCAGATGCGGGTCCTGCTCGACCGCCTTGACCGGGTGGCAGGCCGGGCGATCCAGCGGATTGGGCTCTCTGCTACCGTGGGCAATCCCGCGGATATCCTCTCCTGGCTTTCCGGAGACAGGCACGGGGGGATCCTGGTCCACATACCGTCACCGGCACGGGAAAAACATTTCAGGTTTGTAGTCGAACGGCAGGATAATCGTCGGATGATGGCACTTGCCCGCCTCATATCCGGAAAAAAAGCGCTGGTATTTGTCAACAGCAGGTCCGAGGCCGAGAGCGTGACAAGGGCGCTTTCAGGGAAGGTTGAGCAGTTGCTGGTGCACCATTCCTCACTCCCGTCCACCCTCCGCAGGGAAGCAGAGAAGGCTTTTTCAGAGGAAGGCAGCGCGTGCATCATCTGTACCAGCACCCTTGAGCTCGGCATCGATATCGGGGATCTCGATGTGGTTGTCCAGGTCGGCCCTCCGGGTTCGGTCTCTTCGTTCCTCCAGCGGATGGGGCGAAGCGGGAGGAGGGGAAAACCACCGCATGTTGCCTGTGTACTGAAGGATGCCGGCGAACTCCTCTGGATGGTGGCGGTGATCGAGGCAGCGAGCAGGAATGAGGTGGAACCGCTCAGGCCTCCTGAAAAACCATTCAATGTCCTCGCACAGCAGATCCTCCTCGAACTTCTCAGGAAACGACGGTCTTCGCGGACTCATATACGGCGGTTCCTCCGGGGTCTCAAACCTTTCAGTTCCATCCGGGGAAGGGAGATCGATTCAGTTCTCGCGCATATGGCCGAAATGGAGATGATAGAGCGCGATGGTGACATGCTGATGGCGGGGAAAGGGGCCGAACAGGTATTCGGTCGTTCCAACTGGAAAGACCTATTTTCAGTCATCAGCGGCGGAGGGGAATTTCGGGCAATAACCCCCGATGGAGAAGTCGTGGGAAAACTCGACGCCCGGTTTGTAGCCGCCAGGGGAAAAACAAGTTTCTCTCTCGGGGGAAAGAGCTGGACCTGCATCGGGAGCGATGAACTGCACGATCTCGTGGTGGTGGTCCCAGGTGAGGGCGAACAAAGTGAGGTCTTCTGGACCGGGAGCCAGGCAGGTATTTCTCCGGTGGTCTGCCATGCCATTGAAGAAATCCTCTCAAGGGGAGGGTCCGTCCTGCCGCTCCCCGCAAGGGAGCGGGATCTCCTGGCATCGGCCGTTGGGGAATTTCCAGCTCTCCGTGTGGGTGCACTCCATGTGCTCGAAAAGCCGGGACCGAAATGGCCGGAAGTGAACATCCTGACTTTCCGGGGACTAAGGTTCAACAGCACCCTTGCCGCCCTGCTCCGGGCTGAATCTGCCCGGAAAGTGGCGATCCTGTATGATGACTTCGGCATAACAGTAAAAATGGTGGCAAAGGAAGGGCCCGCGGCTGTTGTTGCAGGGATGCTCGAGCAGGTCAGGAAAAGGGGAATGCAGAATGCCGCCACCGTCCTGAAGGTTCCCGGGCAGGAAGTCTGGAAATTCGCCCGCGCACTGCCCGAAACTTCGCTTCGTGAGATGGCCGTCCATGACTATTACCGGCTTCCCGGGTTCTTCCGGGACCTTGCCGGTGCCAGCCTGATTTCAAAACCTGAAGAGGGCCCCTGAAGGGGTCCGCTCAGGTCACGGATGCTTTCCTGAACCGCCAGACGGCGAAGGCAAACATCAGGAGTGCGAAGGCTACCAGGAGGAGGAAGGAAATGACTATCTCCAACGGTGTCGCGGTGTAGTGTATCCCGATCGCCTGGAAATTACCCCCGATGGCAAAATACCGGATTCCGTTCACCAGATGGGAGAGGGGATTGATGACCGATATTGCCTGGAGGAGAGGAGGAAATGCATCGACCGGGTAGAGGGCATTGCTTGCAAAGAAGATCGGCATGGTGAGCAGGGTGATTATCCCCTGGAGGCCTTCAGGGCTTTCCAGACTGATGGAAATTGCTGCGGACAGGAAGAGAAACCCGAGAGAAAATGTCCCGGTAAAGAGGAGTATCCCGGCAATCGAGATGATCGTCTGTCCGGCACTGAACCCTGCAAAAAATGCAGCGCCGAGGAAGATTCCAAACACCATGATTATGATCGCCTGGATGAATGTTTTTGTCATGCCGGAGAGGGCGATGCCAAAAATGATATGGTTGCGGGGCAGAGGGCTTGCAAAGATCTCACGCATCAGTCCCCAGTTCTTATCAAACAGGAGCACTACCCCCCCGAAAAGGCTGGTAAAGAGAGTGGTCATGGCAATGACCCCGGCGGACATGAACGTGAGATAATCAACGCTTGGAACACCGGGGATTGGGGGAATCACGCTTGTCAGCCTATCGAAATTGGCTGACATGGCAATCCCGAAAAATGCCATCCAGAGCGCGGGCTGGACCAGCGAAGAGATAAGCATGGTCCTGAATCGGAAAAACCGGATCATATCCCGCCAGTATACCGTAAGAAACCCGGTATTCACCGATTACCGCCTCCCTGCGCTGATAGCCGCCGTGGCCGGTTTATGAGCCCCCGCATCACGAAGCTCACGCCCTGTGAAGTGGAGAAAGACATCGTCCATTGACGGCTTCTTCAGGTTTACCGCGCTGACCCGTATGTCGTTTCCTGCCAAACCCTCAATAATCCCTGGCAGGATTTTTGTTCCATCACCATCAAGTGTGATGACAATTCCCCGCGATTTCTCCCGTATCTCCCTCACAGTGTCCATGCGGGAAAGGATCGCCCGGGTGCGGGGAAGGTCCGCAGTCTCCAGGTAAATGAGGTCTTCTCCCAGGGTGTTTTTCAGTTCATAGGACGTACCGGTTACGACAATCCGTCCATGGTCGATTATACTGATCCGATCGCTCAGGTGATCGGCTTCATCCATGTAGTGGGTGGTCAGGAATATGGAGGTTCCCTCATCATTAACCGTCTTTATATACTCCCACATCCGCATCCGGGTCTGGGGATCGAGACCTATGGTCGGTTCATCGAGGAAGAGGACCCTTGGCCTGGTCATCAGCCCCCGGGCGATCTCCAGGCGCCGTTTCATCCCGCCAGAAAGGTGCTTGGTCCGGACATTTCGCTTTGCATCGAGCTCGACTAAGGAGAGCAGTTCGTCAATCCTTTTTTTCCGTTCAGCGGCAGGCATCCGGTAGAGCCTTCCATGGAACTCCAGAATCTCCCTGCAGGTCATGTCCCGATCCAGCGTTACATCCTGAAAGACGATCCCGATTGAATTTCTCACCTGCTGGGGTTTTTCCTTCACGTCAAAACCGGCAATGGTGGCCTTTCCCTGCTGGATCGCGAGAAGGGTGATGAGCACATTGATTGCCGTGCTCTTCCCGGCGCCGTTTGGACCGAGAAATGAGAAAATCTCACCTTCTTCAACAGAGAAACTGATTCCATCAACCGCCACGACCTCCCCGAAACGGTGGTACAGATCTTCAACGTCAATAATCGGTCCGGCCATGATACACTCCTTCCCTGGTTCCCCCTTCAGGACGGCCGGGTGATTAGCCGTGCGACATTCCCGGCAAAGTGGCGAACAGTCCTGATTCCCTCCTCGTCATCCCAGACTTCGCCTGGTTCGCGGATAACCTTTGCACATTCTTCTACGACCTGTGCGGTATTCCCCTTAAGCCGCGGGCTGCCGCACAGTAGTACTACTTTCTTCATGCTACCAGAATATCAGTCCCAGGGATTCTAGTTCTTTCGCCTGGAAGAGACGTTCTCGCATGAAACGAGGATGGAAATCAAAAACCTTCATCTGCGAAGGGTGCTTTGCAATGTCATCGTGACACACTCCCCCAAATATCTTTGAGCTTGAAAATTCAGAAAATCCGCAAAAACAGTTAAGTTCACCGGTCAGACTGAACTATTCTCGCCGCGATTGGCCCCCATGTACTTCCATTGCTCGGAGGGTTCAGGACCGAAGAATTTCGGCATTCTTTCTCGCAACCGGACAGCTTCAAACAGTATCGAATCTGCAGGTAACAGTTCAAATTCGTGCAGATATACAGGTATTGAGCCGCCAGTCACATCGGCCCCATCAAATCTCCATTCACTGGTGTTTACCGGTTCCACCGGCAAATAGAGGGCTTTTTTCCATCCCTCGACCTGGTCTTCCGAATGCATTGGATCAATGCAGCTCCGGATATCCTTCACGGAACACTCCGGGTCATGAGAAGGTGCAGCGTTATCATATGACGATGAAAGAGGAATGGTGAGAGCTCTTTTCCAGTCAGCCTGCTCGTTTTCTACATAGGGAGCGGTGTGGACCCCCTCTTCTCCCGGTGGACCTGGAGTAATAACATCGTTGGTTGTTACCGAATCGACGTTTGTTTGGGATGTTCCCAATGAGCCGGGATCCTGGTATACGGGTTGCATTTCAGGTCCAGGGATTTTTTCCGGATACTGGTCAGGCACAAAGAACGATCCTCCAGATTGACTATTGCCGGCATTCCGAATGATTCTGCCGGAGGCTATCCAATCCGGCTCCTGGTTCCCCTTGACGCACCAGGACTGGTTGAACTCGAGGGAAAGGCGAATCTGGGCTTCATCAAAGTCTGATACGAGCGTATCACACTGTGAAAAGCGGTGTGCATATACCATCCCCAGTGCCTTGTCACCAACCAGATTATCGTATTCGGCAAGGATGATCCTCCCATGGTCAAAGACGAGGCGTATGTTTGATCCGCCACGGTTAATCCTGCAGGTACCTCTGAACTCATGGTTGTGCAGATGACGGAGGATTGAAATTATACTTGCATTCCGCTCGAGGGATCTGAATTTCCCCCGGGGGAGATCCATGCTGTGAAAGAGTTCCCGGGCGGGTGGTTCCGTATCTCCCGGTAAGTGATTGAGGTGGGGGTAAAGGTTGCTAATCGTCGCCGGCGGTTTTAGGAAACGGACGGAGGGATCTGAACAGTTTCTTTCAGCAGGGGGATACAAAATATCCCATAGCTGATCCCTCCTCTCTGTTTCCACAATTCCCTCTTTGGGGCGGGCAGCAAGCGCCATGTCCGGGCTCTCCGATCCCATCTGCTGGGATAGATCCGGAGGCTTAATAAACACGTTCCTGCCGGCGATCTCCCGTTCGGGAGGATTATTTGAAGGGGGATAAATGGTGGCGATTACGTAACGAGGTCGTGGAGAGTAGTCCGGGAGGTAATCATCGGGATTGGTCTTTGGCCCGGCTCTCCCCCCACCGGTATAATTATCAGATTCCGTCATAGTCCCCCAGAATGAATTAATCAGTCCGATTAACGTTCACCACAAAGGTGAATATCAACAATCTAGTTAGGATGATGTTCTAATAAAGGTATCTTTTTTTGTGACAGTCTTGCCATGAAATTATTCTTCATTTATCTTTGCATCTGAGATCCTGAACGTTTAATCAACTCCAACAAAAATCCAGAACACCTGATCCCAGGGCGGCTTTTCGTGGTCGATTTTCCGGTGACCTGAAGCTCGAAGTCAGAGGTTTCCACGGGGGTGATTGTGACACCCTGATTCCGCCACTTTTTTTTTAATTTATCAATCGTGAAGGAGCACAAACCAGTTTGCCAGATATGATTTGACCGGGTTTGGGTACCTCCGGGTTTCTATATTGGCAAAATCCCCCATAACAGGCTCCAATTCTGATGGAAATTGGAGATAATTCTGATGTGCACGGGTGGTAACAGCATCGCATACAACCCCCGGTAAAAAGTGCTTCATGCCAAAGAAATTCTTATCGATGATATTTTGACTCCCCGGTTCCAACGTTCAGTTCAGATTAGAGGAAGTCAGCATGAACAAACCCGGATTATGGCCCCCCCTTGTAATAGCAGGTTTCTTATTGATTATCTTCATTGTACTTGCGGGCTGCACATCACCGAAGGGCGACACGCCCATCCCATCGGCATGCCCGACAGAAAAGATCCTTTTTCTGACCGAAGACCTCTACCCGTTCAATTACATCGGGAATGATGGCACGCTTCAAGGACAGTCCGTCGAAATAATAAAAGATCTGCAACGGCGCCTGAACTGCAGCAGCAGAATCGAGGTGCATCCATGGAACGTCGCCTACGAGACTGCGCTGGGGTCACCCGGAACCGCCGTCTTCTCAACCGTCAGGGATAAGGAGAGAGAGGATAGATTCCGCTGGGTCGGACCGATAGGATCCTTTGAATATACCCTCTTTGCAAGGAACGACTCCGGCATTCACCTGGAAAGCCTCGAAGCCGCAAGGAATGCAGGCCCCATTGCCGTCGTGGAGGGGGATGCACGCCATACCTACCTGGCTGAAAGGAATTTTTCGAACATCCAGACGTATCTCACTGATGACGGATGCCTATATGCACTTCTCAATCAGTCCGTCTCCCTTTGGATAGGGTCTTCCGCAACTACACCTGAAACACTGAAAAGGCTTGCAATCCCGGAGGGAACCATAGTCCCGGTTTACACCCTGATCAGGACCGATCTCTATATCGCCTTCAACAACAGGACAGCACAATCGACCGTAAGGGCATACCAGGGCGCTCTTGATGCCATGAAGGCGGACGGGACCTTCGCCCGCATTACCGGCACAGGTATCCCTGCCCATCCTTTTACCATTCCTGCAGGGGATCGGGTCACGTTTGCATCGAGCACGCTCCTTCCCGGGTTCACGGCACTCGTCTCTGCCCGGATGCATGGGATCGCTGCTGCCATGGAGACCCTGGCAATCACCGGGGAACTCAAAGGAGGCAACTGGGAAAGCATCCGGCCACTCCTTGTCCGGATTGAGAGGGAGTATCCTGAGGCACGGTTCTGGTATGCGAGGCCTGATGGCTCTTACTACACCACGGTCGACAACTTGACAAGCGCCAACCTGAGGGACCGCTCCTACTTCCAGGGAGTGCTGGCCGGTGAGACCTCAATCGGGACCATCGTGGTGAGCAAATCGACAGGAAAGTACTCCGCGATAATCGCAGTCCCTGTCCGCGATCAGGAGATGGTTAACGGTTTGCTCGGAGCCTCGGTCTCCTGCGATACCCTTGAAGAATCAATTTTCAACGACTTCCAACTCCCAGGCGGGTATTATGCGTTTGCCGTTGACAGCGAAGGAATGCCGGTTCTTGATTCACTCCCCGGGCGCATCTTCTCACTCGAAGGCCTGCCGGGGACAAAGAACCAGATGCGTGCTTCACTGGAAGGGGTGATCGCCTACCAGTACGAAGGAGCTTTGCACAAAGCGATCTTCCGCACCGAAGACGTGACAGGGTGGAAACTGGCCATCGGCTGGAGAGAGTGAACAACCGGGAGGACTCCTCTTTTCCTCCGTTTCCGCTTTATGACACACGACCAGGACGATCCAGCGTATATGGCACGTCTCAACCACTTCATAGCGATGCTCACCGATGAAGATCCCTCCAACAGGTGGAAGGCTGCAGAGGTGCTTGCCCGTCTGCAGGACGAACGATCGGTCGACCCGCTTATCCAGGCTCTCTCTGATGATGACTGGAGGGTTCGGCAGAAAGTTGCATGGGCACTGGGTATGGTAGGTGATTCCCGTGCACTCGTTCCTCTCCGCCACGCCCTCCTCCATGAGCGGGAAGGGGTCAAGGAAATCATAGAAGAGGCCATCGACCGAATCAAGGGGACATTAACGTCCCTCTATTGACCGCGCCTACCGGATCCTGCTCCCCATCCCATGGAACCTCCATGATTAACCGAACCGGTTTTTATAAATTTTTAATACGCTTCGCGAGGAATAGTAAAGGGAACGCCAATCCTGGAATCACCCGCAGGGTTCACCCGTACCATGGGGAGATCCAAAGGGAGAGGAGATGAGATGGACAGCAAAGATGCCGGCCCTGAATTCGATCGCCAACGGTTAGAGAAGCTTGAAGAGCTTCGTATGACTGGATATGACTTGTATCCCCCGGTTTTTGAACGTCTGAATACCATTGCCGGGATCCGTCATCTCCACGGAGCAGCCGGGCACGAGAGGAGTGAAGACCGGGTGACCACTTCAGGCAGGTTGTATACGGTCCGGGATCATGGCAAGACTATCTTTGCCGACCTTGGTGACCAGGATGATAAAATCCAGCTTTATATCAGGAAAAACGATCTCGGCCCGGAGCAATTTGCGTTTTTCACCCGTTTCATCGAACGGGGCGATCTGATCGGTGTCGGCGGGCATGTGTTCCGGACCAGACTTGGGGAGCTGACCATCTGGGTGGATGAGATCGTCCTCCTCGCGAAGGCGTTACTGTCCCTCCCTGAGAAGTTCCATGGGCTGACCAATGTTGAGAAGCGGTATCGCCAGCGGTATGTTGACCTCATCGTGAACGATCAGAGCCGGGAAAATTTCCGGACGAGGAGCAGGGTCATATCGCTGCTTAGGTCATACCTGACCGATCGGGACTTCCTCGAATTCGAGACCCCCATCCTCCAGCCGGTATACGGTGGAGCAAACGCACGGCCGTTCACGACATACCACCATTACCTTGATCAGAACCTGTTTCTTCGCATCGCACCCGAACTCTATCTCAAGCGGCTGGTGGTAGGCGGGTTTGAGAAGGTCTTTGAACTGGCGCGCAATTTCCGGAACGAGGATATCGATGCCAGGCACAACCCCGAGTTCTCCATGGTCGAGATCTATGAAGCGTACCGGGACTACCATGACATGATGGCCCTGACTGAAGGTATCATCACCCATCTCGTGTATGCCACCCATGGTTCGTACGTCGTTGCCTTTGGCGATGAAGAACTGGACTTCTCTCCACCATGGCGACGCCTTTCGATGGAAGAGGCGGTACGCGAATACACGGGAATCGATGCCAGGTCCACCGACATTGCCCGGTTGAGAAAGATCGCAGAAGAACAGGGCATCGAAGGATTCGAAGAGGCAGTGTCCTGGAGGGAGTTCCTCTTTCTCTTTTTCGAGGAATGGGTCGAGGAAAAGCTGGTGCAACCCACACTGGTCTACGACTTTCCTGTTGAAAACTCTCCGCTTGCCAAGAAGCACCGGTCAAAAGATGGATTTACTGAAAGATTCGAACTCTTCATTTGCGGGATGGAGATTGCCAACGGGTTTTCCGAGTTAAACGACCCTCTCGATCAGTATGAGCGATTCCGCCAACAGGACGAGCGGAGGAAGGCCGGGGATCTTGAGGCCCAGATGATCGATTACGATTTCATCACTGCACTTGCCTACGGGATGCCGCCGACAGGTGGTGTCGGGCTTGGGATCGACCGGCTGGTCATGCTGCTCACCAACCAGAGCTCGATTAAGGAAGTGATCCTGTTTCCCCAGATGAAGTCGGAGAAGGATCAGGACATCCAGACGGATGAAGATCGCTCAGGATAATTCTTCTTTCACCGTGTGGTAATCGGCCTTAAAAAAGGTTCAGATGAGGGCCGAGGTTATCCCGATAACCCCGGACTGGATGATGACTGCGGTGGCAACGATGACGCCTGCCATCAGGAGGGCGGCGGCGACATTCCCTTTTTTCAACTCTTCAAATTCATCCACACCTTTTGTCAGGCGATCAAGGATGTTCAGGGCAAGGTAAATGACGACAATGGCCAGAACGATGCCAAGGATCAGCTGGATAAATGCGGCTACGAGCGAAAACCAGTCTCCCGCAAGGGCATTGGTGATTCCGATGGAGATTCCGGCAACACCGGACTGAACCACGATGGCGATTGCAAAGAAGATGGCGGCAATTACGACTCCGACCGCTACATTGCCTTTCTTAATCTCCTGTGACTCGTCCATTCCCTTAGTAATCTTCGAAAACGTGGAATAGCCGATGTAAAGCGCCACAACCGCAAGGATGATGGCAATTACGAGTTGGATCAATCCGACAAATGCATTCACAATGTTCATTGTTCTGCACCTCTGAAATGTTCACCAGAATTAACCATTGTACTAAATAAAAGTATCTTTGGGAATATCAGGAATTTGGCTTCGGAACACTCTTTTTTTAATCTGAAGGTAATAAAAAGGTAACTATTCAGCCCCAACCGAAAGATCTTTTTATAATGACAACCAAATAAAATTTAGTGACTGCTGATATCCCTTACCCCGGAACAGGTGTTGAGAATCGACCT
>Ga0302247_1002770_pt1 | contig 10892 bp, 18 predicted proteins | sample AAG_UR_Ile_MG_FD_193529 | JGI IMG/M metagenome (GOLD analysis project Ga0302247, IMG submission 193529) | Enriched activated sludge microbial communities from anaerobic digester in WTTP, New Holstein, Wisconsin, United States - AAG_UR_Ile | ecosystem: Engineered > Bioreactor > Anaerobic >...
TGTATCTGTCAGGCATCGTGTGTGGACTCGCCGGTGTCCTGCTGTCCATCATCTTCCGCTAAGAAAGGAGCATACACATGAAAGCAAAGACCAACAAGACTCAGATTCTCAATCACCTGCTCGGTCAGAAGCATATCTCTCAGCTTGAAGCCCTCGGCGTGTACCGGTGCTTCCGGCTGTCGGCTGTCATTCATGAACTGCGTAAGGAAGGCTACAACATCCTGTCGCATTGGTTCGTGGATGCTACCGGCAAGAAGTACAAGCGGTACTACCTTCCCATGCCGGATGCGCTGAAAGTCGGCTCCAAGTTGAAGTAGGTGGCGCTTATGGCTGACGGGAAATTCCTGCGGCACGAACCCTGCCCGAAATGCGGAAGCAAGGACAACCTCGCCCGATACGAGGACCACGGCTTCTGCTTCGGGTGCGGGTATTACGAGGGTACAGGGGGCGTTGAAGCTGAACGCCCTATCCTTGACAACGTCAACTTCATCTATGGCGAGTTCATGCCGTTGATGAAACGCATGATAACCGAAGAAACCTGCCGCAAGTTTGACTATCGCGTCGGTGTTTATCGTCAGCGCGACGGCTCCATGTCTCCCGTCCAGATTGCGAACTATCGGTCTGACGGGAAGGTAGTCGGGCAGAAGATTCGGTTCCCTTCAAAGGACTTCAAGTACCTCGGTGATGGGTCTCAGCCGCCCCTCTTTGGTCAACACCTATGGGGCAACGGCGGGCGCATGATTATCGTCACTGAAGGCGAGATTGATTGTATGACTGTGAGCCAAGTTCAAGGGAACAAGTATCCTGTCGTATCAGTCCCTAACGGAGCGTCCGGCGCAAGGAAAGCACTTCAGCGTGAACTTGAGTGGCTTGAGCGTTTCGACTCCGTGATTCTAATGTTCGACATGGATGAACCGGGACAGGAAGCCGCGAAGATATGCGCTGAAATCTTTACGCCCGGTAAGGCGAAGATCGCGCACCTTCCGATGAAAGACCCAAACGAGATGCTGCTTGCTGGTAAGGGTGAGGAAATCATCCGAGCCGTCTGGAACGCAAAGGAGTACCGGCCCGATGGAATCATCGCTGGTCCCGACTCGTGGGATTATTTCATGAAGAAGCGCAACGCCGTGTCCATCCCGTATCCGTGGGAACCGCTCAACAAGCTGACCTACGGACTCAGGAAGCACGAGCTTGTCACGGTTACTGCGGGGACCGGCATCGGCAAGTCAACCCTCTGCCGGGAACTAGCGTACCACTTGGTCAAGGCCGGGCAGAAGGTCGGCTACATCGCCCTTGAGGAATCGGTTGGTAAGACTGCCGAGTCCTTCATCTCACTTGAACTCAACATTCCCCTTCACACGTCCAAGACGCCGGTCTCTGATGCGGTTCTTCAAGAGGCGTGGAAGCGGGTATTCGACAACAGTCGGTTCTTCCTCTACGACCATTGGGGTTCAACCGACATCGACAACCTCATTTCCAAGATGCGTTACCTCGTCCGGTCCTGCGGTGTGGATTGGTTGTTTCTTGACCATATTTCCATCGTGGTATCCGGCATCGCTGATGGTGACGAGCGGCGAATGATTGACAACATCATGACCCGACTCCGCACCTTTGTCGAGAACGTGGACTGTGGCCTCATCATCGTTTCCCACTTGAAGCGCACCGACGAGAAGATATCCCACGAGGAAGGCGGACGAGTTCGACTGTCTCATTTGCGAGGGTCCGGCGCAATCGCTCAGTTGAGCGACATTGCCATTGGCCTTGAGCGGGACCAACAGGACGCTGAGGAAGCGAATGTGGTTGCTGTGCGCGTTCTGAAGAACAGGTATTCCGGTGACACCGGGGTTGCCTGTGAAATGTACTACGACAAACAAACCGGTAGGCTCTATGTCCGTGAGTCTGAGCAAGTGCTGTTCACTCAGGCGGCGACAGAGGACGGGAGCATCGACTACTGAGAAAGGAAGGTTGGTATGGGGAAGTATCCATCATGTGATTCATGTGAAGCATACAAGGACAAGTTTTGTGTGGATCTCAAGACAGGTGTCAGGAAGTTCGAACCGGACCCCCGGCTCGGCTGTCCTGGCCACAAGCCGGTCAAGCTGTTTCGGATGCATGACCATCCCGATGAAAGCCGAAAGTCTTTCGGGCTGAACATCCTCGATAACAACGGGATTGAACTGGATGAGAAGAACCCCGGTCCGATGGGTGATTGGGAGTCAAGCGGCGTCTTCTGTAAGGGGGAAAATGAAGTTACGACTCGGAAGTGTATTGACTGCGCTCACATGAGTCAGGCCAATGCTCCTTATGTGTGGCAGACTCCGATTGGTTTCCATGTTCATACGACTGATTACTGTCAGAAGTTTAAGGTCGAGAGAAGTCGCCACGCGGTCTGTGTGTGTACTGAGCATACACCCGTTGAGAAGGCGAAGAAGCCCATCCCGACTGAGATGTTCACCGTCACGAAGACCGGCGACGCCAACACGTCTGAACACTACAAACACTTTCGGATTCAACCTATCGACTTCGTGGTTGCCAATGACCTCGGTTTCCTTGAAGCCAATGTCATCAAGTACATCTGCCGGTATCCCTACAAGGAGAACGCGCTGAAGGACTTAGAGAAGGCCCGGCAGTACATCGACTGGCTCATCGAGAGGGAGAAGCGGAATGAAGGGACTGTTTGAGTACAGGCGTACCTGTTACGACTGCGGGCACTCGTTCATGGGACCGAACAACGGTCCTCTGTACTGTGACATCCACTTCATGGCGCAGTTCGACCCACATCAAGCCTGTCCTGAGTGGGTGCAGGACGAGAAAGCGAGATACAAGCATGACCTACACACAAATGAAAATGCTCATCAACTTCATCAAGCTCTGCATCACGGTGGCAACCGGAAAGAGTGGGTTCCTTGAGAATGAGGCGGTGAAGAAGAACGAAGCGAGGTTGCTCATGTCCTGCGGGTATGAGCGGAAGTTCTAAGTTCCGAACCTTTCCCCCTGACAGGAAATGGACTGACGAATTTTTCAACCGGTATAACAAGCAGTCCGATGAGAAGTGGGGGAACTTCAACCCTTCCTACCTTTTCGACAAAGAACCCGATGAAGTCAGAACGCGGAATGTAGCCGCCCTAGTATCCCAAGCGTGGGATGTGTGGCGGGGATGGATACGATTGCTTTTTAGACTGTAATACAGAACCTCAGGGGTGGGGACGACGGGGGTAGGTAGCTCAACCGTTCCCTACTTAAACCGGCCCCTTTCCCTGAGAACTATTCAGACGAGTCAAGTGACCGAAAGGAGATTGGATGAGTATACGAATCTTTGACATTGAAACGGATGGATATGACCCAACCCGTATTCACGTTCTTGTCATCAAAGACGTGGACACAAACGAGGTCCACAGGTTTCGGCAGAACGGGCGAGAGAACTCCATCCCGCTCGGACTTCAGATGTTAGCGGACTCTGACGTTATCGTCGGACATAACATCATCAAGTATGACCTGTGGGCAATCCGCAAACTGTACCCGAACTGGAAGACCCGCGCTAAAGCCTTCGATACTATCGCCTGTACCTATCTCATCTGGACGAACATCAAAGACATCGACATAGCGAAGGCCAATCGCGGGGAGTTCCCGAAGGACTGCATCAAGAAGCATCACTTGAAGGCGTGGGGCTACCGGCTCGGCATCTTCAAGGGTGAGTTCGTAGGGCCGTGGGAGAAGTGGACGCAGGAGATGGAAGACTACTGTGTCCAAGACGTTGAAGTCACCCACGCGCTTTACAACCTCATCGTCAGTAAGAACTACTCTCAAGCGGCCTTCGACCTTGAGCATGAAGTCTATCCTCTCATCGCAGAGCAGGAGCGCAACGGCTTCATGTTTGACCGAGCCGCCGCAGTTGAACTGTATGCGACTCTGGTCAAGAAGCGTTTGGAACTGGAAGCCAAACTCAAGGAGTGCTTTGAGTGGTGGTTCCGGCCCGGCGCATCGTTCACTCCGAAGAAAGACAACGCAAAGAAGGGTTACGTTGCCGGGGCGACCATGACGAAATTGAAAATCGTGGAGTTTAACCCCCGGTCCCGTGACCATATCTCAGACCGTTTAATGAAACTTCGGGGCTGGCGTCCGACATCGTTTACCGATGGTGGCAAGCCTGAGGTCAACGAAGAAATCATCGCGGCCCTGCCCTATCCCGAAGCCCCGCTTATCGGGGAAATGCTGATGATTGAGAAGCGTATCAGTCAACTTGCAGAAGGGGACCACGCGTTACTCAAACACTTCAACGAGGAAGACTGCCGGATACACGGCGGCGTACTCGTCAACGGAACCGTGTCAGGACGGGCGGCTCACGTCTATCCGAATCTGGCGCAGGTTCCACAGCCGCGCTCACCGTATGGCAAAGAGTTCCGCGCGCTGTTCATCGCCCCTGAGGGCATGGTCCTCGTGGACGCTGACGCATCAGGGCTTGAGCTTCGGATGCTGGCGCACTACCTCGCCAAGTATGACGGCGGGGAGTACGTTAAGGTCATCCTCGACGGTGACGTACATACGCACAATCAGCACATGGCGGGACTTGAGACACGCGACCAAGCCAAGACTATGATTTATTGCATGATATATGGCGGCGGCGACGAGAAGCTTGGGTCTATCACAGGTAAGGGAGCAAACGCGGGGCGCAAGCTTCGCAACCGGTTCCTTGAAAATGTCCCGGCGTATGCGAAGCTGGCTGAGGGTGTGAAGTCCGTCGCCCGTGCGCGGAAGTACCTTATCGGTCTGGACGGTAGGCATCTGATGGTCCGGTCTTCACACTCGGCCCTCAATCTTCTCCTTCAGTCCGCCGGGGCCGTTATCATGAAGAAAGCCATGCGTCTGTACCACGAAGACCTGTGGAGTCAGGGTATCGACTTCAAGCAAGTCCTGTGGTGTCACGACGAATGGGCGGTTGAGTGCCGACCAGAAGATGCAGTTAAGGTCGGTGAGGCGATGGTAAACGCAATTAGACGTGCCGGTGAGTTCTTCAACCTGCGCTGTCCTCTCACCGGGGAGTATCACGTCGGAAAGAATTGGGCTGAGGTTCATTGACACCAGAAGAAGTCGTTGCAGTAACTCGGGCGGCTGTCCTCGGCGGACGGACCGCCAAACTGAAATGGAATAGTGGCTCCAACGAAAAGGTTTTAGAGGTTGGGACGAATGATAATGGGTGCTTCATCCCCCTCTCTCATCAACTCAACCATGATGGCTATTTTCGGAAAACCATGACGGTTGGCGGGAAACCGAAAACCCTCATCATGTTTCATCGGTGGATATGGGAAGGTCTTAACGGGGAACTCCCTCACGATAAAGAACTGCATCATATCTGTGGCAATCGGGCGTGTTTCAATCCCGACCATCTTGAGCCTGTCAACACCGGACATCATCAAGCCGCAACCAACTTCAGACGCTACCGGCATATCTTTACCTCTGCTTATGAGCATTGGAAACGAACTACTTGTAGTGGTGCTGAATTGGGGCGGCTGTTTGGGCGCAGTTCTTCAACAGGCGCGAGATGGATAAACATTTTCAAGTCCCGTCCAGAGGGACTAATTTACTAAAAAGGAGACACAACTATGACATTCGATAAACAAACCATTCTGAACGTGATTCCCCTCGGGCGCGAGAACGCAATTTCCCGTGGGAAAATAAAAGAACTGACCGGCTATTCCGACAGGCATATCCGCCGGTGTATCGCTGAGATGGTCACAGCAGGTGAGGTGGCTATCATCGGCACGTCGAGCGGTAGTGGCTACTACCTCGCAGAGACAGCGACAGACATCACCGACGCCGTGACCGACCTTAACAACAAGGTCAAGGCTTTGGTAGACCGCATCGTCGCCCTGCAAATCATGAGGCTCAACTATGCGGAGTAAGTTCGCGTGGACCCTCGCGGCACTCTCCATCACCTTCTTCCTTTTCCTGATGCTCCTGATAGTCATTCCTGTTCGCGCTGACGAGTGGGTCATCCCCTATCTCTCAGTCGAACCGGATTGGCTTATCAGGTACTACTTCGATGAAAGGACGGTGAAGGTATGATGACGCTGAAAGTGGAAGTGAACCTACAAGTGGTCGAACACTACCTCGACAAGTTCCGGCAGTCGGTCATTGAGATGAAGATGGACCGGCTGTCTCACGACGTTCTGCTTGAGCGGTCCCGCAAGATGCACAGGGAATTGGGAACGCTCGTGTCCTACCTTGAGAATTGGAAGGAGACTTCCAATGAGTAGGCGCGAACTGGAACAACCCTGTCCCGAGCAATGGACTCACTACGAGAAAACCGGTGAGCGCATCGTGGACTTCTGCAAGCGGAAAGCTAAACAACACGTCAAGGACGATGCTCCCTACCTCATCACTGTTGGGGAGCAGATGTCCTTCGATTTTGACCAAGACGAAGGAGAGTGATTATGGACCCCATCACAATCACAAGTCTTATTACGGGGCTGTTCAAACCCATCAGCGACCTCGTGACCGGCTGGCAGAAACGCCAACAGGCAAAGCTTGAGTCCGACCTGCGTATCAACGAGGCGAAGACTCAGGGCTTGGAAGCCCGGTTGAAGACCGGGCAGGCAGCCGACATCGCATGGGAGAACACGAGCATCACGAACTCTGGATGGAAGGACGAGTGGTTCACAGTCGTTCTGAGCATCCCGGCTATCCTGTGTTTCATCCCGTCGATGGCCCCGTATGTGGCGGCTGGCTTCGATTCTCTGAAGGGAACCCCTGAGTGGTATCAATGGGCGTTCCTCGTGGCTGTGGCTTCCAGCTTCGGCTACAAGAAGATTGCCGACTTTATGGCACTCAAGAAGGGGGGGTGAACCTAAATCTATTTCACCGAACCATTTGACTTGCCGGAAGACACTTTCTTTGAGGAACTGCATCCGGCGGGAAAGGAGAACTGAATCATGACAAGCATCCTTGCACTCATCGGCATAATCCTGATGACGCTAAACCTCATCGGGATTACGTCTTTCGATTGGCTCATCGTTATCGCGCTCATCTGCGCGCCGGTGCTGGTTCCGGCGGTTATCGCCGCTGTGCTGTTTGTCGGCGCGGGATTCTGCTGGCTCATCTCTAAGGTGACGGGGCGCGAGTAATATGGAAACCCTCGCTAACATTTTCTACTACGGTCCCGCTGTCCTCATCGTGGCGGGGCTTGCCCTACTCATCGGCGGCATCCTGCTTCTGAGGAAGAAATGAAGAAGGGTCCGACCAAAAAGTCTCGGACGATTCTGGTGGACGGTGACATCATCCTATATCAACAGGCTTTCGTTAATTCGAAGTCTGTTGATTGGGGTGATGGTATCGTGAGTGAGTGGCTTGAACAGGACATGGCCTATGCTGGCGCAAGGGAGTTCGTGTTCTGGTTGAAGGAACTCGTCCACGCCACCGACATCCTCGTCATGGTAACTGGCGGTAAGAACTTCCGCCGCGACCTTAACCCGAACTACAAGCTCAACCGGAAGGATAAGGAGAAACCGAAACTTCTGGATATTACCATCCAAGCTCTCAATGACAACTTCACCGTCATCTCAGAACCGAAACTTGAGGCTGACGATTTGCTTGGATTGTACGCTACTGACAGCCAACTCTGCGGCGGGGACAAAATTATATGTTCCATCGACAAGGACATGATGACCCTGCCGGTCCAAATTTACAACTGGAACCGGACTGAGATGAACGTCATCAAGGTCAATCCTATCGACGCAGAATACCGGTTCTTCCTGCAAGCCCTCATGGGCGACCCGGTGGACGGATACCACGGTATCCCGAAGGTCGGACCGAAGAAGGCGCAGGACATTCTCAACGCCGCAATCGAAGAAGGAATCCCCCTGTGGGATGCAGTCGCAAACGCTTATATTTCAAGGGGTTTGTCTATTGCTGACGCTATCATGAACGCACGGATGGCGTATATTTTGAGGGCCGGGGATTACGACTTCAAAACGAAAGAGGTAAGACTATGGAATCCTTAGGGAATCTTGAAAGTGGGAGTAAAGGAAGACAGAATGTTCTAACTAAGGGTCCAACCTTTAGTGACCTTCCCGGCACAATCGCTTATCTAAGGACTCAGTTCCCCGACACCTGTCCGGCTCTGAGTCTGTCGGACCGCGAGATATGGTTTCGGGCTGGTCAAGCGTCTGTCTGGAAGCATCTTCTAAGCGTCCTTGAGGACTTAGAAGAACGCGCAATGCTTGGTTCTGACATCAACGTGCGCGGTTAACCTACAATTCGGGAGAATGAAACATGGCTGGAATCAATCCTTATTACAGGCGCAAGGTTCGCGTCCAGATTCTCGGCTTTAAAGAGCTTGAGGGTGTGTTGAGGAATGAGGGGACTGTCCGCGTGTCTTACAAGGATGGCTCGGCCTTCCTGTGGGATACCGCACAGGACTTCTCGTCTGTGGCGATTCCTTCCCGCGCAACCGGCAAGGGTCCTCGGCGTTACAAGGCATACATCTTTGACGCGAGTGGTTACGTCATCAGCGGATTCTGTGACATCGAAGACACCAACTACGCTGTCGGCGCGGACGTTGTCGTGAACGGTACGTTTACCGCCGATTCGGATTGGGTGAAGGGTACGGGTTGGACCATCGCTGACGGTAAGGCCGCGAAAGAAGCAGGAGCGGCGTCGGACCTCACGGCTTCTGCGGCAGTCGCTACCATCGCACAGGGCGGTCTGTACCTCGTCAACGTGAAGGTGGCTTGCACGACTCCGGGGACTCTCGTTGTCAAGGCGGGTAACACCAATGTCGGTTCTATCGTTTGCGCTAAGGCGGCTGAGGAAGCGAACTTCTCGTTCTTCTACACCGAGCCGACCGGTAACGTAAAGCCGACTATCTTCGCGGACCAGAACTTCGCGGGGACCGTTGATGACCTTCAGTTCAAGCAGGTCACGCACCAAGACCCCAACGTGTGTATCCAACTGTTCGCCGCGCAGGTTGGTGGCGCTCAGAACATCGAGGGTACTGTTTCCAGCGTACCCACGCAGTTCAACGCAAATAGCGCGCTGACGTACAAAATCATCCCGCTGTTCTAAGGGAAGGGGGTTCTCCTATGAGTATGAATCCCTTTTTCCGGCGCGTGATGCGCGTCAACAAGCTTGGCTACAAAGGGCTGGTCGGCATTGAGACCGAGAAAGGAACTGTCAGTATCAACGCGGCAGACGGCTCGGCGGCTCTTACCGATTCCGCGCAGGACTTCACAGCCTATGCTATCCCTTCCGGTGCTTCCGGCAAGGGCGCGCGTCGCTTCAAGGTCTACATCTATGAAGGGACTGATGTTATCTCAGCCTATCTGGATGTTCTCAATGGTGGCGTTACGTCCATCAAACTGTTCAATGCACAGGCGGGTGGCTCTCAGAACGTCGAGGGCGGCAACGCAAGTATCCCCGCAGGGTTCGATACTGGCGGAACTCTGACGTACAAAATCATCCCCCTGTTCTAACGACTCCTTTTCCAACTCCTTTCCTTTCTGTGAGAGGGGCAGGTGAACCGCACACTTGCCCCTCATCTCATTACTCCATTCGGAGAACTCTATGTCTAAAAATCCCCTGTATCGTTACACGCTGAAGTGCAACTCCATCGGATACGATGAATTACTTGGCGATGGGTTTAACTTGGGAACTGTTGTGCTGTCTGTCGCTGATGGGTACGCCATGCTGTACGATTCGGGGCAGGACTTCTCAAAGTTCTCCCTTCCGTCCGGTGTGACAAACAAAGGTTCCCGTCGCTATCAGGTCTATGCGTTTGAAGGTTCCGATGTCATCACCGGGTTTCTCGACCTGTGCAGTTCTGGTGAGTCTTTAGGGTCTGAACTCCGTGGGAACGCCTCTGTCTACCCTGAGTTCAAAGCTACTTGGTTTTCGGCTGAAGGACGCCTCTCTCTTCTTAATTGGTCCGGCGGTCACGGCGTATTTACCATGAGTTGTACGACAGGCAAACTCTACAAGCTGACCTTTAAGGCCGCGCAGAGTTGGGGCGATGGCGGCAGGTACTACGACGACCTGACGATAACCTTCGGGAGTCGGTCGTGGACCGTTGCCCCGTATCATGCTGGACAAACGGTTGAATACGAAACAGAATACAATGCGTACACCTACTATTTAACCGCGCCAAGTTCCTCACCGACGCTCGACTTCTATAAACCGAGTGGGTGGCAAGGCCATATGCACGCGATTTGGGACATCAGCTTCAAGGAAGTTGTCGCCGCCCCAATCACACGCGGCATTAAGGTCTATGACGCACAAAGCGGTGGTTCGCAGAATTGGTGCGCTGGTCTAGCGAGTTTTGCGAGTGGGTTCAACTATCAGTCCACCGCGCTCACTTACAAAATCATCCCCCTGTTCTAAGGAGAAAATCAATGTGTATTGGCGGTAGCCCGAAGTCTGTTACTCCCCCTGCCCCCGCCCCTGTGCCGCCCCCGCCCCCGGCTGAGGAAACCCCGAAGGTTATGCAACCGGCGGTCGAGAAGACGGCGGACAAGAAGAAACAGATGCAGGGACGGAGTGCTCTGAAGGTGGACCTTCAGTCTGGCGGCGACGCATCAGGTCGTTCCGGCCTCATGATTCCAACATAACTACAAAGGCGATAAATGGATACTACCCGAACCAACGGCCCTATCAAGGCTCGGTATGAGAAGCAAGCACTTACCCGCAAGCCCTTCCTTGACAGGGCGCGTGAGTGTTCGCGGTATACCATTCCGACTCTCATTCCGCCTGAGGGGGCAAACGAACACACGAAGTTCAAGACTCCGTATCAGGGCGTCGGCGCACGCGGCGTAAACAACATTGCCGCGAAGCTCCTGCTTGCCTTGTTCCCCCCTAACAGTCCGTTCTTCAAACTCTACATCCCCGATGACAAGGTCAAGGCT
>Ga0302247_1002777_pt1 | contig 10869 bp, 10 predicted proteins | sample AAG_UR_Ile_MG_FD_193529 | JGI IMG/M metagenome (GOLD analysis project Ga0302247, IMG submission 193529) | Enriched activated sludge microbial communities from anaerobic digester in WTTP, New Holstein, Wisconsin, United States - AAG_UR_Ile | ecosystem: Engineered > Bioreactor > Anaerobic >...
AACTTGATCTCGATGGCATCTGCATCCCGGAGATTTTGATCGGTGACACTGTAGCGGTTCGGCACATATTCGAAGATGTAGCGGTAAGCAAGCTCCCGCTCTTCGGGCAGGATTCCGCCCTCCCCGGATCCGATCGCCGTCTGCAGTGCAGCACTCCCGGTGGCAAGGGCAAGCTTCGCTTCCCGTGATAGGGCTCCAAAAGACATGTGGGTGACATAGATTGGAATCCCAATTTCCATGGGTTGTTTTGCTTCAGGTCCGATAACTGTGCGGGTATTCACCGGAACATCCTTGTTTAGCGGGATCTTCGCGATCTGTGCCGCCCGAAACAGGATATCATCCCACGAGATAAACGGGAGCCGGGTCCGCATCGGTTCAATGATTGATTCACCAGTGCGGGAGATGAGGTGGATCTCCTCCATGTGCACCTCCCATTTATCTGATTCTCTTCGCCACGGTCCAAGGTAGGACCCAAGATCCTTCTTCTCCTCCCCGGATACCGGGGTGATGATCTCCTGGCCGCATATCGGGCAGATCTTTGTTTCAAGCTCGATATGGCGGGGATGTTTCTCTTCGTGCACCAAGACAAGATGGGAGCTGTCCGAAGAGCAGATCGGGCACTTCCAGTCTTCGGGAAAGTCCTTTACCTGAGTTCCGGGTTTGATCCCGGTGATCGAGCTTCCATACCAGGGGTCATACTCAAAGACGTTGCAGACATTGCACCTGTATTTCACCATGCAGATCGCCGCCGTGAATGAAGTGATTTTACTCGCAGTATATGATAAATGGGCTGGAGGTTTCCGGACCACCTGAGTTTGGGGGCCAATTCTCCGAAAAATCGGGACGAAGAAAAAGAGGGACTATTTCTTCATAACGATGCTGTGCTTGTCGGTATCAAGGGTATAGTTCTTCGGATATTGGAGCAGATCAAGGGCATTGATCTCCATGTCGATGAGTTCCCGGAAGGTGAAGCTCTCGAACTTTTCCTCTCCCTTCTTACCATAGTAGCATGCAATGCCGTTTTCCATCTTTTTGGCAGAGACAATCTCCTTCATATGCTGAGGGTATGGAAAGCCTTTCTTATGAAGGTTTCTCAGGGGGCAGGATTGGCGGGATATCCTGGCGGCAGGTTGTTTTGGTATCTATCCTCCCTGGTGCGGACCGGGGCATCTCCTGTTACCCAAACCCGACATCAAGGACCATCATGACCAGGAACCCCGCTAGGAAACCCCCCATTGCCGTGGCTTCGAACCCCTGGTGCAGGGATTCGGGGATGACCTCCTCGATCACCACAAAGACCATCGCCCCGGCAGCAAATGCCAGGGCAAACGGCAGCAGGCTTCGCATGGTGAGCACGATCATCGCTCCGAAAACCGCAGCCACCGGTTCCACCACAGAAGAGAGCTGTCCATACCAGAAGCTTTGGGCCGGGGAGATACCTTCCCGTCGCATGGGCATCGAGACGGCCATGCCTTCCGGGAAGTTCTGGATGCCGATCCCTATGGCAAGGGCAATCGCCCCGGCCATGGTAGTCTCCGGGATACCCGCCGCCACCGCCCCAAAGGCCACCCCGATTGCCAGACCCTCAGGGATATTATGGATGGTAATGGCCAGCATCAGCAGTGTGGTTCGGTGGAGTGATGAGGGAAGACCTTCAGCCTGCTCAACCGGAAAGCCGATATGGAGGTGGGGGATCAGATGGTCGAGTGACATCAGGACGATCCAGCCGATGGCAAACCCTACCGCTGCCGGGTACCAGGGGACGAATCCGAGATCTTCAGAAAGTTCAAGGGCGGGAACGAGCAGTGACCAGAAACTGGCGGCGATCATCACTCCACCTGCAAATCCGAGCATCCCGTCCAGGAGCCGCTGGTTGAAACGACTGGTGAAGAAGACCACCGATGCTCCAAGTGCGGCCACTGCCCAGGTAAAGCAGCCAGCAAGAAAAGCCTGGATGATCGGATTCAGGGATAGGAACAATTCCATCATGGCTCCTCTTTCCCTGGTCGTGATTGCATCAGATCGTCATGACAGAATGCGATACCCGGAGGTATATGTTTGCGCCTCGATCATCGCCAAACCCCCTGAAAAATTTGGCCAGATCCGGCGTGGTAACCTTCAGCAAAATAACCAGGAGACGAGGGGAGTAGTTTCAACCCGCCGCAGAGGTTGTAAGGAGGAGCTTCCCCAAAGAACCCGGAGGATCAGGACTCGTGCTCGATCTCCTTTTTGAGGATGGTAGGAATGGTTTAGTAATAGCAGGCTTTGATTTCTGCCCCGGTTCAGTAGGAATAATTGTTACAACTACCCTGGAGAAGGGCTTTGTGGAACTGGCAGAAATCATCCGAGACGCCGGACCTGCAAGGATGTGTCCTTCATTATCAACCATGTTTTTCTGCCCAATGCCTGAATGGTACAGAAGATCCTGGAATAACAGGTCATCCGGCCAGCGACCAGCTTATCCACCGGCAACCTGTTCTTCTCCATTGTTATAGGGTACACACCGATGACCATTCCGTATCTTCCCGATAACCTGTCTTTCCATGAAGTCCAGCAATTTCGCCAGATCTGGATCGTCCTCATCGTAGGGTTCCTGGCGGCCCTGGCATGGTATAGTTTTACCATACAGATCCTGCTCGGCGAGCCATTTGGCACAAACCCGGCTCCTGATATCCTGGTGCTGATCGTCCTTGCGATTTTCGGGATCGCCTTCCCTGTCTGGTTCCGGGTGATGAACCTTGAGATCCAGGTCACGGGAACGATGCTCAGGTTCCGCTTCTTCCCCCTCCACCTCTCCTGGCGGGAAATCCCGTTTGATTCCATCGCCCGGGTTATGGCTGTGGTCTACCGGCCCCTCCGGGAGTATGGCGGGTGGGGGATCCGGTTCGGCAAAAAAGGCATGGCCTACAATGTTTCAGGGGACCGGGGTGTGCAGGTCACGCTGAAGAACGGGAAATCATTCCTCCTCGGGTCCCAGCGGGCAGAGGAACTCGAACTGGTGCTCCGGTCAAGGATTCACCAGCAGAATATGTGAAATACCCTGTTTCTTTGCGACATCCCTGGATAGCTCGGCCCCTCTCCCGGATGGCTTGCAGTGTATTCGCAACCATGGTCATTCAGACTGCTGTTTCGTAATTCTCTGTTGCATCGATAGCCTGACATTTATTTCATTTCGTCCGGCCGGATCGTAAGTGGATGGCAGATTCCGACCCGGAAAACCTACTTTCCCGCGCATTTTTAACACAGAATGACCCGGTGACGAGAGCCTTCGTCTTCCCTCCGTCACACTTCCCGGGTATCCTGATCGCTCTCCTGTCAAGAAGGCGGTGTTGATCGTGAGATATATCCCTGACCTTCCGGCTTTTCGTTCCTCGTTAGGCACCGCTAATTGTACTGGTGGCGGGGTTCAGGCGGAGGAGATTCCCCCGCCATTCCCGTCCCGGAGATCTTCTCCAAACCGGGCGATATGCATAAAATGTAGGAGATGGTATTACCAGTTCGCCCTCTCTGTAGTATGAAGTGACGGGGTATTCCCGCCCCCTCATAACACATTCCTGTTCTGAAAACAATCATAAAAAAAGAGAGGATTATGGGAGTTGGAGCATTGAATCACAAGGTTTGATGAATTATCCCTTCAAGGATAGTCCTGTTTTATTCCTGGATCCCTTGATGGAACAATTCCTCGCCATTCCGATGAACATCCGAGCGGTTTATACCCAGGAGAAGTCCTCCACTCGTCATCCTTCCCTATATCGATAGGAGATCAAGGCATTAAACCGCAGGGGGATGATTGCCGGGAAAGGGAGTGGGTCCATGAGGTTACCTTCCCATCGGATCGCTCACCCGTCCCAAAACCAGGATATTTCCAGTATCATCGTCCCGGATGATGAATATGAACGGGTGATTGGCCCGGACGACCGATACGGTAGCTTCCAAGGCAATCATTTTCATTATCAACGCCATAGCTGCTGCAGCCTCGGTTCCTTCATCGTTCACATCCACAAACGCCTGGTGTACCATGTCATCGATGAACAGGTTGAGGGTCCCGCCCGTGTCCGAGGTTGCGGCATTTTCTCATGGTCTCAGCGGCTCTCACATGCTGAAAGAAAACCCTTATGAAATCTGATTGCCCATCTGGAAACCGGGATGCGTGAAACAGCATGACTGCACTGCCGGTTTTCGGAAGCTTCATAAGAGACTTCATCGGGATTTTTCTTATCGGGGTGGTAGGAGGGGTTGTTTTTGCCCTCCTGATGGAGAGAGGACTTACTTTTCCCACCAAAGTATATTCCAATGAAAAGCTGATCAGGGTCAATTTTGAGTTCTTCGCGGATGTGATCATCGGAGCCCTTGCTGCGGTCATAGTCTATGCGCTTAATTCGCCGCAATCGCAGCAGACATTCGTCGTTTTAGGCATTATCTCAGGAATCGGAGGAAGCGCCATCCTGACCGCGTATATGAAGAGCAGGGAGAGCGAAGAGGCCAGGGAGAAAAAAGTACTTATTGCCGAGCGGTACCGGGCGGCGGTAGCCCGGCATGCCGGATCGGTCATGTCACAGGGGAACATGCAGCTTCTGAACATCGAGCTAATGGAAATCGATGAGCAGCTCCTATCTTAATTTTTATTGGGTTGCCTGAAAAAAGACGAAATGATGGATTTACCAGGACTCTACCATCGTCATGTTGACGTAGATGTCCTCGAGCCGGGCCTTGTGTCCCCGCTCCATGTTTGCCAGCTGCTCAAACACCATCCGCTGCTCGGGATTGGCGCTTCCCTTGGCTAACTGTGTATACATCTGCATCGCCGCAAGTTCCTTTTTAATGGCCAGCACCAGGCCGTCGACCGGTTTCATGTCAGGGTTAAGCTTTGGAGTCGCACTATCATCGACCACCCTGTAGTTGTAACTCGCATCGAAATGGAGCATTTTTACATCCTTGGTGAGGAATGCCTGGAGAACCTCCCGGTGGGTTTTTTCTTCTTCGGCCAGCTCGCCAAAAAGCTTCTTCAGTGCGGGATCTTTGACCTTGTCTGCTGTGCTCCTGTAGAACGTATAAGATTCTACTTCCTTGTCGATTGCATTCGAAATGATCTTGCGGTATTCTTCTGCATTCATAGGGGGTTTCTCACCTCTTTTCACGTCCATTCACAGCCGGTTAATACTATTGGTGGGGGAATCCCCGCAGATGGAGTGAACCTGGAATACCGGCATCTGCCGCATAAGAATGTGGTCTCTATCCTTTGTCCTGTCTCCCGATATCCAGGGCGTTAACGAAACGAATTCAGATCCGGGAATGGACGCTTTTTTGCCATCTCCTGTGTCTGTGCAACTTCCGATGGATGGAATTATTCGCAGAAACTTCCGCATAAGGAAACATCTCCCAATAGGATGAATGGACGAGTTCAACTGCCAGAAGACTCCCGGCATTCAAAAGTCTACTTCAATCTCCTGTGGCTGATACTCCGATTCACAAAATATCTATTAATAGTATTTTGAGTAACTTTTACCAGGATATATTTCCGTTTTCTCCACATCCTGGGAATCCCTGCAATACCATCAATTTTAGCTTTCAGAATTACCTTTCCTTTTCCTTTGAACGTGTAGTAGGGGATAACCACGATTGTTCGGGCAATGATCCAGGGAAAAGAAACCAGAAGTATAAGCAGTGGATAGTTCTTCACCGGCCACCAGAGAATGTTCCTGTTCCCAAAATAAACGCTGAGATCAGACATGAAGCCCGCAGTTCCCCCATGATAATGATACACGATCGCTTCTGGAACAAAAGAACATTTCCAGCCAGCAAGGCATGCCCGGAACGCAAGATCGACATCTTCCATGTAGAGGAAAAAATCTTCGTCAAAAAGACCTATCTCCTGTAACATCGTCTTCCGATACAAAGCCGCACCGGCGCATGGCCCGATGATTCCTTCCGGTGTGTCATATTGGCTTCTATCTTCTTCAAACATCCCCCTGTCCCAGGCAGCCCCGCTCCGTGAAATGCAAATACCGGTTGAATTGATTCTGCCATCGGGAAAGAGCATTTTTGGGGCGCACATGCCAACGGACTCATCGCCGTTCATTTCAGTAAGAAGCCGTTCGATACAGTGGCGATCAATCCGTGTGTCGTTATTCAGGGTCATGATGAGGGCGCCTCGTGCGTTCAGGATACCAGAATTCACTCCGCCGGCAAAACCCAAATTGGTCGGATTTTCAATAATGAACAGTCCCCTGAACTGGGATTTGAGATATTCAACACTGCCGTCCGAGGATGCATTGTCGACTACAATGATCTCCATGTTGGAATATGTCTGGGCAGTGATGGCTTGAATGCACTCATCAAGAAATTTCTTCCCATTATAATTGACAATAACAACGCTTACGGTGGGACTGGGGGGTATGTCATTATGTGTATGGGAAATCATGCTTCCGGAACAAGAGCCTTCTTTTTAATTTTGTTTTCATCTCTTTCATGCAACTCATTTGTTTATTCGAAAATCCAAAGAGTGTTGATATTTATTTATGGATAAACATAGTTGTGCTGCTGGATCGAAATATAAAACGGAAATTGTTCAGATAATTCGCTACACTTCTAAACTTAATGAGATAGTTCATTTGCTCAGTCCGCAAGCTTGGTGTAGGCGGAAGATTGGAGGGAGATACGTAAAAGTTTGCCTGTATCACTCGCCAGACTTATATAATTCATAATATCTGCCCTTCTTTTCCATTAAAGAATTGTGAGTTCCATTCTCAACAATCCTGCCTCCGCTCATTACATAAATCATATCAGCTTTCTTAATTGTTGAGAGTCTGTGGGCGATCATGAATGTAGTAATGTTCTGGGCAATCTGATTGATTGAATCCTGGACGGCAGCCTCAGATTTATTATCGAGGTTGCTTGTCGCTTCATCCAGCACCAGTATATCCGGCTCTCTTACAAGTGCCCGGGCAATTGCTATCCTCTGTTTTTCACCACCCGACAATTTTAATCCTTGATCGCCCACAACAGCACAATATCCTTCAGGAAGATTGTTAATGAATAAATCGATATTTGCTTTCTCTGCAGCCTTTTTGATTTGCTCTTCTGTATAATGCCCGCCAAACGAGATATTCTCCCAGATGGATGCATTATAAATGAACGCGTCCTGGCTGACATATCCAACCTTTTGAAGGAACGATTTGAGATCATATTCACGAAGATCAATTCCATTGAGTTGGATACTCCCACCGGATACATCGTAATACCGAAGGAGGAGTGAGACAATGGTTGATTTTCCGGAACCGGAATGACCAACAAGGGCAGTTACTTTATTTCTTTCAATGGTTAAATTCATATTGTTGATGAGTGGCTGGGGTGGGTCGTACGAAAATTGTACGTTCTCAAAAACAATATCCTCGGTAAGCCTTTCAAATATTATACTGCCATTTTTCAGCAAATGATATCTGGAATCGGTTGTAAAGTTATAAACTGTTTTTAAATTGGGCCAGCAATCCATGGCATCTATATAGCTTTTCCCAAACGAGGAGAGCCTTGGAAGTATTTTAATGGCGGCGAATGCAAATGTTCCAACGAGGGGAATAATATATAGAAAATTTTCCTTGTATGTATAGTAAAGGACAATTACCAGAATTGCAATGAGAGAGAAAAAGAAAAAATGAAGTAGTATACCTGGGAGATGTTTAAAAATGCTATATTTAATAAATTTGTTCCAATAGTTATCAAGAGCATTATTATATTTTTCTTTCCAGAAAATATCTCCGGCAACAGATCGAATCTGACGTAATCCCTGGATATAGTTATTGATAACATCATTCTCCGATTGTATTGAACTAAGTTGCAATTCTCCTAAACGATAGGCTTTCCTTTTCCCGACAACCCTGACTGATAGCATGAATAAAAGCGCTGCAATTATCATCAGGGCAAAACCCGCAGGAGAAATTACAAATAATATTGTGAATATCGTTAGGATCACCACAATATCAGAAAACATTAGTGTAGTGTTTTCCAGGAAATCTCTAATTTTTCCCGGAGCCGTTATGACAGAGTATAGTATGTCTCCCCGTTTGTTATCAACAAAATACCGGTAGTCATTGCGTGCTAATTTGTCAAAAACAGTTTTTTTGGTCTGGACTATTATCGATTTTGTGAAATACAATGAAATATATTTATAAATCAATGTCACCAGAAAGGTAAGAAACACGACAATGATGAACAGTATACAGAATAAAATTACATCTGGTAAATTCAGAAGACTCCGTGCAGAGTTGTAGATTGGTTCAAGGAACGGGATATTCTGGTCAAAAAGATTGAACGAGGCATTCAAAATAGGATAAAGAAGGATGATTTGAAAGGTTTCCATCAAACCCAGCGATATACCGACAATTACCAAACTGGCAAGCAATCCTTCAAAACCTTTGGTATAAAATTCAAAGATATGAAATTCTTTCCAGATTTTTTTAATTCGATTAAACATAACAACTTTGAAACGATTGGTTATGGTATTGAGATGAATTGTCTGTTTTATCATGCGGTACCAGGTGATCCTATTCGCACTAATTTGGCATGAATTATTATGCTGCAATCAACCTCCTGTTCGGAAGATATTCTTGGATAAATTCTCCTGACAATCCGATAAGCATTTTGTTTGAAAATTCACTTGTTTTCCCCTTTTGGCTTTACTGGTGTTTAAACAGTTATCCTTGTGCGCTGATTGATGAATTATCTAAATATTGATTGGTTTTGTACGTGGCGGTACACATTTCCCCAAGAAGGGCGGGATAAAATTCCCCAGCTAGAATACTCCTCTTAGGAAATCATACTTTCTCATGAGGTGGAGCAAGTCCCATTCTCTTCCGTTCTTTCATCCGATAACTGTCTCCACGAATATTTACGGTGATAAAATGGTGCAGGATTCGATCCAGTAAAGCAGTGGCGATGACCTGGTCATGGAAGATCTCTCCCCAGTCACCGTAGGACTTGTTGGATGTAAGGATCGTCGAGGATCGTTCATATCTCCTGGAAACCAACTGAAAGAAACAGTAACCGGCCTCTTCGTCAAACGGGTGGTACCCGATCTCATCAATGAGGAGAAGACGGTATCTAGCCAGCATTTTCAGATACGGATCGAGGTTTTCATGATGGTATGCCTTTTTCATCCGTTCGATGAGTGTCGAGGCTGAGATGAAATATGCCGAGAAACCTGCTTTAATCGCTGCAATACCAAGACCTATGGCAAGATGTGTTTTCCCTACACCCGGGGGCCCTAAGAAGACCACATTCTCTGCATTATGAAGAAACCGCAAGGTGGTGAGCTCACGTATCACCGACTGGTCAATCGATGGTTGGAACTCAAAATCGAACTCACTCAGGTCCTTTCTCACTGGTAACCTGGACCATTTCATCCTGGTTTCAAAGAGATGAGTCTCTCTCTCCGCATCTTTTCTTCATGCATCAGATGATCGAGGATCTCCATGACGGAAGTCCCATCCTTTGCAGCAATCTCAAGGTAGCTGTCGAGGATCTCCTCAACGCCATTCAGTTTAAGATCCAGCAAATTCTGGTGCAGGCGCTCATAGACAAGGGAATTCGAATTCATGGGTATCCCCCACCACTGAACTGATCGTATACCGCTAGCGGCCGGTGTTCAACACAGGGTGACGGTATCGCCACGATCACCGGATGGCTCGTTGGCCTCCGGTAAGTCGTTTTCATGACCTCTGAAAGCAGTCCGTAGAAATGATCCGGGTTTCGGGAGACCCGGAGACCGCCCGACAGGAGTTCGTGGGTACAGACGATCTGTCCCCTGATTAGGACCTCGAGGAGGTCTCGTGTGGCCCGGACCATCGCAGTTCTCCCGGCATAGCGATAAGGAACAGAATAGTGATTTCCCAGGTAGGAGACATAACAGTCACGTGAAATCTTTCGTGATTCTGTGAGGGTTATCCGGTATTCCGGGACCTCATCGGGAGAACTAAGGTTTTCACGGGTGAGTCGGTCACGAGGGATCTCATGGATAGTACCATGTGGCGTACTGTTGACCCTTTCACACCATTGCAGAGCTTGGCGGTTCAGATCCTGAAGAGAAGGGAATGTTGAACCTTTGAGGAAGTCCTGTTTCACGAATCCGATAGTCTGTTCGATCTTTCCTTTCGTCTGGGGTCGATACGGTCGGCACAGTCGGGGGGTAAAGCCATAATGACGGGTAAAATCCATGAACAGGTCATTCCACCGTGATTCAGATGATTTCTTCATACGGCGGATCACGACTTGTTTCATGTTGTCATAGAGAATTTCCTCGGGATATCCTCTGAAGTACCGAAACGCGTTGAGGTGGCACTGGATGAAGGTGGGGACATCCGTATTCAACGTGAATTCGATATAACGCATTCGGGAGTAACCGAGAAGCATTGCAAAACAGGAGAGTTTTCTGCTTTCTCCATCAACATACACCGATCCGCAGTCTCCCCAATCAACCTGGGCCTGTCGTCCAGGTTCGGTCTCATAACGATAGACTGCCTTCACCGCGATGTCCGGACGAATGGTCCTGACGTACTTCTTCACCTGGGTGTACTTCCCAGTGTATCCTCGGTCAAGGATCTCTCGGAAGATTCGTTTTGCCCCGAGGTCTGGATAGTCTTTCAATCGCTGGGCAATGTATTCGTGATATGCATCCAATTTTGTTGGTTTCCTCTTTCTGGGTTGTTCTACAGGCAGGGTGCGGCATACCAGGTATTTCCTTACGGTCTTTCTGTCGTATCCTGAAATCCTGGCTATCTCGCTGATGTTAGTGGTTCCCTTCCTGAGTTCAATCTCATGGATCAGGTCGCGTAACATTAGGTATTCCTCCACGTTTAGCATCCTGCCACCCTCTGT
>Ga0302247_1002778_pt1 | contig 10867 bp, 15 predicted proteins | sample AAG_UR_Ile_MG_FD_193529 | JGI IMG/M metagenome (GOLD analysis project Ga0302247, IMG submission 193529) | Enriched activated sludge microbial communities from anaerobic digester in WTTP, New Holstein, Wisconsin, United States - AAG_UR_Ile | ecosystem: Engineered > Bioreactor > Anaerobic >...
TACGTTTTGCTGGAAATGGCGAAAAAAAATTAGTTCCTTTTGACTTACTTGTTTTAAGACGTCTTGCCAAAAAATTGCGCTACTTTGGTAGCCTGTACGAGGTATCTAAATGGTAGGCTCACCCCTAGCAGCATTTACAAATTCTACCGAACGTTTGATAGCAAGAAAAAGCTATATCGACTATTGCGTAATTTTAGATATCGATAAGGATGGTACAGATGGTGTCAAATGCCATAGTCCAGATCATCCAAAATATTATAATACTGTTTCATTAAAAATACGAAGTACAAAACTAGTGGATGAAAAAAGTCAGGACCCAAATGCTATCCAGCACGTTAATGCATTAATATTGCAGACGTTCGTTGGAAATTGTTTTGGCGAACCGTACAATCCGAGAGTAGGCGATCTAGTTGCGGTTCTTTTCATGTACAATGAAAAACCGTTGGTTCTTGGTCCGATAGCAACCATACAACAACCGCCAGTAATGCGAGCACCGACGTCAGAAGACGCAAAATACGACTACGTCAATAAATGGTGTCAGTGGCTAAAACCAAAAAAAGACAAGAACTACGATTTTTTTGACCACCCACAAGGCAAAAAACCCATTTGCTTCAAACGATTTCATGGACCCGTAACAGGCGAAGTTGGTTGTGGCCGCGACGAAATGACCATTTGGGATTGTCAAAAAGGCGACGCTGATCCAACTTGTTCTGATTGTTGTAATATTGATTCTGTACCACGCTCAGGTGAACAATGGTTCAAGGTATATTCCACCCAATCTGAAAGCACTGAAGCATACGATAGCCGCATAGAACTTCATGCAAGGTGTGGATCTTACTTCCGTGTGGAATCTGAAAATTCGAGTACTTCCGGCGGTTCCTCTTCCGAATACAGCGAAGGATGCGGCCATATCCGTCTAGGGAACGCTACCTGCGAAGGGACGAAGAAGGGGCACCTGAACTTCAATCCGCACGGCACGATTGATATTCACTCAAAGCACGAAGAGGCTCCAATTGCGTCCGAGCAGGCGGGCACCAGGGTGACAGTGGTGGCTCCCGAGGACAGCTCGGTAGAGTATGCGGTTGAAGCCATAGATTTCGAATCGGGGGCTTACATCCGGATAATGAAAAGCGGTGAGATCATCATCCATTCTCCTACCAAGATCACGCTCGATGCACCGTTGATTGACGAAACCACGAGCCTTGTTCATAACCACGGAAATCAGCAGATAGACGGCGCATGCTCTCACGGTTCGTGCTCGTGCGTCCATTGAGGCGATTGTTTTGGGCATATACTTAGCAGGCGAACTTATACCGGAAGATGATATGATCAGAGTCCAAGACAACGAGGGCACCGTCCTGGATGAGGGGACTCTGGGAGTAGATGATACTGATTGTTTCGATACGGCAGTCGCCAACTGCCCCAACAGAATACAAAAAGAAATCTAAAACCTTGAAAAAATCTAAGCAAGAGTCTTTAGGAGATGAACTAGACTCGATATCAGAATCGTTGGTAATGGAGAGCTATCGAGTCGATTGTCTAGCCCGGAAGATCAAGCAAATGGAAAGGCAGAACGAAATCGAGATAGCTGGTCAGAAAAAGTAATTTTTATTACATCTGATGATATAAAAATCCTAAACTAGTCAAAAATAAAAAGTAGAAACAAATAGAAAATAAATAAGCCAACAAAAAATCCATAAATTTTTAAGACGTGATTCAATGACAACAATGTGGGACGTAAGAACTAACCTCGACATATCGCCAGGTTTCTCTCAATGTCATACCGCGCTTGACATTCAATTAACAGCCACTGGGGACTTTGCCATAATTTCCGGAACAGAAGAAATACAACAACGCTTTCTATTGTACCTAGCAACACCCAAAGGCGAACGCTTTGATCCAAACATAGGATGTTTTGCCCATGACTACCTCCACGAAAAAAACACAAAAAGCAATATGCGCATGATGGAACAAGACATTCTTGGCGACATGTCATATCAATTCCCTGAAGTTACTGTAAAATCAGTTTCTTGCATAAAAGACGAAAGCGATCCGTCTAAAATGAGGCTAGACGTTAAACTAGCAAACAATGATACCCTAAAATTCTTGTATACCCCCCAAGAACTTGTAACTCTCACAAAAGAACTTAGTGAACTAAGTCAAATCACATATTGAGGCAAATCATGTACATCCCAACCATTGAGGAAATCGAAGAGCAAATCAAATACGAAATAACAACACGACATCCGCTTATACGAGACTTCTCGCCAGTTTCGATGCTAAGCATACTAACTGGAATTGTAGCCGGTCAAACATACCTACTCTACAAGCGTATCGATGACTCCACAAAAAGCGTATCAATACTTACTGCAACTGGCACCGACTTGGATGCCCTTGTGGTGGATCGTTTACCAGCGGGCCGTCAAGCCGGAACTCAAGCAACAGGCTATCTTACCTTCAAGTGCGGAACTCCCGCAACTGCTGCTATACCAATTCCTATTGGATCGAAAGCCCTTGCTCTCGGACAAGACGGATCAAGAATATATTTTGAAACCACAGCTTACGGCGAAATTGCTATCGGCGACTATTCTGTAATTGTAGAAGCCCATGCTGTAGAACCAGGCACAAAAGGCAACATAAGCCCATACCTCATAACACAACTTCCATATAGTATTGAGGGTGTTGCTCGCGTAGAAAATGCAACCGCTTTCGCGAATGGTACCGACGAAGAATCCGACGACGAACTAAGAACCCGATATTATTATGCCGTACTTGTGCCCGGAAAAGCTACCCTTGAAGTCATTGAAGAACACCTAACTGACTTAGAGGACGTTAACGAATCCCACGTATATCCTCGTGGAAACGGTGACATCGAAGTCATCGTCGACTATGATGAAGGCACCGGTTCCGATTCCCAAGAAATAATAGATTCCCTTAAAGAAAATATCGCTGCCGGTATAACGTCTCGTGGCATACTTGGAGCCACTATAACGTCCGGCGTCATTGTAACTTCCATTGCAGAATGCTCGGGCGGAAAAATATGGGTTCGCGCCTTAGAAAACGTAATTGCTGGCGATTCAATGACCATCGAATACGTTGATAGCCTCGGAAGAACACGAACTTCCATTGTAGCAATTCCAATAAACACGTTGCGCGGCGACACCCTAGAAGCAACCTTAGAAGCTCCAACAGACCGTGCCGTCTCCATATCAAACATTACGTATGGCGACACACATTCCTATGATGTCTTAATCGGAATGGGTGAATATCCGTATCTTTATGTGCTGCCAAGAACCGTTTCTGTAGACGTCGCCATAAACATTACAAAAACGTCATATCCCGAAACAGATCTCGAAGACAACATAAAAAACTCCATAGAAACATTCCTGAACTCGTATCATATCGGCGAAGACTTAGAATGGTCGGATGTATTCTTATATGTCTATATGGACCACGAAACCAACCGAATGTTTGAAGGAATTGACACCGTTAATTCATGTTCGATTTCAGGCGACGGCAATATAATAACTACAACCGGTTCCATAATAAACATTACCGAAGATCAGAGAATTCGACCAGGCACAATAACTGTAACCGTAACATAAAAAAGAAGATTGTTATGTCGCCAACAATCTTTTATGTTTTTATTATAATTTTCATTATAATTTATGTGATATTTTCACTGTAAAAAAGAATGCCCGTTTGGCTTTGCATAGAAAGTCCCTAAAATGAGGGGCTTCCTTTGCAGACATCAGACTTTATTTGCATGGCGTACTAATATCAGTAATTTGGAATAAATATGTTATTATTTGCAATGGGACATTCCTTACGGGATTTAATAAACAGTTTAATTGCGGTATTAGTTTTGCTTCGCGCAAAGGATTTTAATACTATAGCAATCCCACTTATGTCAATGGTGGCTCAGACGGACAACGAATTCAATAAAGAGAAATTCAAGCAAGTTCTTCACTATATCATAGCGTGCTGTGGGGATATTGACAATGTGGGAAGAACAGTTTTATATAAGCTATCTTATTTTTCTGATTTTAATTGCTATGAGTTATATGAGGAGAAATTGACCGGAGAGTCATATCGCAAGATACCATTTGGGCCTGCCCCTATTCATTTTGAGGATATAATTCATTCGCTGGAAGAAGATGGGAAAATAAAAGAGTCAAAACGAACTTACGGCAATTATCCACAATTTCGCTATAGTTCGCAAGAAGATCCGTTAACAAATCTTCTCAGTGAAAGGGAATTAGAAGTTATAAACGATGTCATAAAGAAATATTCGTGCAAAAATGCCACAGAAATAAGTGATATTTCCCATCAGGATATGCCCTACAAAGCCACGAAAGACAGCGATATCATAGATTATGAATTGGTATTTTACAGGGACGGGATCACATCCGTAAGAGATTATGGTGAGAATGACTGAAACATGGCGATAATATCAATTGGAAAAAACTCTATCGCCAATCTAGAAACTGTTTTCGATGAAACCAACGAATTTACAAAAGATATGAAAAAATTAAATAAGAAATACAATTCTATATACGAAGACCTTGAAATTTTCAAAGCCGCGCTTATTACCGCATTACCTGCGGGATTGCCTGGCATTTTTGCAATATCCGATTTAGGAGATCATATCGAACTTCCTGTTTACAAGGTTAAAAAATTTAGGTGCAAATCTCTTAAGGGGAATGGAGTAAAAAGCGGCATTAGATTAATCTATACATATTATCCAAGTATAAATATGATTTATTTTATTGAAGCCTATCATAAGAATCAACAGAAAAATGAGGATAGAACCAGAATATTAAAATATTTAAGTGGATCTTAGCTCTTACTAGGCCGCAAGAATTCAGGACTGATCCCATTCTCGTACATCTCGTGAATTACCACGGTCAAGTTGTATGCAATAATTTTTGCCAGTAGCTCATTTACCTGGGCGACAGGATTCTTGGATTTCAAGGTCTCACCGAACTTGCGCTTGATGGCCGCGTTGGTTGCTTCGATATTGCTCCTCTTATGATAATGGTCCATAAAATCATCACGGTTGAGCTGGAAGTAGTGATACATCTTGCTCCAAAGGATTGAACCTCTGGATTTGCCAGTAGCGTTCTTCTTGAAGGGGATGTAAGCCTTCCCGCCAGTGTTTGCCACTAGCTGAAGGTTATTGCGTGATGAATAGGCCAAATCAGCAGATACCTCGTTAATCTTGAAGCCTTCTGCCGTCTTCTTAACCAGAGGCCCGAACTGGGGCGAATCACCGCCGTTGCTGTCAGTAATCGCCACAGCAGCTACCACGTTGGTTTTAACTCCTGCGCAAAGGTGAGCCTTAACCCAATGATGCTCTTTCTTTTGACCATGCTTCATCCCATTGTAGGCACTGAATTGAGTGGTCCTAAATCCTGTAGAATCGACTGCGAAATCAACCTCAATTCCAGCAACGGGTAAGGCCGATAGAGTGACCAACTCATGTAGGATTGGTGTTATCTCAGGGTTCCTGAAGAGGATCGATGGCTGGTTGAAGTTGGGGGCATGCTCGATTTGGCCTTTTTCGGTCGCGTTCTGGAACAGGCTATGCGCGCGGCGGCTGGAAAGCTGAGAATAGACCTTTTGGATCGCGCAGAACAGGGATTCATGAAGTGGTATGCGCGGTCTTCCCATAGTCTGTTCTGGTTCTGGAATGGCCTTCACCAAATCCTTTAGCAGCTCATCGAATAGGTGAACTTCTACCTTCTGAGCCTCGTTGTATGCGTTCCATGCTTGTTTATAGGTTAGGTGGACCTTTTCAGTAACGACGCCCTGGGGTGTATCCTTCTCGATTTCGAGGTAATAGCGGGTCGCCTGTATGTGTTTGCACTTTCCACCGCGATAGACAAAATCAGGACAGGTGCAAGTCATGCCGTTTGGTGTTGCTTTGACTTCGTAGACTTTGCTTCCCGATTGGGATTTTACCTTGAAGGAGTTATCATTGACCTTCTTGACGTTGCCCTTATCAGCTATCTCTTTACCTCGGAGGTCACGGGAATCGGTCATAGACACTAATAAGTACTATTAGTATTTATAAGTTACTAATAGTGACTTTGCAAAACTTATTTATCCTTTGACTGCATGATGAGATACTATGGCCGAATACAAGCAATCCAAGCGTGTGGCGGTGACGCTGCCAGAAGATGCTAGAATATTTTTGGAGCAGGAAGCTGAAGAAACTGGTGTTCCCTTGAGTAATTTGATAAGCTATATCACTGTAAATTACGTTAGAGAAGAAAAGAAGAAGAGAGGCAATCCTGGCGAATCAGATTAAAAGTAAAGATTAGATGTCACGTTCCATTTTCCTTCGAATTCATGCTTAACCATTCTTTTTCGCCCAGTAAATGGTTCAATTATCTTCTCGATTCTTTTAAGATTTTCTTCCGATTCCATGAATCGTTTTTTCGATGTGGTTGTGTGTCGGGCCATTATTTTTTTCCTCCTTTTGCTGGGATTGCAATACTCCACCCTTGCTCTTTGGTCTCCATACATTTTGAAGCTTTCGATGAAACAAACCCATCTGATCTTATATACAATTCATACACGGACTTCCATGCGGCACTGGTGGCGTCCACCTTTTCAATACGCAAGCCATATGCTTCCGCATCGTCTCTATATATTGGGCGACCATGTACTTTCGTCTGCTCTGGTGTCAAAAAAACTTTTATTTTTTCGCGAATGTCCTTTTCGGATACACCTTTTAACATACCTGTTCCAAGACTCTTTATTGCGATATCTTCTGAAAGAGATTGAGCCATTCTATATTCTTCGATTATTCTCTGATCATATCTATTTAATTGTTGCAAGTATGGTTCCAAATGCCCGCCGGTCTTTTCCGCCCCCTTGAACAGTTCTTCATAGCTTCTAATGATGTTACAGACAGAACACCCCTCACCAGTCTCCAATCTGACTTGGGGGTCGATCGGCCCCAATTCGGAGGTTGGTCCCATAATAATCTTGCTGGCACCAAAGCAAATCATTGTAGCCGCAGACTTTGCCTTTCCAGGTACTATCACCCAATACTCTCCAGTTTTGCTATAACTCCTACACGCTCGAATTATTCGTTCAGCCGCCAGTCCTGAACCTCCAGGGGAATTTATGATTAAAGCCAACCCGTTTGACAGATCCATCTTTTGAAGTATACCTTCGAGCATATCCGCATCAGAATCTGCGATCATCACTGGGTGTATAAAACTTGTAAAAAAGGATAAGATCGGCCTCTTAAGCTCTCTCTCCAATTGTGCAAAGTACTTTTTGCGAGTTTCCTGTCCTTGGTTTTGTTCGGCCAGTACTTGCCTCATCACAGGATCGTTACTATTCGACATGGTTCGAGTGATACAAGATAACTATTTTAAACCTTGTGTGATATAAGAATTAAATGTAAATATTTCTCTAAAGTTTAATCGAAATTGCTTATCAGAGAATATAACTAACATACTGAATATATCTGTCACTTTCTTTGCAGACGCGAGACTTTATTTGCAGGAGCGACTTTAGATGCAAAGCCCCCGAGGAGGGAAGGCCCAAACAGGAATGGATATCGGGCCTAAATTTTAATATGAGTATGATATTTGTCAAAAGCGTAGGAGGAAGCACCATTAGAAACGTTACTATCAAGGTCGCAGACGAAAAGGACTTGGAGTTCATGCTGGGCCTGGAGACCCTGGGCATAAAAAGAACCGTGGCCTGCGTTATAACATTCCTCAAAGATCAGAACGAGAGATCTTCCAAGGATATCGAGGTGGCCACTGGCCTGAGACAGCCGGAGGTCAGCATTGCCATGCAAACCCTGCGGGAAAGGGGCTGGCTCAAGGAGCATGAGATCAAGAGCAGCGGAAAAGGCAGACCTTTGAAAATCTATGCTTTGCGAGCGACAATCGATGAGATTATAAATTATTGCGAAGCGGAGAAAAGCAGGGAATCTGCCAGGATCTCTGAGGCCATCCAGAAGCTGAAGGACCTGAGTTCGGCATAAAGCTCAGAAAGAGATCTCTCCTTCATACACTTTTGCGCCCAGGCCCACCGCCTCCTCGACCGCCGCCAGGTCCTTCATCAGGAATAGCCTCTCGTTCGCGGTCTCTTTGAAGGCCACGGAGTTCTTCAGGACCTGGGCATATTTCGCTGATTTGGGGAGCTGGGCCACGTAGCCTTTCAGGTCCTCCACCAAGTCGTAGTCGAAGCCGTTGCGCTCCAGGAGCTTGAGGGCATTGTTCCTCGCGCCGGTGGACTTGAACTCGAAGCGAAAGAGGTCTTTGTTGTAGTGGTCCAGGAGGGCATTGAAGAGCTCGTGGTTATCGAAGAACTGCTTGAAGACCCAGAGCTTGCCGAGCTTGAAAACTGTGACGCGCTTGCGCCTCTCTACCACGTCGAATGTATTGGCCTGCATATACGCTCCTTTGGGCAGGGAGGAGTCACCTGCATCCCTTATCCACCTTAGCCCATTCCACGAAATTCTTTCCTGCGTGCAAAGCTAAGTACTTTTGCCGGAAAACAATATCATTTAACCATTTTTCACAGAGAGAAAGCTTGAATAACATACAAAGATGTGAATGGGTCAATGAGACTGACGAAGACCGTCATAATGCCGATTCTGGCATTATTGCTTTGGTTCTGTCTAGCAACAGGGTCACCTGATGAGGCATATGGCCGGGTGGTAAAGGTGGTGGATGGGGATACCATCGATGTCCAACTACAGGATAGCCTGTTCTCCGAGGACCTCATCAGAGTCAGGCTTGCAGACATAGACTGCCCCGAAACTCGCGGCCCCAAAGCCTGTGAAGCTGGAAAGAAGGCATCAGCATATACAAAGACATGGTTGCAGAGTGCGTACATCTTCTTAGACCTAGATGATAAGACCGGTAAAGACTCATTTGGTCGTTGGGTTGCCGTGGTCTACCTGAGTGAGAATAACCAGCCAGGCAGGAACTTCAACAAGATGCTTGTGGATGCAGGCCATGCAGTGATAGAGGACTTCAAGAATAACGAGTTTGATCCGGGGGGCTGGTAGGATATCAAGGCCCGAAGAGAATATGTGTGCAAGCAGAATTGACATTCGGGCCAAATCCGCTATAACAGTATAAATTTATAAAGTTTGTGGTGCTCGTAATTAGTTGGATTCCAACTACAACTATCTGGCTTAATCGAGAGCAAGATAGTTCTTTTCTATTCATTTATATACATCAATTAAAATCTATCTCGCGTGATCCCACGAAAGTAGTTGACCGTCAACTATTACTATTCATGCAGAAATCTTACACTTTCTAAAGAGTATCATAGAGTTAATAATATAATTAAAAATCTTACATTTCTCTTCTCTTCTCATAACTAACTCTACTCTATTCTCATCAACTTTTCAACCTGTTGATGAGATTACAGCTAGGTTCTGAGAAGGTTGATCTATCGGTCCATTAGAGCATATCGATAATAGGAATAGTTGACTGTCAACTATCTCACCTTAGGCCGGAGGCATAGATATCTGATCCGCTTATCAAGCGTGCTCTTTCTCAAATAGAACTTATCTCCATTAATCCGTTTGAGCAATCGTGATAGCACCGCTTTATCTATTCCCAGTCTACCACGAAGTTCTGATAGGCTGATCTCATGATTCGGTGCATCAGAGCATAGCTTTTCTATTCGCTCTACCCTTTCTTTTTCTGTATCTGTGGGGCCATTGCTCTTATCCTTCAGTTCATGGATAAGGCGCAGCTGGATAAGCTGGTTATCAGAAAGGGTATCTTGGGCGGCTTCAAGAGATGTTATCTCTTCCCGGAGCTGGGCAATCTCATCCTGCAAAGGCTGGATGGCCTCCTGGACTGCCTGGACCAGCTGTCCATAGGTTAGGGTGATGAGCTGCTCTGAAGGCGATTCGAAACCGGCTTTGGGTGAAGGCCCAAAGGTATTTATTCTGGCTGAAGCTAGTTTAGTCATACGGTTGTGCTCCTGCAGACGGAGTTCTCCTGTCAGGGTGGTCAGACCCTGGCGGGAACCAATCTCTTTTTTATTACTATTATTTCGGCAAAGATTATCTCAAATTATTATAAAGCTATGCATGAAGTGGGAAAGACTGATATGCTTTCAGCTGGAATGTTATCCATGTTTATGCACCACATAAACACGAAGTTAGGCGGTTAGACCTTCTTCAAGAGGGCTCTAATCGCCTTCCTTTGCACCTTCGACTTTGCCAATGACCATTACTTTAATTATTTCTCCTGGCCGTGGATTTCCTATCAACTCCCTCACGACTTGGGGGATAGTGATTCTGTTTTGTTTATCCATTTTCGCGATTACTTCATACATGGCTATCTACTTATCTTTATGAGTATTTATAGCTTATTCTTTTCTATACTGAAAATGGGGAAACATTTATAAGTTAGCATGTCCTATGTGTATTTGGTGCATAAACATGAATGGAAAGAAACTCGTCTACCAAGTCGAAAGCCCAAAAACGCAATCTTTAGCCGCTGTGAAAGCACTTTTGGCATGGAAACAGGTATCCTGTGATCCATTACCAGAATTTGTGGAAATGGGCAAAGGAGATAGCCGACTGGTGCTGGTTTTGAGCAACAAGAAGGATGCTTATTACACTGTGACCTCGCGCGCGTGCTCTTGCCCCGCCGCGACCTACAACCCTGGGAAGTCGTGTAAGCACTCCAGGAAGTACTTCCCCCAGCCCAAGAAGAGCGGGGTGGAGCTCGAGGCAGAGGGAGAAGCGATCATCGCGGCGAATGACAACACCATAAAAAGGCTGGCCAGACCACTAGAGGACCTCAGGGCAAGCCTGCCAGGATGGAGGGGGCCGGATGGACAGAGGGCCAACGGGCCGGTGGAG
>Ga0302247_1002779_pt1 | contig 10865 bp, 6 predicted proteins | sample AAG_UR_Ile_MG_FD_193529 | JGI IMG/M metagenome (GOLD analysis project Ga0302247, IMG submission 193529) | Enriched activated sludge microbial communities from anaerobic digester in WTTP, New Holstein, Wisconsin, United States - AAG_UR_Ile | ecosystem: Engineered > Bioreactor > Anaerobic >...
CTCAACGGGACTCCTTACTCCCGTTGCATATGGTACAGTCACAGCCATCGCATCCGCGGTTGATGGTTCAGGAGTTTCCGGAGACATCACTATCAATATAGTCCGGGATGTCATTAATATAACCGGCATTTCCGTAAGTGGTCAGAAAGGGGAAACCACAATTAATGAAATAGGAGGGACCCTTCAGTTAACAGCTGAAGTAACACCGGCAGATGCAAGCGACAAAACAATTACATGGTCCATTAATAACGGCACCGGCAGGGCAACAATCAGTTCAGATGGCCTGGTTACTGCCGAAGCTTATGGTTTTGTAACAGCAGTTGCCACAGCAAATGACGGATCGGGTATCTCCGGATCTCTTCAGATAGGAATTGATGATAGTCAGGATAAAACTCTTTTACCTTACATTAATGGGAACCTGCTTAAAGTTCCGCTGAAACGGAGGTTCACAGGAAAGAAAATTGCTTTATATGATATTTATGGCCGTATTCTGGAAACCGGAATCGCGGATAGTGATATCCATGAATTTGAGATTTCGAAATACTATCCTGGAATTTATCTCATCGTTCTGACTGACGACAACGTTCTGGAAGTGCATAAAGTTGTAATCCATTGATAACATTACAACATAAATTGCAGATCCCCTGTGCGTAAAAGCCACATATACAGTCTCATCCCTGGTGATATTTTAGGCATTAAGGACGAAGGTCTAACAAATAATGCAGGAGATATAATATTAAAATTCTCAAAAAAATTTAATGAGATTATCTCTCAATTTAAGGATCAGGGATATCACTTACAAAAAGTCAGGATTAATTTTATCGTATACTGGAAAGATTCTGATAAAGAAAAGGAATCAAAGATTATTTTACCAGAACTGGATTTTGAGAAATAGGTAAGGTTTTTGCAGCACGTTATAATACGACGAAGCTGTATATGACATTGACAAAAAAGACAACAATTAATACATCTGAGTCGTTATCCGGATTGAGCCCTCATTGTTTGGGGAAAAGATGCAGCACAAGTAGAATCCGGAGCAAAGCTGAGACTAAAAATATGGAACAGATAGGCAAGGATAAACATAATAATCCGGGAAGCTTGCAACATAAAGAACATATGCCACGGTATGCGTTCTAGCGTCCTTTCCATAATACACTGGCTTAAAATTATGCAATTTTAACTTAACCAGTGGTCTTAATTCAGGGGAGTATTATACAGGCCAGGGGGGTATGTATCTGCTCCTTATTAGTCGTTTTGTACTCCGCAAAAGCTCATTGACATCAAGTATGCTTATCAGATGTATACGTACCAATGATATGCTACAACCGAGAATGCCTTCTTTGCCTGTGCTATCTTCTGAGTTACCGTCAGCAGTAAATGGGCTATCAGCGTACACCAGACCTGTGTATAGATGACATTTTCACTCTCTCGGTAGAAGTAATGAAGCTGGAAGTTTTGCTTCATTTTCTTGAACAGTATCTCGATACCCCATCTTTTCTTGTGAAGGAATGCGACCTCTTCTGCCTCAATATCAAAGTTGTTTGTCAGAAAATCATAATAACGGTTCCGCTCATCCTGATAACTGACCTTCCTTAATTCAAGTGCGAGAGTGGTCTTTGTATCTCTCTTGCCTTCAGATGTCTCAGGATGGTATTCCAGAGTAATAACCTCATCCCGCAAAACCTTCGCCTGGTCTTTTTTGTGATAATGAACCCGTGTAACCTTCTTAACATCGTAGACCGCATTCTTTTTCATCCTAGTCACAAAGTATACTTCATTGTTGGTCCATTGGGCAAACTGATGGTAATAGTTATAGGCTTTGTCAAAAACTATCATGCTGTGGGAGATAAGCTCCAGGCTTTTCAAAAACTTCTGATCATTCACTTTGACTGCAGTGATTTTAATAAATCGTCCAACCGATTGAACTGCATCTATAAGCATGTGAACCTTTAAGCCTCCCTTCTTTTTGCCGTCTCCTCTGGGGTTACGGCCAACACCCTTCAATATATCACTGAACAAGCGGATCGTCGTGGAATCGATTAATAATACCTCTTTAAATGTCAAGCCAAAGGTTCGGCTGTCCGACAAAAAACTCTGATAATGCCTGACCAGGGTAAAATACAGATCTTCAAAAAACTTGTGGCTTCTATTTCGCAAACCGTCACATGCAGTACTCTTTGCCGGTGCCTGATCCATGCCCAGGTGATTAAGCTTTCCGCCCATGGCCCGCAGACCTTCACATATCTCAGTCATAGAATCGCAACGGCTTAATATACCGAACAGCATCGTGAAAAGGTGTGTCCGCGTCTTGAATGACTTGTAATAATAATCACTCTCATGCTTCCTTATAAGCCCATTTATGTCGACTCTTTCCACCAAATTCATTATTTGTTTGAAAACCGGCTGTCCGACAAATTTTATTTCTGTAATTTTACCCATGTTGTACTTGTTTTTTCCAAAAACCAATTTACAACATTGGGGAAACCTGAGGGAAGTACTCCTCTTATTTATTTTTTTGTCGGACACTAGCGATATTCTATAGTATTATCACGGATTGAGAAAAGAAAACGGAATTAATTAAGAAAAGAGTGCAACTTGGCTACAAATATAAATAGGGTTGTCAGCAATTTATATTCTCCTGTATAAGTCGCCTAAAATTAATATATAACAAAACGAATTGTAGTTTACATATTAGTTTAAAATCATAATTGAAATACAATGGAAAAGAATTTTTTGAATCTAGAACAAGAGGAATTTGACAAACCTATTTTTCGTGTTTTTAGTGTAAATAGGTTATTTGAAATCTTTGATACCAAAGAACTAACTTTGGTTAGGCCTAAGAAATGGGATGATCCTTTTGAAAATTTTATTATGAACTCTATTGGAGTAATAGATGATGGTAGAACATTTGTGGTTGGCTCTCGAGATAATTTCTATGGGCAATGTTGGACTTTACTAGAGAAAGTGATGCTATTTGGAGAATCTATGCACCGAATAAAGATGGTGTACGCGTTACATCAACTCCAAGAAAGCTTTTAAGCGCTTTATACAAGGAAGCAGGAACTCTCAGAGACGTAAACAGCTTTATTGGAAAAGTAGAGTATTGGTCTACCAAAAAACTTATTGGATTACTCAGTGATGGTAATGCAATGAGAGAACTACTGACAGATTCTTCCGGTAGAGGTTCATCCATGACTTTATTGTTCAAAAGAATACCATTCAACCATGAGAAAGAAATCAGACTTATTTATAACTCCGACAAAGCTTTAAATAGCGATATTTTCAGATTCAGGGTAGATCCACATGATTTATTTGATGACATTGTCTTCGACCCAAGAATGGATTATTCCTTATTTCAAAAATATAAGAAAAGGCTCAAAAATCTCCACTATACAAAAAGAATAGTTCAATCGACCTTATACCATATTCCAAAGCTAAAGTTCAGATTTAATAGTAAATTATAAACAATGATAGTTAATATATATGGTTTTATTGATTTATAAACGCATGATTTTTGTATCTTATATTCAATAATTAAACGAAATCGTAATGGCATGGGACATAGAAAAAGTAACCGCTGATTTAAAATCTGCATTTGATAGTAACTCTGAAGAAGAGTTACTTGGTGTACTTAAAGACAATTCATTTTTGTTTTATGAACTATATAGTCGGAAATATGGAATACAACCTGTATTTCATGAAATTAATTTTGGTGGCGAACTACGGTGTGATTTTGCATGGTTGAATGATAACTCAGACGGACCAGAATGGGTATTAGTGGAAATTGAAAAACCAAGATTAGAATTGTTTAGAAAAGACAACAATGAGCCAACATATCAACTGAATCATGCTATAGAACAAGTAAAATCATGGAGAAGATACTTTAATGAAAATCCCCATGAAAAAAGGAGAGTTTTTGGAGCAGTTGTACGTTTTCGTTTTATTCTGGTTGCAGGTGACAATGAAAATTGGATTTCAGCCCATGCATCAAAGTGGCGAATAGATCACAATAATGAAAGCGGTATTGAAATAAGAAGTTCTGATATTTTTATTCGTGCATTGAGAATTTTAGAGGAACATCCTAGAGAACTGTGGAGTTTTGCAGAAAATCCGAAGACCCTACCACCTTCTGACTTAAAAAACTATTGGGAAAACTATAGTTACATGGACAGGTGGAGACGATTATTGGATTGATATTGAAAGAAACATGGATATAAGCATGCAATATAGCCAATGTAGGGTGTGGGAATTTAATGCTTTCTAGCCAGCATTGAGGTGTGTAACGGGGATAATGACGATGTTCATGAACCAACAATAACTACACTGCAACAGTTACGGGGCAAGCATCGCACTTTCAAATTAAAATCAATACAATAGTTACACAACTTTTAAATGGTTAAGCTTTCTTGGTACATCTTCACAAAGGATAACATGATTAACAAAGTATGACACATAATGCGGTCAATGATTAACAAATTTATCACATTTCTTGCATTTGCCTCTGCATCCAAGCCAGTCATGTAATCGTTCTTGCACGTAGACAAACATATCTGCTCGTAATATAAATTCAACAAATCATAACAATTTTCTGGGTACCAGACAGTTTTGTGCTGCGATACGCGTAATGCTCAATAAAAATTGTATCCGATGGTAAAAGCTGCGCCGTACTATCCTCGCATTGTGACAGCTTCTCAGTTAAAGCATCACGACCTTGTCCGAATGATTCGTCGAGTAACGCATGCGAAATTATACCGCCGGACTGTCAGACTATATAAAACTCTGCTTTGTTGTTAATATCTCTGCTTGTTTTAATTCTTTCAAACCATATCAAATGGATTTTAATCGGATGTTGTGTCTAGTATAGGATCTATGGGTAACAGAGAAAACTAACAATGGCTCATAGATTTAGGGGTCAGATGTCCAGGTATGCCACTTGAAAGGCCCATGTCTCAGAAGTCATACACATTCGCGCAAGAGCAAACAGAAATTAGAACATATGATAAAGAATCAGATTGAGAGTAAATCCGGGCAGGTATAAATTGGTGTCCCGAGCTGTTATCATCATCTCTTTCAGTGGCGGACATTTTTAATAGTCACTAGGATGGGTATATATTTGTAAAAGCTGAATGACTTCTTAATCAAAACATGATTTAACGAACTATTGTATGTCGAACTTACGTTATTTTAATATATGCAAAATTAATATATGCAAATATATTCTCTACTGGAGCGAAACCTATATACAAGATACTTATAAGTAAAAAAATGGATGAATTAAAACAAAAGCATGCTTTTGATTTGGATTCAATGAATCTATTTGATCCGTAGGAACAGGAACAACGGCAATAACTCTTACTTGAAATTTCAAAATTACTCTGGAAATAGATACACATGAAATCAATCGCTTTCATTGATATCGAAGTCAGTCTGAAAAATCAGGAAATCCGTGACATTGGTGGAATAAAGGAAAACGGGATTCTTTTCCATTCAGGGTCAATTCCGGAATTCATTTCATTTATTAATGGAACAAGTTTTATTTGTGGCCACAACATATTAAACCATGATTTAAAATATCTTCAGAAACCTTTAGCAGATTCCGGGATACAGCATATTAAGGTAATTGATACATTATTTCTCTCTCCATTGCTTTTCCCAATGGAGCCATATCACCATCTGTTAAAAGATGATAAGCTTCAATCAGAAGAATTAAATAATCCTTTGAATGATTCAATTAAAGCCAGGGATTTGTTTAATGATGAAGTCTCTGCTTTTAATGCACTGGATAATTCATTAAAAATCATCTACTATCTCCTGCTAAATGATAAAAATGAGTTCCAGTCTTTTTTTGAATTCATTGGCTTCAGAACCAGTAGTCCTGATAATGCGGAGAATTTAATACGTCAAAGATTCAACAATTTTATTTGCGGTAATTCAAAATTAGCTGAAATAATTACTGCACATCCGATAGAGCTGGCCTATTGCCTGGCATTGATTAATTGCAACAACAGAAAATCTATCACTCCTCCCTGGGTAATAAAAAACTATCCGGAAGTTGAAAGAATAATGTATCTTCTTAGAAATAAACCATGCATACCCGGATGCAGTTATTGCAATAAATCTCTGGATCATTACGCAGGTCTTAATCATTACTTTGGCTTTAATTCATTTAGAACCTACGGTGGAAAATCTTTACAAGAAGATGCAGTTAAGGCTGCAATTGATAATAAATCGATTTTAGTTGTTTTTCCAACAGGAGGGGGAAAATCATTAACCTTCCAATTGCCTGCTTTAATGAGTGGGGAGAATATTAAAGGACTGACTATTGTAATCTCTCCTCTGCAATCACTGATGAAGGACCAGGTTGATAATCTTGAGAAGATCAATATTACATATGCGGTTACAATCAATGGTTTACTCGATCCTATTGAACGGAGTAAATCATTTGAAAGAGTTCAAGATGGTACTGCTTCAATACTTTACATTTCACCGGAGTCCTTGAGATCAAAAACCATCGAAAGGCTTTTACTGGGAAGAACCATTATCCGCTTTGTCATTGATGAGGCTCACTGCTTTTCTTCGTGGGGACAGGATTTCAGGGTCGATTACTTGTATATCGGTGACTTTATCAAAGCCTTTCAGGAAAAGAAAAACCTTCAGGATAGTATTCCGGTTTCTTGCTTTACTGCAACTGCCAAGCAAAAGGTAATTGAAGATATTTGCAACTACTTTAAAGAAAAATTATCTCTGAATCTTGAAGTATATCGATCCGGGGAATCAAGAACAAATCTTCAGTATAGGGTATTTGAAGAAGGTAATGAACAAGAGAAATATAACAAGCTCCGTAGCCTTATTGAAAGTAAAAAATGTCCCACCATTGTCTATGTTTCCAGGACATGGCAAGCATATTCATTGGCTAAGAGACTAAACGAGGATGGTTTCAATGCAAAGCCTTATCATGGCCAAATGGATGTCAAGGAAAAGTCTGAAAACCAGAATGCTTTTATCTCCGGTAATGTTCAAATAATGGTTGCAACTTCTGCTTTCGGAATGGGTGTTGACAAAAAAGACATTGGGATGGTTATCCATTATGAGATATCTGATTCATTGGAAAACTATGTCCAGGAGTCAGGAAGAGCCGGAAGAGATGAGAATATTGTTGCTGATTGTTATGTTCTGTATAATGAGAATGATCTTGGAAAACACTTTGCACTCCTTAATCAAACCAAATTAAGTATCAAGGAGATAAAACAGGTCTGGAAAGCCATTAAAGGGATTACCAGATTCCGGTCGACTGCATCCAATTCTGCATTGGAGATTGCCCGCAAGGCTGGCTGGGATGAAGGAATAACTGAAATTGAAACACGCGTTAAAACTGCTGTTTCTGCACTCGAAGAGGCAGGTTACTTGAAACGGGGTCAAAATGTACCGCATATTTTTGCAAATAGTATCCTGACAAATAATGCACAGGAAGCAATTGACAAAATCAACTCTTCAGAACGGTTCAGTGAAAAGCAGAAAATAAAAGCAATCAGGATAATAAAAAAACTAATTTCAAGCAAAAGCAAAAGACACTCCAATGACGAAGTTGCTGAATCCAGAATTGATTATATATCTGATCACCTTGGTATTGTAAAGGAAGAAGTTATTAAAATAATTACTTTACTTCGCGAAGAGAAGATCCTGGCAGACACCAGGGACCTGACCGCTTTTATAAAAAAAGGAGACCTTGTAAACCGGTCAAAATCAATTGCTGAAACTTATCGACAAATAGAAGAATTTTTCCTTCAGCAACTGGAAGAAAATGAAAAGACATATCATCTCAAGGAATTGAATGAGAAAGCTATTGAAGCGGGTTGCCAGCATGTTACGCCCAATAAATTTAAAACCATTATCAATTTCTGGGCGATTAAGAATTGGATTAAAAGACAAAATCTGAAGAACTCAAAAAACCATGTCGTCATCCAATGCATCCAACCTAAAGATGAGTTACAGGAAAAATTAAAAAAGAGACATTCTCTTGCAAGATTCATCGTTGAATTTCTTTATGGAAAAATTGACAATAATGCAGATGTAAACGCGGAAGAGGTATTGATAGAATTTTCAGTTATTGAACTACAGGAAGCATATAAGGAGAGTCTTGAACTATTCAAATTTGAAGTTACAACAGATGATATTGAAGATACATTATTCTATTTATCCAGGATTGAAGCAATTAAAATTGAAGGAGGATTCCTGGTTATATATAACACAATGACGATCGAGAGGGTCGAACAAAATATTAAAGCTCAGTATAAAAAAGAGGATTATCAAAAGCTGGATCAGTTTTACAAGAACAAAGTGCAGCAGATACACATTGTTGGAGAGTATGCGAAGAAAATGCTGGAAGATTATCGCGGAGCATTGCAATTTGTGGATGACTATTTTAAATTAAACTATCCTGTTTTTCTCAGCAAATACTTTAAGGGAAGCCGTCTTGATGATATTAATAGAAATTTAACTCCGGCAAAATTCAGGCAGTTATTCGGATCACTATCCACTGCTCAATTGGCAATTATTAATGATAAAGAATCCAAATACATAGTTATTGCAGCCGGTCCCGGGAGCGGAAAAACAAGAGTGCTGGTTCACAAACTTGCTTCCCTGCTTCTGATGGAGGACATTAAGCACGAACAACTTTTAATGCTCACTTTTTCAAGAGCAGCTGCAACAGAATTCAAGAAAAGATTGATAGAACTTTATGGCAATGCGGCAAGATTTATCGAAATCAAAACATTCCATTCCTACTGTTTTGATTTATTGGGAAAAGTTGGCAGTATCGAAAAATCTGATGAGATAATTAATGCTACTATTGAAAAGATTAAAAATCATGAAGTTGAACAGAGCCGTATATCAAAAATGGTTCTTGTAATTGATGAAGCTCAGGATATGGATGTGCATGAGTATAATCTGATTAATGAACTTATAGAAGAAAATGAAGATATGAGAGTGCTGGCTGTCGGTGATGATGATCAGAACATTTTTACATTCAGAGGGGCGGATTCTGTTTATATGGGGAAGTTTATCACTGAAAAGAAAGCAAAAAAATATGAGCTCTTTGATAATTTTCGAAGTAAAAGCAACCTGGTTACATTCTCTAATCAATTTGTCAAGACAATAAAACATAGATTAAAAACATTGCCGATTGTTGCATCTGACAAGAAAAATGGGATTATCAAAACTGTTAAATATCAAAGTAATAATCTGATAGTTCCTACTGTAAATGACATTATTTCGACTGACCTCTCAGGTACTACATGCATATTGACACAGACAAATAAAGAAGCTTTAAATATTACAGGTCTGCTTATAAAGAATGGATTCAAGGCTAAGCTGATCCAAACTAATGACGGATTCAATTTGTATAATCTTTTAGAAGTCCGTTGTTTTCTTGACACCCTTAAATCAACGGATGATTCACCTTCAATTAGTGATAAAAAATGGGAAAGAAGTAAATCAGAGTTATTCAGAAGATTTGACAATAGCTCAAAATGGGAAATCTGTAAAAACATTATCAGAGACTTCGAATCCACAAATACCAGGATAAAATATTTTTCTGATTTAGAAGTATTTATACGTGAATCAAAATTAGAAGATTTTCAAAGGGAAGATGGAGAGACAATCTTTGTATCAACAATACACAAAGCGAAAGGCAAAGAGTTTGATAATGTTTTTATTATGCTCGAGAATTGCGACCTGTCAAGTGATGAAAACAAGCGTATTGTATACGTTGCAATGACCAGAGCCAGACAAAATCTGTTTATCCATCATAACAGTAACTTTTTTGACACATTTCAGGCAGATGGATTAGTTTCTCTTGTTGATTGTGAGAATTATGAATTACCTGAAAAGATAACCATGCAATTATCATTTAGTGATGTCAATCTTGGATTTTTTGAGTACAGGCAATTCCAAATAAACAGTCTCATACCTGGTGATATTTTATGCATTAAGGACGAAGGTCTATCAGATAATACAGGAGATATAGTATTAAAATTCTCAAAGAAATTTAATGAGATTATCTCTCAACTTAAGGATCAGGGATATCACTTACAAAAAGCCAGGATTAATTTTATCGTATACTGGAAAGATTCTGATAAAGAAAAGGAATCAAAGATTATTTTACCAGAACTGGATTTTGAGAAATAGGTAAGGTTTTTGCAGCACGTTATAATACGACGAAGCTGTAAATGACATTGACAAAAAAGACAACAATTAATACATCTGAGTCGTTATCCGGATTGAGCCCCCATTGTTTGGGGAAAAGATGCAGCACAAGTAGAATCCGGAGCAAAGCTGAGACTAGAAATATGGAACAGATAGGCAAGGATAAACATAATAAGCCAGGAAGCTTGCAACATAAAGAACAGTATGCCACTGTATGCGCCCTGTGCTCTGTGCCCTGTGCTCTGTGCCCTGCGCCCTGAGCCCTGTGCTCTGCGCCCTGTGCCCTGTGCCCTGAGCCCTGCGCCCTGTGCCCTGCGCCCTGTGCCCTGTGCCTGTTTCTTTATATTTGAATTGTTAGATATAATATATAAAAGACCAGCTTACAGGTATCATACCACTAAAATCAAAATTAAATTATGATGAAACCCACATGTATTGCATACACAAACACGTATGAATATAATTTTCATACATGTGGGTTCCCCCGCTTGAGCGGGGCAGGCTATCAGACCATTGAAATAAAAATTATATACTCATGAAACAACGTACCATCTTTATAATTTTAAGTTGCATTATTTTATCATCCTGTACTGCAACCAAACTTTTGACATCCAATGTCCAACCTTCAGAAGTTACAAATCTTAAACTACTTGAGCCTTATT
>Ga0302247_1002801_pt1 | contig 10775 bp, 5 predicted proteins | sample AAG_UR_Ile_MG_FD_193529 | JGI IMG/M metagenome (GOLD analysis project Ga0302247, IMG submission 193529) | Enriched activated sludge microbial communities from anaerobic digester in WTTP, New Holstein, Wisconsin, United States - AAG_UR_Ile | ecosystem: Engineered > Bioreactor > Anaerobic >...
ATGCCGTCGGCCACGGCCTCGCAACCGTCGGCGCCCACCTTGGCGCCCGAGTCGGCGCCCACCTTGGCACCGGCGCCGCTGGTGGGGCAGGCGTCGGCCGCGCCCTTCACGCCGTCGCCGTCGGGATCCTCGGGATCCACGACCGGTCCGTCGGGGGTCTTGCGGGGCGTGGGATCACCGGCGACGGGCATCACCACGGGCGGGGGGCCGCCCACGAAGTCGAAGCGCACCTCGAGGCCGGCGCCGAACATCCACGGATCCGCCACGCCGTCCATCCAGAGCTGCTGGATCAGAACGTAGACGCCGGCGCCCAGCGGACAGGTCTGGCAGCGCAGGTCGAGCTTGAGCTGGGTGGAGACCCAGGTGCTCCCGGCGTCGCGTGTCGGCGCGAGGGTGAACGCGGGACCGAAGGCCACGCCGGCCTCCCAGGACTGGGACAGGAAGGGGAACGGCTTCGCCACGCCCGCCAGCAGGACGAGGTCGCCGACGAAGGCCGTCCCAGGGAACATGGCCATGCCCAGGCCGACGGCGACCCGCACGTTCAGATCGGGCAGCAGGCCGGGCAGGGCGAGCTCGCCCGCCCCCCGCAGGGCCACGGCCGTGGTGGAGACGCCCTCGGCCATCCGGTCGTTGAGGTTCAAGAGCACGCCCCCTCCCCCGGTCGCGGACAGGCGGGGCTCCAGGGCGTTCGCGGGGGTGGAGGCGCCAAGCAGGCACAGACAGCAGATCGCGGCGAACTGTTTCATGGGTTCACTTCTTCTTGTTGGCCTTGCGGGCCCGGCGGGCATCCTTGCGCTTCTTCTTGAGCTTGTCCTTTTCGGCCGACGTCAACTGGGGGCGCTTCTTGACCGGACCGCCGGGGCCCATGCCCATGGGATCCTCTCCGGGACCGGGACCGCCCATGCCGCCCATGCCGGTGAAGCTCATCAATTCATCCATGTTGAGCTCCTTCATGGCCTTGAGCTGGGAGAGCTGCTTGAAGCCCGGGAGCTTGCTGAGCAGGCCTTTGTTCTGTCCCATGGCGCCCATGATCTGGCGCATGGTGACGAACCGGACCAGGAGCTGGCGGACGTCCTCTTCCTGCCGGCCGCAGCCCCGGGCGACGCGCTTCACCCGGCGTTCGTCGAAGGTGATGGGGATCTTCTTGGCCTGCTTCATCTTCATCCGGTTGAACCAGTCGCCCGGCAGCTGGAAGAACAGATCGGGCTTCTTGCGCTCGGCGAACGTCATGGAGCGGATGATCGCCTCGATGCGCACGAGCTCGCGGTCGTCGAGGACCACGTCCTTGGGCAGGCCGTCGGGGAAGAACGGCAGCTTCTCGATCATGTCCTTGAGCGACCCCATCTTCTGGATCATGCGGATCTGCTCGAGGAAGTCCGCCATGTCGAACTTGCCCGCGAGCATGCGCTCGGCGTCCTCCTCGGCCTTCTCGGCGTCGACGACGCCCTCGAAGTCCTTGACCAGGCCCACCACGTCGCCCATGCCCAGGATGCGCTGGGCCATGCCCTCGGGGCGGAACACCTCGAGCTTGTCCAGGCTCTCGCCGATGCCGAGGAACTTGATGGGCTTCCCGGTGACGGTCTTCACCGAGAGCGCGGAGCCGCCGCGGGCGTCGCCGTCGAGCTTGGTGAGGATGGAGCCGGTGATGGTGAGGCGCTCGTCGAAGGCCTTGGCCGTCTTGACGGCGTCCTGGCCGATCATGGAGTCGAGCACGAGGAAGATGTTGCCCGGGTTCACCCGGCGCTTGATCTCGGCGAGCTCCTCCATGAGGACCTCGTCGATGGCGAGCCGGCCGGCGGTGTCCAGCAGCACGGTGTCGCGGCCGTTCATCTTGGCGTGCAGGACCGCGCGCTCGCAGATGCCCGGCGGATCCTTGACGCCCTCCTCGGCGTACACGGGGTAGCCCAGGCGGGAGCCCAGGACCTTCAACTGCTCCACGGCGGCGGGGCGGTAGACGTCGGCGGCCACCATCATCGGCTTGCGGTTGTAGGTCTTCTCGAGGTAGCGGGCCAGCTTGGCGCAGGTGGTGGTCTTGCCGGAGCCCTGCAGGCCGACCATCATGACCACGGTCAGGCCCTTCTTGGGCATCTCGAGCTGGGCGTCCACCGGGCCCATCAACTGCACGAGCTCGTCGTAGCAGGCCTTGATGAAGTGCTCCCCCGGGCTGACCTTCATCTTCTGGCCGGCCTTCCCGGCCTTGAGCTGCAGGATCTGGCCGGCGAGCCGCTCCTTGACCTTGCCCAGGAAGTCCTTGGCGACCTTGAAGTCCACGTCGGCCTCGAGCAGGGCCATGCGCACGTCGCGCAGCGCCTCGGCGATGTTTTCGTCGTTGATCTCGGCGACGCCCATCAATTTGTGGCGGGCCGCGCGGAATCCGTTGGTCAGGGTGTCGAGCATGGGTCCAAATCTCCGATGGCTACAACTGATGTTCGATAAAGTACAGGATCAGGTATTCTTCCGCGATGCGCTTGGGCCCGGCCGCGCCGGTCACGCGCCGGCTGCGCGCCTCCTGGATCCGCTTCTTGAAGAAACGGTAGATGCCCAGCGAGCGTTCCTGCAGGCTGTCCTGCGCGCCCCGCGGCAACCCGGTCGCATCTAAGTCCAGACCCGCCGTGGATGCAAGCCCGATCCGCTCCCGCTCCAGCGTTTTTTCGCGCAATTCCTCGGTAGTGGTGCCAAACAGGAACTCCGAAAAGGCCTCGGAGATCTCCGTCTCCTCGAAGTTCTCGGCGAAGAACTCGATGAAATGCTCGGTGGCGCCCAGGCTGAGCATGGAGGTGATCTCGGAGATGCCCATGAGGGTGCCGATGGTGACCCGCACCTGGCGGCGGGCCTCCCAGATGCCCTCGAGCAACGGGGCAAAGTTGCGCATGGCCTGGATGGCGGCCTCCTCCCACAGGGTGAGCAGGAAACGGGCGGCGGCGCGCCGGTGCTTCTCGGCCACCCGCGGGGAGGAGACGACCGACGCGAGCAGCTCGGCGGTCATGCGGTTGTAGATGCGGTGGCACAGGCAGCGCTCCAGGCGGGAAAGGAGCTCGGTCCGGTCAACGGGGTCCTGGATCCGACCCTCGACGGCGGCCGCCAGGTAGCCCCAGAAACTGATCTCGAGGTCGATCAGGGACTTGCCGATGATCGTGCGGCCCGGCAGGCGCAGGTCGAAGTCGCTCAGATGGGCGACGCCCAGGATGTCGATGTCGGTGTCCAGCGGATCACCGCCGGCCAGGCGAACCCGGTCCACCTCGGGCATCTCCAGGACCAGGGCGTGGAAGCGCTGGATCCGGTTCCACTTCAGACAGATGCGGGAGACCAGCCCGTCCTGGCCGGGCACCTGGGCGAGCAGGTCGACCACGTCGAGGATCAGGCCGAACTCGTCGGGCGTGAAGGAGCCCACGTTGGGGCGTTTCTCGGGGGCGGCCGGAGAGGGGGGCATGCGGCCTGCGGTTGAGCGGATCCGACGGGATCCTAGTGGTTGAAGCGGGCGCCGATGCCGAACTGCAGGTACTGGTCCGCGGCGCTCTCGGCGGTCCGGGCGCCCTTGTCGTTGAAGGAGAACGCGTAGCGCGCGAAGTCGAAGGTCGCCACGAGCTCCAGGTTGGGGGTGAGCTTGTAGCCGAACAGGAAGCGGAAGCCCAGACCGAACAGGCTGGATTCGCCGTAATACTCACCCTCGGCGAGGTCGCCGGCCGCCAGCGGCAGATAGAAGGAAGCCCCCGCCTCGACCACCGCGATGCTGGCCAGGTTCAGGCGCACGTCGACGCCCAGGTCGATGGAGGAATAGGAGACCGACGGGACGTCCAGGACGTCCTTCTTGGCGAAGCTCCAGGTGCGCATGGCGTAGCCCAGGCGCGGCGTGAGGTGGATGTTCTCACCCACCGGGTGGCGGTAGAGCAGGGCGAAGTTGAGATCCATGACGGTCGTGCCGACCTTGTTGTCCTTGTCGTTGGCCGGGTAGCTCTCGAAGGCGGGCAGGAACAGGCCGGACAGGTTCAGGCCGAACCGGGCGCCCAGGCTCTCGGGGCTGGACAGCGCCAGCGGATACAGGGCGACCTTGATGGCGGGGGCCAGGCTCGGCGACGAGGTCTTGTAGTACGGCTCGGTGGTGGGCTGGAAGTCCAGATTGCGCTGCAGGAAGCCGAGCATCAGGCCGGCCTGGATGGCCGGGACCTGGTTGGGGACGATGGCCTTGGGCGGCTTGACGACCTTGGTCTTGTCGGCGTCCAGGGGCTCGACCTTCTCGACCTTCTCATCGACCTGGGGGACGACCGGGGTCTCGTCCTTGGGCTCCTCGGGGGGCGTGTATTCCTTCATCTCCTCGATGTCCATGAGGACCAGGGCGGCCATCTCCTCGACCTGTTTCTGGGAGGGCTTGCCCTTGAACGTGTACTCCTTGGCCGGCAGGGGCTCGCCGGTCTCCCAGGAAAAAATCTTGGTCTTGAACACGAAGGACCCCTTGACCTTGTTGATCTCGGCGCCGACGAAGGCGGTGATGGAGAACTGCCTGGAAATCTTTTTCACGGTGTCCGGTGCGAGGTCCCTGAAGTCGATCTCGTCGCCCTCGGCCTCCTTGAGGTCCTTTTTGAGGACGTACTCGTAGTTGTTCTTGAGCAGGTCCTGGATGAAGCCGCGGACGGTCTTGCCGTGATCCTTGGCGGCATCCGCGTCGAACGGGAGCAGGACCACGCGTTTCTTGGCGAGCGCGGTCGCGGGCCGGAGCGTGAACATCGAGAGCGCGGCGGCGAGGAGAACGAACATGATGGAAGACGGTTTCTGCATGGGAATACCTTCCTTTACGCCTCAAATCCGTCCTGCATCTTATATGATGACAGTGGCCAGTTCAAGCTGACTTTGCCGGCTGCAGACTATTTTCGGGCCGGAACCAGGCGGGCCGGTCGGCCCTTGTCTTTGAAATGTATGCGGAGAATTTTACCGACGATCAGCCCAGGGTTGGAATGCCACAGGCGGGACTACCCTGGGGGCGCGTCGGATGCTGATCTTCGCGGACGCCTAGCCCTTGAAGTTCTTCACGAGGTCTTCGACGACGGCCGGGTCGGCCAGGGTGGAGGTGTCACCCAGGTTGCCGAAGTCCTTGACGGCGATCTTCTTCAGGATGCGGCGCATGATCTTGCCCGAACGGGTCTTGGGCAGGCCATCGGCGTACTGGATGTGATCCGGGGTCGCGATGGGGCCGATCTCCTTGCGGACGTGGGCCACGAGGGTCTTGATCAGGGCGTCGGTCTTCTCCACGCCCTTGTTCAGGGTCACGAACGCGTAGATGCCCTGGCCCTTGATCTCGTGGGGGAACCCGACGACGGCGGCCTCGGCGACGGTCTCGTGGGAGACCAGCGCGCTCTCGACCTCGGCGGTGCCCATGCGGTGGCCGGAGACGTTGATGACGTCGTCGACGCGGCCGGTGATCCAGTAGTAGCCGTCGGCGTCGCGGCGGGCGCCGTCACCGGTGAAGTACCGGCCGGGGAACGAGGAGAAGTAGGTCTCGATGAAGCGGTTGTGGTTCTTGTAGACGGAGCGGGTGATGCCCGGCCACGGGAACTTGATGCACAGGTTGCCCTCGTTCACGCCGTCGAGCTCCTTGCCGGCGTCGTCGACCAGGATCGGCTGCACGCCGAAGAACGGACGGGTCGCGGAGCCCGGCTTGATCTTCGTGGCGCCCGGCAGCGGGGTGATCATGATGCCGCCGGTCTCGGTCTGCCACCAGGTGTCAACGATGGTGCAGCGGCCGCCGCCGACCTCGTTGAAGTACCACATCCAGGCCTCGGGGTTGATGGGCTCGCCCACCGTGCCCAGCACGCGCAGGGAGGTCAGGTCGTGCTTGCGCACGGGCTCGGGGCCTTCCTTGGCGATGGCGCGGATGGCGGTCGGCGCGGTGTAGAAGATGTTGACCTTGTGGCGCTCGACGATGTCCCAGAAGCGGTCCACGTCGGGGTAGTTGGGCACGCCCTCGAACATGATCGAGGTCGCGGCGTTGGCCAGCGGCCCGTAGACGATGTAGGAGTGGCCGGTGACCCAGCCGATGTCGGCGGTGCACCAGTAGATGTCCTCGGGCTTGTAATCGAAGACGTACTTGTGGGTGACGGCGGCCTGCAGCAGGTAGCCGCCCGTGGTGTGCATGACGCCCTTGGGCTTGCCGGTGGAGCCGGAGGTGTAGAGGATGAACAGGGGATCCTCGGCGTCCATGACCTCGTACGGGCACACGGGGCGGGTGCACTGCATCTCGTCGTGCCACCACACGTCGCGCTCGGCGTTCCACTTCACTTCCATGTTGTTGCGGCGGACGACGATCACGTGCTGGACCGGGGTGTCCTCGGCGGAGATGGCGGCGTCGGCGGCCTCCTTCAGGGGCACGGGCTTCTTGCCGCGGAAGGTGCCGTCGGCGGTGACGAGGACCCGGGCGCCCGCGTCGTTGATGCGGTCACGCAGAGCGTCGGAGGAGAAGCCGCCGAACACGATGGAGTGGATCGCGCCGATGCGGGTGCAGGCGAGCATGGTGATGGCCAGCTCGGGGATCATGGGCAGATAGATCGCCACGCGGTCGCCCTTCTTCACGCCGTAGCGCTTGAGCACGTTCGCGGCGCGGCAGACCTCGAGGTACAGGTCACGATACGTGTACTTCTTGATCTCGGAGGGGTCGTTGCCTTCCCACAGGATGGCGATCTTGTCGGCGTTGCCGTCGACCAGATGGCGGTCCAGGCAGTTGGCGGAGACGTTGATCTTGCCGCCGCGGAACCACTCGATGTGGCCCTTGGTGAAGTCCCAGTCGAGGACCTTGTTCCACTTCTTGTCCCAGGTCAGGAACTCCTCGGCCCGCTTGGCCCAGAAACCTTCGGGATCCTTCACGGACTCTTCATACATCGAGAGGTACTTGTCGTTGTCGATGTAGGCGGTCTTCTTCAGATTCTCGGGGATATCGAAAATTCTCTGTTCAAATTGGACTTCCGGCATGTGTTACTCCTTATTTCTGGAAACGTTGGGGTTGCACTGATTCACCATGAACCAATTTGGCCGCCTGATCTCTAGTGTTGTTGCCGGCGCTTGGCAACAGTTCCCCGCAATTTTTCCGGCGGCCGGAGTTGGCGCATGTGAAAAATACTTAAAAATCCTTGATAACTCAGGAGATTTCGACTGTGAATTTGGCATTGACATGAGCATGAAATTAATAATAACACCTTTGAAAGTGGATCATTCCCGCGGCCAATTTGTACCAGTTGTGAAATTCCTGAATGTTTTTCGATACTTCTTGGACAGTCGCTCGGATTCGTGTTTTTTCTAACGATTAACCCGCTTTCCGATGGCTCCCCGCGCGGGTCATTTTGTTTGGATTTCAGCTGGACAGGGGTTTCTCCCCGAGTGTATGAATTCCGACGGAAAGGAGAGCTGATCTTATGGATATTCGCACAGACGTCGTGACCCGGTTCGTGAAATACGTGCAGGTGGACACCCAGAGTCAGGAGCCGGAGCATCCCCAGGGTCCGCACCCGTATCCGAGTACGGAGAAACAGAAGGATCTGGGCTACATGCTGGTGCAGGATCTCAATGAGATCGGCCTCGAGAACGTGGAGATCGACCAGTGGGGTTACGTGACCGCCACGCTGCCCTCGAACGTGACCCACGAGGTGCCGGTGGTCGGCCTGATCGCCCACATGGACACCAGCCCGGCCGCCTCCGGCAAGGACGTGAAGCCGCTGTTCCACGAGAACTACGACGGCGGCGTGATTCATTACCCGGACGCCCCCTGGCAGGTGCTCGACCCGGCCGACTGCCCCGAGCTGCGCAACCAGGTCGGCAACACCATCATCACGTCCTCGGGCACCACCCTTCTGGGCGCGGACAACAAGGCCGGCGTGTCCGAGATCATGTCCGCGGTGCGATATCTCAAGGAAAATCCCCAGATCCTGCATGGCCCGATCCGCGTCGGGTTCACCTGCGACGAGGAGATCGGCGCCGGCGTCGACCACTTCGACATCGAGAAGTTCGGCGCGAAGTACGCCTACACGGTCGACGGCGAGACCGTCGGCATCATCGAGAACGAGACCTTCAGCGCCGACTCCGCCGAGCTCGAGGTCAAGGGCGTCGAGATCCACCCGGGCTTCGCCAAGGACCGCCTGGTCAACGCGGCCCTCATCGCCGCCCACTTCATCACCCGGCTGCCCCGCGAGAGCGCCCCCGAGACCACCGAGGGCCGCCAGGGCTACCTGCACGCCTACACCATCAAGGGCGGCGTCGACCGCACGGTCGTCAAGATGCTGGTGCGCGACTTCGACGACGAGGGGCTGGTCCGCTTCGAGAACCTGCTGCGCAGCATCGCCGACGACCTGCGCCGCGAGTTCCCCAAGGCCGAGATCAACCTCACTGTCAACGAGCAGTACCGCAACATGCGCAAGTACATCGACGGGCACCCCCGGGTCATCGAGGCCGCGATGGAGGCCGTGAAGGCCGCCGGCCGCGAGCCGCGCCTGGGCGTGATCCGCGGCGGCACCGACGGCTCCCGGCTCTCTGCCATGGGGCTGCCGACCCCCAACATCTTCACGGGCGGCCACAACTTCCACAGCACCCGTGAGTGGGTGAGCGCCGAGGACATGGTGTTCACCGTGAAGACCCTCGTCGAGCTGGCGCGCACCTGGGCGCTTCCCCGCTAGGCACCCGCCGGGGCCCGCTCCCCGCCCTTTCGCGAGGCCCGCGCCCGTGCACCCCTTCCTCTTCTCCGACCTCCTCGGCGCCGTCCTGTCCGTCTCCCTCGGGCTGTCCGTCCTTTTGCGCGAACGCAACCGGCTCGTGCCTCGGTGGTTCTTCCTGTTCACGGCCGGCGTGGGTGCCCTCTTCGCGCTGGCCGCGCTGCGGCCCGGACCGGCAGGATCCCCGGAGCTCGCGCGCGTGGCCCTGTCGGTGGCCACGGGGTGGCTGGGGATCCGCTTCTTCTTCCTGCTGATGCACGGCCAGCGCCGGTTCCCCCACTGGAAGGGGCCGCTGATCATGACCGTGCTCCAGGTGGCGCTGGCCGGGCTCCTCGCCTCGGGCGCGCCCTGGCAGGCGGCCCCCTGGCAGGTGAGGCTGGCCGAGGGCCTCTTCCTGGTCTACGGCACCGGCTGGGTGATCGCCGACATGCTCCAACTGGCGCGCCGGACCACCCACCGCGCGGCCCTGGGGCGCATCCAGATCCTGCTGGTGGCGACGGCGCTTCTGGCCGTGGCCTTCCCGGCCACCCGCTCCTGGCGGGCGGACAGCCCGGTGTGGCACGCAGCCGGCAACGCCGCCGTGCTGCTGTACCTGTATTTCCTCAGCCAGACGATCCTGCACCAGCGCCTGCTCGATCTCGACGAGATGCTCACGCGCCTGTCGGTGCTCGCCGGGCTCGTCACCGTCATCGCCGGGATCTACCTGGGGATGCTCTCCTTCATCCCGCAGGCCGATCGAGAGCTCTTCCGGCTCAACGTGGTGGGCGCGTCGGTGATCGTCGTGCTGCTGCTGGATCCGCTCTCCCAGTTCGCAGAACGGTGGCTCTTCCGCACCCTGTTCTACCGCCGCAAGGAGCTGGAGGGGCGGCTGCGGGACACCTCGCGGAGGCTGGACGTGCTGCCGGCCTCGGGGAACGCGGCCGCGGACCTGGTGCTCGAGGGCCTGATGGAGAGCCGGCGGGTCGCCACCGCCTGCCTGTACGTGCTCTCTCCGGGGCGGCCCGAGTTCGTCCGCCTGGGGGCCCTGGGGCGCGACTTCCCCCTGTTCTCGCCGCCCGGTGCCTGGGCCGGCCTCTGGGAGCGCCTGGAGGTCGAGGACCTGGTCACCCGCGAGGACGTCGAACTCGAGCTCGAGCGGCTCTCCCGTGGCTGGCTCGCCCCGCGTCCCTCCTTCGAGGCGCAGGCGGTGCTGCGGGCGCTGGACGAGCTGGCCGCCGACGCCTGTTTCCCGGTCCACGCCCATGACCGGCTCACCGGATTCCTGGCCGTGGGGGACGCCGCGCGCAAGAACCCCTACGCCAAGAGCGAGCTCGCCGAGTTCCAGCGGCTGGCGCAGAAACTGGGCGCCGTGTTCACCAGCCTGGATCGCCAGAGTCAGGTGCGCCGGCAGGAGCACCTGGCCGCCCTGGGCCAGCTCGCCGCCGGCCTCGCCCATGAGATCCGCAACCCCCTGGGGGCGATCTGGGGCGCCGTGCAGGTGCTCGAGAGCCCCCAGGCCCGGGAGTTGAACGAGGACGAGCGCGCGGACTTCTTCCGCATCGTGGCCCAGGAGGTGCACCGGATGAACCGCGTGGTGCTGGATTTCCTCGAGTACGCGCGGCCGGCCCTCGACCGGGGCGAGCCGATCCGGCTGCAGGAGGCCTGCGCGCGGATGCTGCCCCTGCTCCAGGGCGCCGCGGCCCCGGTCGGCGTGACGCTGGAGCAGCCGGAGGAGCTCCTGGTGGTCCACATGGACGAGGACAAGTTGCGCCAGATCCTGCTCAACCTGGTGCTCAACGCCAGGGATGCCCTGGAAGCGGACGGCAATCCCGGGGGCGCATCGGAGCCCCTGACCGTGACGATCCGGGCGGCCCGCCGCGGCGACGAGGTCCTCCTGGAGGTGATCGACGAGGGCGGCGGGATCCCGCCCGAGGCCCTGGCTCGCGTGTTCGAACCGTTCTTCACCACCAAGGAGAAGGGCACCGGCCTGGGGCTGCCCATCTGCGCCCGCCTCATGGAGGCCTCGGGCGGCCGGCTGGAGCTCGCCTCGGAGGGGGGGCGCACCACCGCCACCCTGCGCTGGCCCGGTGCATCGGTTCCGGTGCTTGA
>Ga0302247_1002802_pt1 | contig 10774 bp, 7 predicted proteins | sample AAG_UR_Ile_MG_FD_193529 | JGI IMG/M metagenome (GOLD analysis project Ga0302247, IMG submission 193529) | Enriched activated sludge microbial communities from anaerobic digester in WTTP, New Holstein, Wisconsin, United States - AAG_UR_Ile | ecosystem: Engineered > Bioreactor > Anaerobic >...
GTCCCAGAGGGCCTTGAGAAAATCGTCCATCCGGGGGCCTTCCACCCGGATCATGACGAGGCATCGCTTGCTGCCCTTCAGGGGGTGCACGAGCACCGTCTGGAGGTCGAGCCGGTGACGCTTGCATAGCTCGACGACGTCATAGATGATGTTCTGTCGCTCGCCGGCGGGAACGCTGAAGCAGATCCGCACGTTGTTGTCGCCGGCCCGCGCAATGCCGCAGAGGGCCTCGAGGACGTCGCAGTCCGTGATGATGCCGACGAGCTGATCGTCCTTCAGGACCGGCAGGGCGCCGATCTTTTTCTCCCGCAGCAGGACCCCCACGTCTTCGAGCGCCGTATTCGGACCGCAGGTGACGAGATCCCTCGTCATGGCCTCGGACACGGTGTGCTGCCTGAGAAGCTCCGCGTCCGGGGCCGGCAGCTCCCCCCTGAGCTTGACGGGGTGGACGTAGGGGTAGAGGTCGGAAAGGGTGATGATGCCGCAGAGCCTGTTCTGGGAGGACAGGACCGGCAGGCGCCGGATATCGTGCCTGAGCATGAGGTTCAGGGCATCGTAGAGACTCGTTTTCTCCAGGGCAACGATGGGGGATTCGGTCATCCAGTACCGGACCAGCATTTCCGCACCTCGCAAAAAAACGTTCCTGGCTCGAAAGGAAACAAGTTTCATGCCAGGTACAGCCCCCTGCAGGGTCTTCAAGCGGGAGCCGCGACGACCGGGCAGGCGAATCCTTCAGCCCGTCCGGAAGGAGACCGTGTCGCAATGTCATTGAGAAGGAGCGAAGCGACTAAAGCAATCTCGGATGTTCCGGAAAAGATCGAGGTGCCGCGCTCCCGCCGGTCGCTCGCAATGGCGAGAGCCGATGATGACACAGTCTCAAAGGGGGGTCGGGCGAGCACTCCCTTTCGACTTCTCCGGGCTTCCCCGCTTCCTCCCCTACCGGGCCCTGCCCTTGCCGCTGATCTGCACCACCACTTGCCGCTTCCGCGGCCGGTTGTCGAAGTCGCAGAGGATCACCTGCTGCCAGGCGCCCAGCACGAGTTTCCCTTCGATGACGGGGATCGTCAGCGACGGCCCCAGCAGGGCCGCCCGGACGTGGGAATAGCCGTTTCCGTCGCCCCAGCGGGCGTCGTGGCGGTAAGACATGCCCTCCGGCGCGAGGCGCTCGACCGCCTCCCGCAGGTCCTCGACGACGCCGCTTTCGTACTCGATGGTCGTCAGGGCCGCCGTCGAGCCCGGCACGAAGACGAGGACCTGGCCCTCGACGATGCCCGATTCCCGGATCGTCCCCGAAACCTCCCGCGTGATATCGATCAGATCCGTCTTCGCCGTCGTCGGGAAGCTCAGCACGCAGCTCTTGATGTCCATCCCGCACCTCCCCTCGCGAATCAGGCATTCCCTGAATGACCGTCGCTCTGCGCCGCTTGAACGGGATTCTGGAACGCGAAGTTCGGCGTGTTTTTGGTAACCGCTCTTCGCGAAGCGGAACGGCCGCAGCGCAAACTGTGCGAGCCCGAAGGGCGAGTTTTTGCGCCTGCAGTGCCGCGAGCGTTAGAGCGGTCAAAAACCGTCGATTCGCGAGAAGAATCCCGGTCGAGCGCCTAAACTAAACCACAGCACTCATTCAGTTTCAAGGCCCTGATTCGCCCCAAAATGAACCTTGTCTTCGCCGCAAAGATTTGATAGTCAGGAATCCTTGCACGCAACACCGTTCATATTCCAATCCGTCGCGGGACAGCGGATGAAAAAAACCAGGCGGGGCGGCGACGCCCTCAAGCAGGCCCGGGATGTCTTGAAGATCGAGGCGGAGTGCATCCTCGGGCTCATCCCCAGGCTCGATCGGAACTTCACGAAGGCCGTCGACACCATCTACAGGGCCAAGGGGCGCGTCATCGTGTCGGGAATCGGCAAGTCCGGCCTCATCGGGCGCAAGATCGTCGCCACCTTCACGAGCACGGGGACCCCGGCCATCTTCCTGCACCCCGTCGAGGGGATGCACGGGGACCTCGGCATCGTGACGAAGGGCGACGTGCTCATTGCCATTTCCAACAGCGGGGAAACGACCGAGCTCAACCAGCTCATCGCGCGCATCGCCCCGATCGAGCTGCCGCTCATCGCCCTGACGGGAAACCCCCGGTCGACCCTGGGGCAGGCAAGCGACATCGTCATCGATGTGGGGGTGGCCCGCGAGGCCTGCCCCTTCGGCCTTGCCCCCACCTCGAGCACCACGGCGGCGCTGGCCATGGGGGATGCCCTGGCGGTGGCCCTGACGGAAAAGCGAAACTTCGGCGAGAAGGATTTTCTGAAGTTTCACCCGGGCGGGACGCTGGGCCAGCGGCTCATGAGCAAGGTGAGGGACACCATGATCACGGGTGACCGCATCCCCCGCGTCTACGCGGGCTCCCCCGCCCTGGAGGCCGTCGGGGAGATCGACCGCCGGAACCTGGGCTTCGTCCTCGTCACGGACCGCCGGAACCGCCTGAGGGGGATCCTGACGGACGGCGACGTGCGCCGCTGCGTCACGCGCGGTGTGCGCTTCGAGGCCGTCCCCGTCGACGACGTCATGACGACAACGCCCCGGACGATCGACGAGAACGCCACCCTGGCCAAGACCGTGGAGACCATGGAGACCTTCGAGATCACCACCCTCGTCGTGACGGGGAAAAAAGGCGCCCTCAAGGGCTACATCCACCTGCACGACATCTTCGGCCGCGGCGGCACGCTGCGGATCTCCGTGCCCAATTCCAACGGGCGGGAGGCCTGATTCGGCAAGACAACATCCCCGGCAGGCAAGCGGGGTGTTATGGATCGCGAAAGGAGGAGCCATCATGAAACGCTGGGTTGGAGTCATCACGGTTGCGCTGTTCGTCCTGGGAGGGACGGCGGCGGCGACGGCGGCAGGCTACAAGGCGGAGTACAAGCTCTCCACGGTGCTCGCCAAGCCCATGCCCTGGGGCATCGCCGGCGAGCGCTGGGCCGAGCTGATCAAGGAAAAGACGCAGGGGCGGATCCTCGTCAGGCAGTACCCGGGCACGAGCCTCGTGGGCGGCGATCAGACCAAGGAGTACACCGCCATCCGCCAGGGCGCCATCGACATGGCCATCGGCTCCACCATCAACTGGTCCCCCCAGGTGAAGGAGCTCAACCTCTTCGCCATGCCCTTCCTCATGCCGGACTACAAGGCCATCGACGCCCTCACGCAGGGCGAGGTCGGCAGAGAAATCTTCAGGATCCTCGAGAGCAAGGACACGGTTCCCCTGGCCTGGGGCGAGAACGGCTTCCGGGAGCTCTCCAACTCCAAGCACCCGGTCCGCAAGCCCGAAGACCTCAAAGGCCTCAAGATCCGCGTCGTCGGCTCGCCGCTCTTCCTGGAGACCTTCGCGGCCCTCGGCGCCAACCCGACCCAGATGAGCTGGGCCGATGCGGTTCCGGCCCTCTCGAGCGGCGCCGTGGACGGGCAGGAAAACCCGCTGACGGTCTACACGGTGGCCAAGCTGTCGACGGCGGCCAACCAGAAGTACCTGACGATCTGGGGCTACGTGGCCGACCCGCTGATCTTCGTCGTCAACCGGGAGGTCTGGAACAGCTGGACGCCGGAGGATCAGAAAGCCGTGCGCGAAGCGGCCGTCCAGGCGGGCAGGGAGAACGTCGTCCTGGCCCGCAAAGGCCTCGTGCCCCCGAACGACACGCTGCTCAAGGAGATCAAGGCATCGGGGGTCAACGTGGCGGCCCTGACGCCGAAGGAAAAAGAGGCCTTCCGGAAGGCGACCCGGTCCGTCTACGACAAGTGGGCCAGGCAGATCGGTCCCGACCTGGTCAAGAAGGCCGAGCAGGCCGTGGCCAAGCGGAAATAACGATCCTCCCGGAGCATTGACCGGCGGCGGCACGCGCCCGCGCGGACGGACGCGGACGCGCGCCGACGCGTTTCGCCGGTCCGGACCTGCAGCGTGTGGAGCTGCCGACGCATGGAATGCCAACCCCCGCGGGAGACCGAAGGGATCAAGACCCGGGTGCCTCTCAAACTCGAGGAATACGCGGCCGGGATCACGATCGGCCTGCTCGGGCTCATCACTTTCGCCAACGTGGTGGTGCGTTACCTGACGGACTTCTCCTTCGCCTTTACCGAGGAGATCTCCATCTTTCTCATGGTGCTCGTGGCCCTTCTCGGCGGCTCGAGCGTCATGGCCAAGGGCGGGCACCTGAGCATCCTGTTCGTCGTGGACCGGCTCCCGCCGGGGCGCAGGCGCCTCGCGTTCTGCGCGGCCCAGGCGCTCTCGGTCCTCATGTTCGCCCTGCTCGCCTACTACGGCGCCCGGATGGCCTGGGACGAGTACCGCTTCGAGGTCACCTCGCCCGGCCTCGGCGTGCCCACCTGGTACTACACCGTATGGCTCCCCGTCCTGTCGCTGGCCATCTGCGGCCGCGCCGCCGGCGCGGCGATCCGGACATGGAGGAGGAAGCCATGATGGTCCCGGTCTACCTCCTCTTCGGCGCTTTCTTCGTCATGATGTTTGCCGGCGTGCCCATCGCCGTCTCCCTGGGTCTGGCGGGGACCCTCGCCATCGCCCTGGGAAAGCTCGGCATCATGGCCTTCCCGACGAACTTCTACACGGGCATCGCGAAGTACCCCCTGCTGGCCATCCCCATGTTCGTGCTGGCCGGCGCCATCTTCGACCGGGCCGGGGTCGCGGGGCGCCTGCTCCGGTTCACCGAGGCCATCATCGGCCGCGGCCGGGGCGCCCTGGCCGTGATCACGATTCTGGTGGCCATGATCGTCGGCGGCATCTCCGGCTCGGGGCCCGCCTGCACGGCCGCCGTGGGCGGCGTCATGATCACCGCCATGATCCGCAACGGCTACCCGCCCGCCTTCGCGGCCTCCGTCACGGCTGCCGCCGGCTCGACGGACATCCTGATCCCGCCGTCGGTGGCCTTCATCGTCTACAGCGTGCTCGTGCCGTCGGCCACGGTGCCCGCGCTCTTCGTGGGCGGCGTCATCCCCGGGATCCTGGCCTGCATCCTGCTCATCATCCCGGCCCTCTACCTGAGCCTGAAGCACAACTTCGGCGTCGATCTCAGCACCGATCCCAAGCCGAAATTCTGGCCCTCGCTCCGCGACGCCTCCTGGGCCCTGGCAGCCCCCGTTCTCATCCTGGGGGGATTGCGCACGGGCTGGTTCACGCCCACCGAGGCGGCGGTCATGGCCGTCGTCTTCGGCCTCTTCGTCGGCTTCGTGGTCTACCGCTCGCTCAGCCTGCGCGACCTGTTCGAGCTGCTCATCGAGTCCGCCGAGACCTCCGCGGTCATCCTCGTCGTGATCGGGCTTGCAAGCGTGTTTGCCTGGGCCACGGCCACGCTGGGCATCGTGGACCCCATCACCCGCGGCCTGGTGTCCCTGGGGGGCGGGAATTCGCTCGCCGTGCTGTTCATCCTGCTCGTCTTCCTGAAGGTCGCCGGGATGTTTCTGGACGGCATCTCCATCTTTCTCATCTTCTGCCCGCTCATGGTCCCCATCGCCAACGATTTCGGGTGGGACCTGGTGTGGTTCGGCGTGCTCATGACCTACGTCATCGCCCTCGGGCAGTTCTGCCCGCCCATGGCCGTCAACCTCATGGTGAGCTGCCGGCTGACCGGCGCCTCCATGGAGTCCACCGTCCGGTGGGTCATCTGGCTTCTGCTCTTCATGGGACTGGGACTGGTGGCCATGGTCTTCTTCCCTCAGCTCGTCCTGTGGCTTCCGGACGTGCTCGGCTTCATGTAATCGCCTGCTCCCGGCATCCCCCTGTCCGCCCCGCCCGCGCCGCGCCCCGGGCACCGTTTTTGCAGCGTTTCGCGATTCGGAGGGCAGAGGGGGCAGGCATCCGGCTTCTCCTTCCCTGACAGCCTGTCGTGATTTTTGAACCGCCCGACGCCGGCATAGGGAATCCGTGCCGGCCGAAAAGAGAAGCGGCCTGAGGCCATGAAAAGAGCCGTCGTGCAGAAGAAAACCGCCGTCAAGAGAAAAGAGACCCCGAAGGCGGCAGCGGAAAAGAGCGCAGTGGGCCGACCCGCACCGGAAGCCGCGCGGGCGAGGGTCTTCGACTCCGACGCGCTCATCGACTCCACGGGAGGGATGGTCTTTGTCGCCTCCCCCGATCTGCGCCTCGAGTACATGAACGAGACGGCCCGGAGACGGATCGGGCGGGACCTGACCGGAAACCCCTGTTTCAAGGTTTTTTACGGCTTCGAGGAGCGCTGCCCCTGGTGCCTGGCCGGTCTCGTCCTGCAGGGCGAGACGATCCGGCAGGAAGTCCTGAACCCGTCAGACAACCGCTGGTACTCCAGCGTCCTGACGCCCCTGCGCCGGGAGGACGGTTCCGTCTGCCTTCAGGCCCTCGTTTTCGATGTGACCGAGCAAAAGGAGGCCCGGGCGGAGCTTCTGCGGAACGAGGCCCTCCTTCGGAGCATTCTCCAGGCCGCCCCGGCGGGCGTCGGGATGGTCCGGAACCGGATCATCGAATGGACCAACGAACAGGTCAGTCGCATCACGGGGTACGCCCCGGAGGAATTGAAGGGCAGAAGCGCCCGGGTTTTCTACCCCGATGACGAGGAATTCGACCGCGTCGGCCGGCACAAGTACGCAGAGATCCAGCGCCGGGGCACCGGCAGCATCGTGACGGCCTGGCGCCGCAAGGACGGCAGGATCGCGAACATCTTCCTGAGTTCGACCCCCGTCGACCCCGGAGACCTGTCGGCGGGCGTCGTCTTCACGGCCCTGGACATCACGGAGAAAAAGGCTGCCCAGGACGCCCTGTGGAAGAGCGAGGAGAAGTACCGGGCCCTCTTCGAAAACGCCGTGATGGGCATCTTCCAGAGCACGCCCGGGGGGCGATTCCTCAACGTCAACCCCGCGGCGTCGAAGATGTTCGGCTTCGATTCCCCGGAGGAGATGGTCGCATCGATCACGGACATCGCGGCCCGGCACTATGCGGACCCCGCCGAGAGGGAGCTGTTCACCCGGGCCGTCGAGGAGGGGGGCCTTGTCCGGAATTTCGAGCACCGGGCCTACCGCAAGGACGGCAGCGTGCTCTGGGTCTCCGTCAACGCGCGCGCCGTGCGGGACCGGCAGGGACGAATCACGCATTACGAGGGGACGTACGAGGACATCACCCGGCGCAAGGAGGCCGAGGAGGCCCTGCGCCTGAGCGAGGAGCGGTACCGGACCCTGTTCGAGAATTCGATCGTGGGCATCTTCCAGTCCACCCTGGAGGGCCGGTACCTCAACGTCAACCCGGCCTTTGCCCGGATCTACGGCTACGAATCCCCAGCGGACGTGGTCGCGTCCGTCACGGACATCGGCGCCCAGATCTTCGTCGACGCGGAAGACCGCAGGCGCTGCCTGGCGATCTTGCAGGAAACGGGGGTCCTCGAGCGGTTCGAGGCCCGGACACGGCGCAAGGACGGCCGTGTCATCTGGACGGCAATCAACTCCCGCTTCGTCCGCGATGCGGACGGGCGTCCCCTCTTCATCGAGGGGATGATCGAAGACATCACCCGGAGCAAGCAGGCCGAGGAGTCCCTGAAGGCCAGCGAGGAGCGGTTCTTCAGGGTTTTCCAGTCCAACCCGGTTCCCATGACCATCACCGCGATCGACGACGGACGCATCCTCGACGTCAACGAGCGCACCGTCGAGCTGTCCGGATACCCCCGTGAGGAGCTGATCGGCCGGACATCCGTGGACGTCGGGCTCTGGGCCTGCCCCGGGGAGCGGGACAGGCTCATCGCCGGGCTCCGCGCGACCGGATCCCTGAGGGACGAGCTCGCCCGCTTCCGGACCAGGGCAGGGAGGGTGTCGCCGGCGCTCTGGTCGGCCGACCGGATCCGGCTGGGGGACCAAGAGGTGCTCCTCACGACGATCCACGACATCTCGCTGCAGGTTGAGGCGCAGGAAAAGCTCCGGCAGAGCGAGGAGAAATACCGCCTGCTGACGGAAAACGTTGCCGACGTCATCTGGACGGCGGACCTGGATCTCTCGTTCACGTACATAAGCCCCTCGTCGGAACGGGTGTGCGGCTGGAGCCCGGCCGAGTGGATGTCCAGGCCGCTCCGGGATTTTCTGACGCCGGCCTCCCTCGAGGTCGCACAGCGCCTGCTCCGCGAGGAGACCGGCAGGGCCGGCACGGCCCGCGGGGAAGCCCCGAGGGTCGTCACGGCGGAATTGGACCTCTACCGCAGGGACGGCTCCACGGGCTGCTACGAGATATCGGCGCAGTTCATCCGGGACGAGGACGGCAGGCCCCTCTCCATCATCGGGGTGACGCGGGACGTTGCCGAACGAAAGAACGCCGAGAGGCAAAACGCGCTGCTGGAGCGGCAGCTGCGGCAGGCCCAGAAGATGGAAGCCGTCGGCACCCTCGCGGGGGGCATCGCCCACGATTTCAACAACATCCTGTTCGCCGTGATCGGTTACGCCGAGTTGTGCCTCCAGGACGAGACGAATGAAGAGAACCGGTGGAACCTCTCGCAGATCCTCAGCGCCTGCCATCGCGCGAAGACCCTCGTGGGCCGGATCCTCGCGTTCAGCCGGCAGGTCGAACAGGACCGCCGGCCCCTGGACGCGGTCCCGCTGGCCAGGGAGGCCGTCACGTTTCTTCGCTCCTCCCTGCCCGCCACGATCGACCTGACCCTCGATGCCTGCGCCGCCAACAGCGTCATCCACGCCGACGCCGCGCAGATCCACCAGGTGCTCATGAACCTCTGCACCAATGCCGCACACGCCATGCGGACATCGGGCGGACGTCTGGGCATCCGCATCGACAACGCGTCTCCGCCGCCGGGGCTCGCGCCGGAGGGGGACGGCGCCAGGCCCGCGGGCTTCCTGCGCCTGAGCGTGAGCGACACGGGGCACGGCATCGAGCCGTCGCAGCTCGACCGCATCTTCGACCCCTTCTTCACCACGAAGGCCCCCGGGGAGGGGACCGGCCTCGGCCTTTCCGTCGTCTACGGCATCGTGAAGGCCCTGGGCGGCGCCGTCCGCGTGGACAGCACGCCGGGCCGCGGCAGCACGTTCGACATCTACCTTCCCGCCGCCGCCGCCGGCCGCGGGCTGGAGCCGGAGAAACCCGCAGAGCCGATCCCCCGCGGCTCGGAGCGCGTCCTGTTCGTCGATGACGAGGGGCACCTGGTGGAGGTCATGGGGCAGGTGCTGGCTTCGCTGGGCTACCGCGTCACCGCCGCATGCGAGAGCCGCGACGCCCTGCGCCTGTTCCGCGAAAACCCCGGGGGCTTCGATCTCGTCATCACGGACATGACCATGCCGGGCATGACGGGCGCCGAGCTGGCCCGGGAGATTCTCCGGGTCAGGCCGGGCACGCCCATCATCCTCTGCACGGGCTACAGCGAGCTGATCGGCGAGGACGAGGCCCTGAGGATGGGCATCCGGCGCTTTCTGATGAAGCCCCTGTTCATGGGGGATGTGGCCCGCGAAATCCGCGCCGTGCTCGACGGCAGCGGCGGGGGGCCCTCGTCATGACGCGCATCCTGATTGTCGATGACGACTATCTCGTGAGGGACATGCTGGCGCGGCTCATGCGCAGGGCACGCTACGATGTGGATACGGCGGAGGACGGCAGCCGCGCGTTGAAGCTGCACCGCGACAACCCCTTCGACCTTGTGATCACGGACATCCTCATGCCGGAGAAGGAGGGCCTCGAGACGATCACGGAGTTCCGGAAATCGTTCCCCCGCGTGAAGATCATCGCGATCTCAGGCGGAGGGCGGATCGGGCCCGCCGGCTATCTGAAAATGGCGGCACTGCTCGGGGCGGACCGGACGTTCTCCAAGCCCGTCGACACGGCACAGCTGCTCGGCGCCGTGGAGGAACTGACGGCCCCGCCGCCGTTCAAATCCACTTCCGCCTCCGGAAGTACGCCAGCATCGCCAGGGCAATGACGATCATCACTCCCCAGATCAGGACGTACCCGTATCGCCACTTGAGCTCCGGCATGTGCTCGAAGTTCATGCCGTAGACGCCCGCGAGAAACGTCAGCGGCATGAAGACGGTGGCGATGATCGTGAGCACCTTCATGACCTCGTTGAGGCGGTTGCTCACGCTCGAGAGGTAGATGTCGAACATCCCGGAGAGGATGTCGCGGTAGGTGTCCACCGTGTCCATCACCTGGATCGTGTGCTCGTAGACGTCCCGGAAGTAGATCGCCGTCGTCTTGTCGACCAGCGGCGAATCGGCCCGTTCGAGCACGGAGATCACCTCCCGAAGCGGCCAGACGGCGCGGCGCACCACCAGGATCTCGTCCCGCAGCCGCTGAACGTCCCTCAGGATCTCCCGCTTCGGGTTCGACACGACCTCGTCTTCCAGGCTGTCGATCTTCTCCCCCATTCTCTCCATCACGACGAAATAGTGATCGACGACGGCATCCATGAGGCAATAGGCCAGGTAGTCCGTCCCCATCCGGCGGACCCGCCCGAGGCTGTTTTGAATCCTGTCCCGGAGCGGCCGGAAGATCCCGCTGTCGGACTCCTGAAAGGACAGCACGAAATCGTGGCTGAACACGAGGCTCAGCTGCTCGACCCGGAGGTCCGCCGACGACTCGTCGAATGCGATGACCTTGAGGATCAGGCATATGTACTTGCCCAGGTCGTCGATCTTCGGCCTCTGGGTCGTGTTCATGATGTCTTCCATCATCAGCGGATGGATCTGGAACCGGCTGCCGATCTGCTCGATGACGTCCGGCTCGTGGATCCCGACGACATCGATCCACGTGGCCGTGGGCTTGCCGAC
>Ga0302247_1002804_pt1 | contig 10768 bp, 7 predicted proteins | sample AAG_UR_Ile_MG_FD_193529 | JGI IMG/M metagenome (GOLD analysis project Ga0302247, IMG submission 193529) | Enriched activated sludge microbial communities from anaerobic digester in WTTP, New Holstein, Wisconsin, United States - AAG_UR_Ile | ecosystem: Engineered > Bioreactor > Anaerobic >...
GGCTGAATTCACAGTTGTATATGTTATGCACCCCCTTCCGCAGAATAGAAATGGAAGCCGAATCACCCAGGATCTGGGCGACCAGACCCTGCTGGAAAAAAATCATGAAGGCCGGAAGGAGTAAATATTTCCAGTAGTATGGCTTCATGTTGCACTGATTATGGTCATTAATCCTGTCTGCAAAGCCTGCGTCCCCGTATTATGCCAGCCTAAAGTTATCAAAAAAGGGAATTCCTCTCATTTTTTAATATTTTCGTGATTTCTATTTCTTAAAACAAGTATGCCATGAGAGTATTTCCGACAAGCGAATGTTTTGCAGCAATGTTCTGGTTCCTGCTCCTGGTCATGCCGGAAGCTTCTTATGCAAAATCCCCGAAGCCGATGGTGACGGCCTCTTACAACATCCGTTTGAACACACCGGGAGATGGGATCAACGCCTGGCCCAACCGGAAAGAGGAGGTAAAAGCGCTGGTGCGCTACCATGGGTTCGACATTTTCGGGATTCAGGAGGCGTTTATTGGCCAGATCAACGACCTGCTCGAAATGGAGGAATATGCCTACACCGGACATGGCCGCGATGACGGAAAGCAGACAGGGGAGCATGCCTGCATCCTTTACAAAAGAGATCGGTTCCAACTGCTGGAATCGGGAGATTTTTGGCTCAGTGAAACCCCTGATGTGCCTTCCATTGGGTGGGACGGCAAATGCTGCAGGAGGATCTGCTCCTGGGCCAAATTCCGGGACAAGGGCAGCCGGTCCGATTTTTACTTTTTCTGCGTTCATTTCGACCATGAAGGGATGGTGGCACGCCGTGAGTCGGGAAAACTGATGGTGCAGAAAATTAAGGAGATAGCGGGTGCAAAACCAGTAATCTGTGTGGGTGATTTCAATTCAACCCCCGAAACGGAGCAGATCCAAACCATGCAGAGCTTTCTTAACGACGCATGGCAGGTAACAGAAATGCCACCCTACGGACCGGCCGGCACTTTTAACGGATTTAACTATCAGGCTCCCCTGAAAGAGCGGATCGACTATGTGTTCCTGAGCAACCATTTCAGGGTGTTCAAATATGGTGTGCTCACCGACAGCAAAGCGCAGCGTTTTCCGTCGGACCACCTGCCGGTTGTCGTATATACCGTTTTAAGAAAATAGGATGGAGTGGACCAGACAGCAGGTGTCCCTGATTGCCATTGTGGCAGTTACCGCCTTCATGGGGACCTTCCTGATTTCATCGATCAACATCGCCCTGCCAGCGATTGGAAAAAGTTTCGGACTTGATGCGGTCGCCCTCAGTTGGATTGTCACGTCATTCCTTCTCTCCACGGCGATTTTCCTGCTCCCCGTAGGCCGATGGGGCGACCTGACGGGCATCAGGCGGATCTTTAAGTCGGGCATGGTTATCTTTACACTCTCCTCCCTGCTGTGTGGTCTGGCCGGCTCAGGATTCTGGCTTATCGCCATGCGGTTTCTGCAGGGGATCGGAGCGGCCTTCACCGGTACGACGGGTTCTGCCATCCTGGTGGCCTCTTTTCCGCCCCGCTACAGGGGCAGGGTACTGGGAATGTCAGTTTCGGCAGTTTATCTGGGACTGGCATTCGGCCCCTTTGCCGGGGGATTCCTCACCCAATACCTGGGCTGGCGCTCCATCTTTTTCATCTCCACGGTACTGGGAGCCATGGCATCGGTGACTACCTTTCTTTACCTGCCCAAAGATGAAATCCTCCCTGATGTACAGCGGAAAATCGACCTGAAAGGCACCCTCTTTTATGTCGCCGGCTTAGTTGCCCTGCTGACCGGCTCATCCCGCATACCGGCCCTTACGGGATGGTTCCTCCTGGGAGGAGGTGTCCTCTTCCTGGGATTGTTCTGGCTTATGGAAGGCCGCTCATCAATGCCCATGATCGACATCCGTCTGTTTACCCATAACCGCCTCTTCGCATTTTCAAACCTGGCGGCATTGATCAATTACAGCGCTACCTTTGCCATTGTATTCCTCCTGAGTCTGTACCTGCAGAAAATCAGGGGACTGAATCCCAGGGATGCTGGCATGATCCTGATCGCCCAACCCGTTATGATGGCGTTCTTTTCTCCCATCGCCGGCAGAATATCAGATCGCATACAACCCAGGTATCTCACCTCCGCGGGAATGTTGTTATGTACCCTCGGACTGGCATCCTTTGCCCTTTTGTCAGAAACTACACCTGTCGCAATGATCGTGGCACTACTGGCAGGCGTGGGACTGGGTTTCGCACTTTTTTCCTCTCCCAATATGAACACCATTATGAGTTCGGTAGAGAGAAGCCGTTACGGCCTGGCTTCGGGAACAGCCTCTACCATGCGGGTGATCGGGCAGATCGTCAGCATGACCATCGCCACTTTCTTCTTCTCAGCCATCTTCGGAAGGCAAACCGTGGAGGCTGTGCCCCCGCATCTCTTCCTGAAAGCCATGAAACTGGGCTTTGTAGTTTTTTCCCTGATCAGTGCCACAGGGATTTATTTCTCTTACAGCCGCGGAAAAATAATCAGGGAACAAGAATGAGTGTTAAATTACGCGTTGTTGCTGACAAAATTGAACTTTCCCGTCGGTGACAATGCATAATTTCTTTATTTTGTGACGCCTTAAGTATAACAGTTCCTATATACGGAAATCGATGAAAAAGACATTTTTTTTACAGATAATTCTCTTGTTATTAAGCCTTTCGGCTTTTTCACAGACCCTCCCTTCCTGGTTCCCGACCCAAGGGCTTGTGGCCTTTTATCCCATGTCGGGGAATGCACAGGACCATAGCGGGAACGGAAACCATGGAACTGTCCACGGAGCGCTTCTCATTTCCGACCGGTTCGGGAATAACAATGCCGCCTATCAGTTTAATGGGGATGGGGATTATATTGATGTTACAGACAATGCCTCTTTCAACCCGACGAGCAGCCTTTCTCTTTCCATGTGGGTGCAGACCGCAACCCCGCACAGTTTCGCCGGCGTTATGGGCAAATGGAACAACCTGGACGGATTGGTAGGAGAGGGTCAGGAACAGTTTTGTTTCAACGTAAGTGATACTCACTTCGGAATCAATTTCGGGCTTAAAACGGACAAGAATCCTACGGTTTATCCGCACGAAATGGATGTCATTTACAGAAACGGAAACTGGAATCACTACGTGGGAACCTACGATGGTTTGTCTGCCAAGCTTTATGTCAACGGCGAACTGGTTCATACCCTCCGTACTTCGGGATCGATCCCGGTGTACACCCAGAAATTTGAAATCGGAAGAATCGCCGGAGGACAACCGACCTGTGCGACGAGTTACTATTTTACCGGTAATATTGATGATGTGGGCATGTGGAACAGGGCGCTCACCCCGGAGGAGATCAGAAAGCTGTATTCCGAATGTCCCGGATTCACAATGGTGGAAATAACTCCGCTCGGACCGCTTGCCTTTTGCCAGGGGGGGGAGGTAATCCTTAAATCCAATACCGAAGAAGGTGCTGCGATACAATGGTTCCGGAATGATACCCTGATTTCCGGTGCTAATGACACATTGTTTACCGCCCGTAACCCGGGCAGTTATTCCGTAATGCTGTCCAAAAACATGTGCCAGAGCATAAGTGCTCCGGTCATCGTGGAGGTCTTGTCTTTTCAGGGTGAGTTGATCACTTCATCGGGTCCCCTTTCCTTCTGTGCCGGGGATACCGTTGTCCTTACCGCCGCTGAAGGAGATTCCGTCCTCTGGAATACCGGGGATACCACCCAAAGCATTACCGTAACCGCAGAAGGTAACTATTCGGTTGAAATCACCAGGGGTGAATGTAAGTCTTCCGCTTCTGTCATGGTCACGGTCCACCATGCCCCGGAAATTGTCTTTCAGCTACATGACGATTATATCAGCCTGCAATCCGATTCTCTCACCCTGACCGCCGAACCCGAAGGAGGAATCTTCTCAGGAAATGGCATCCTCAACGGTAAATTCCTGCCATCGCTGGCCGGACTGGGGAAAAGCGTGATCACCTACTCTTTTACTTCTCCGGAAGGATGTAGCGGTTCATCTTTCCGGGAAATTGTCGTTTATGACACTACCGGAGTCGTTTGTTCACATTTCGATACCGTAACGGTTGTGAAATACGACACCCTGCAGGTGATGAAATACGATACCGTGGTGGTCACACAATACGACACCATCCGGGTATTCAGGTACGACACCGTGCAGGTCATTCAGCATGACACCCTTTATTATTCGCGTTCATATATCACGCCTGATACGATGGTTATTACCGTTACCCGGGCAAATACGGGAGATCAAATCGCCCATGACCTGGTTACCCTCTATCCGAATCCTGCTAAAACCGTCCTGAACATCCGCTTTACCGAATATGCCATCCGGAACAACTATTCCCTGGTGATCAGAAATGCCCTCGGACAACAGCTTTTTGTCTCGGAGGCAATTGTACAGGAACAACGTATAAAACTGGATTCCTGGGCAAACGGCGTCTATTTTGTATACCTTGAAGACTCCGGGGGATTTAACGTTGAAGTAAGAAAAATCATAATTCAGTAGATCCTGAAAGAACAAAGGGAAGCTCAACAGCTTCCCTTCTTTCAAATGTTAACCCCCAAACACACAATGTCAGATCTGTATCTGACGTGAAGTGCTTCAAAAGTAATTAAATTTTTCAGAAAAAACTATAAAAGTGAAAAAAACTTTATTAATTTTTTTAACCCGTAACGTCAGAAGAAATGACCATGCACGAATATGCACCAACCGGAATGAAATTGCGAAGCTATTCTTTGCGACCGCTGAAACGTAAAATAGCCGCAAAAATAACCACATGGTCATTACATGTGTTTCACTACGTGAACCAATACAACGTAATAATTTAAATGCATGAGAAGAAAGGAACCAGGATCCTTATCGATTTTCTGCAACAAAAACAAAGCTCCCCGGGAAGGGACCCCATGATTTGCTGGTCACCCCGTTTCGGGAAGAGCCTTCATAAGCCTGGGCTCCTGGTTTGATTTCAATGGTCACGGTCCCTCCTTCCCTGGGGGTGATGATTCCTGCATGAACTGCTGCGGCAGCGATGGAACTGTCGTCGGTGTAAAGGTCGGTCCCCCAAAGACGATCCGATAATTTTCCGTTTTCAGGAAAGCTGATGGTAAAACGTTTTCCCTGGCTTTTTCGGAAGCTTCCCGCATGCATGGTCCAGGTCCCCTGAATGACATCTTCCTGAATAACCTGGCTTTTCCAGGGTTTTTCCTTCTTCTTTTCCACGAAAACAAAACTTCCTTCAAAGGCTTCGTAATCCCTGCTGTAAACCTCATTGACATAGCTCCCTTCGTAATAGTCCTGTCCCGGCCTTATCTCAACCGTCACGGTTCCTCCCTTTTCCGGTGTGATCAATCCGGCATGCACGGCTGCTGAAGCTATGTTGCTGTGATCGGTATAGGTTCCTTTTCCCCAGACATACTCCGATAAAGTTCCGCCGGGGGGAAAGGAAATAGTAAATTGTCTGCCGTTTTCCCCGCGTAACAGTTCCGCCGTCATTCCCCAGTTTCCCCTGAGGGTCAGGCTCTCTGATTCTATCCGGGGCGCAGAAGTATAGGATTCCACGAACACAAAACTCCCCGGGAAAGGACCCCATGTTTTGCTGGTAACCCCATTCCGGAGAGTGCCTTCGTATTCCTGGGCTCCGGGCCTCATTTCGATGGTGACGGTTCCTCCCTCCTTCACCGTAATCAGTCCGGCATGCACGGCGGCCGTGCCTACGGAACTGTCATCAGTGTACAGGTCGGTGCCCCATATACGGTTTGATAAGGTGCCTCCTGCGGGAAACTGAATGGTGATTTGCTTCCCCGTCTGTTTGCGGAAGCTGCTGGCCTGCATCGTCCAACTTCCTTCGATCACCTCCTGGGAAGTTGCAGGGAGAAATATAGCCATCAAAAGTGAGGCCAGCAGCAGGACCCTGCAAGAAAAATATTTCATAGGACGTCAAGATTGATTTATATCAAGTCAAAATTAAACGAACATCTTTTCATTTCAAAATTCCGGGACCGGTATTTGAAACTCCCTTCCGCAGAGCAGCGCGGGGATTATGGGTATAGGTATGGAACACCAGATGGGTCATTCCCTGCAGAAGATTGTTTCCTGCCGCCCCCCCCATCCGCCGTTAACACCTTTCTCCCTGATGAAATAAGGAGATAATCCCCGGGATTTTCCTTAACTTTCGGGCTTGAACAAACAATCGCTGTAGCATGAAACGTTTTATTTTTTGTCTGTCCGGCGTGTTTTTAATGGTTTTGCTTAACCTTGGCACGTTTGCCCAGGGGAAGCATTCCCCGGTGAAAGTTGATTTTTTCCCGTTTTCGGTTTGGTACAGCGGGGGTAAAGCACGTGCCCCTATGTTGTCGAAGATCACCCCTCAGTCAGAAGAAGCCTGGAGACGCGATTTGCAACAAATTAAAAAGCTGGGGTTCAACACGGTACGCACCTGGGTGGAATGGGCGGCCTGTGAACCGGTGCGGGGAAAGTACAATTTCGAAAACCTGAAATTGCTGCTTAAGCTTGCCGAAGAAACCGGACTCAGGGTTTTCATCCAGATTTACGTGGATTCAGCTCCCGACTGGGTGGCCCGCGATTTTTCACATGCCCTGTTTGAAGCCCACAGCGGTGACAAGGTTTATCCCCAGGCCGCCCCAGGGGTTTGCACCGACAATACCGATGCCGCAGAGGCGGTTTTCGGCTTTTACACCGCCACGGCAAGGGTGGCTTCCGCCTCGCCGGCATTTTTTGGCTGGGATCTCTGGAGCGAACCCCACATCATCAACTGGGCTTCCCTCGACTTTATTCCCAATGCCCAGTTCTGTTTCTGCCCGGGAACCAAGGCCAAATTCAGGAAATGGCTTGAGAAGCAATATGGCTCCATAGACGGCCTCAACAGGGCCTGGTACCGCAATTTCACCGGTTGGGAACAGGTCGATCCCCCGCGTTTCAGCACCATTCTAAGCTACACCGACTTCATTGACTGGAAGAGTTTCATCTATGATAAACTAATGGATGACATGGCTTCCCGTTACCAGGCTATCCGCAAGGGTGACCCCACTCACTTGATCACCGCCCATGCTGTGGGGGCCTCCCTTTTCCAGTCGCCCCATGTGGGCGCCGGCGCTACCGATGATTTCCTGATGGCCCGGCCCCTTGACTACTACGGGGTATCCATGTACCCCAAGCACAACCAGCCCGACCGGGCCTGGTCGCTGACTACCCTGCGCGCAACGACCGACTTTACCCGCAGCGCCAACCGTGAAAAAGGGGGCTGGTATGTCGGCGAACTGCAAGCCGGCATGGGCACCGTTGCCCTGCTGGTGAGCGACCCGGTGACTGCCGCCGACCACCGTATATGGGCCTGGTCGGCCATCGCCAAGGGAGCCAAAGGCGTTAACATCTATGCTTATTACCCGATGTCGACCGGCTATGAAGCCGGAGGCTACGGGCTGATCAACCTCGATGGAACCCTCACCGACAGGGCCGTGAAAGCCGGGGAGATGGCTGCCGTCGTCAACCGCAACCAACAACTGTTCCTCTCTTCCCAACCCGTGAAAGCCCGCATCGGTATCGTGTACAATCCCATGACCCAAATGGTGGGCGGCATGCAGCGGCGCGATTACCCCGGGGCTTTGTCCAACTCCCTGCTGGGCTATTATCAGTCGTTCGCCAACCACAACATCCCTGTCGACTTCATCCACCGCGAACATATTGAAAAGGGAGAACTCTCGCCATACAAGCTGATCATCCTTCCCTTCCAGGTTATGTTCACCGCCAAAGCCGCGGAAGGAATACGCGAGTTCGTCCGCAACGGCGGATACGTGGTGGCAGAAGCCCGCATGGCCTGGAACGACGAATACGGCCATGCGCCGGGCATCATCCCGGGACTTGGACTTCACGAAGTTTTCGGAGTCCGCGAGAAGGAAGTTCGCATGAGGGAGAAGGTCAACCTGACCCTCACTGAAACTACCCATCCGGCCCTGAGCGGACTGAAAGCCGGAGAGCTTCTTAAAGGCTCCCTCTATGCACAATCGCTCAGACCGCTGGAAAACAGGGATGTCCAAATCCTTGGCCTTACCGGAGAGGGTGACCCGGCAATCGTGTGTGCCTCCTACGGAAAAGGGAAAGCCATGACGGTGGGTTCTTTCCCCGGAATGGCCAATTTCCCGGAGGTGGATCCCGTCAACGACACCTTCTTCCTCAATCTGCTCCAATGGGCTGACATTGAAAGGCCCTTCACCACTTCGCACGACGGAAGAACCACCAACCAGGTGGAAGTACGCCTCCAGGAAAATCCCCAAGGCTACCTCCTCTTTATCCTCAACCACAGTGAAAAGAGCGAGGAGATCACGGTCGACCTCAGGGTGCTGAAAAACGGCAACTACCGGGTCAATGATATCCTCTACAACAGAAACATCACATTGAGGAGCAACGGGAATATCCTGAAAATATTCACCCGCCTTGATCCTAAACAAGTGGCTGTTCAGGAAATCGTGCCTGCCGAATGAACACAAGGGTTACACCTTAACCTCAACCCTCAGCCTTTCATATGGTTGAATCCCCCGGCCTGCAACGGGATAAGCGATCCTCCCGAAGTGACAAGTATGGTCCCCTCTTCGGGCTTCGTCATGTGACCAATCACCGTGATATCGGGATCCTCCTTAACCTTGTCATATAAGGCCAGGGGGAGGGTAAACAGCAGTTCATAATCTTCACCCCCGTTCAGGGCAGCCACCAGGGGGTTGATGTTGAATTCGAGCGCCATGTCGCGGGTCTGTTGGTCGTAGGGGATCTTTTCCTCGTAAAGATGGCAACCTGTTCCGGAGGCTTTGCAGATGTGCATGATTTCGGAGGAAAGCCCGTCGGAAATGTCGATCATGGCCGTAGGCTTAATTTCCATCTTCCTGAAGGCTTCGACGATGTCTCCTCGCGCTTCGGGCTTCAGCTGACGCTGCAGAATGTAATCGTATCCTTCCAACTGAGGTTGCGTGGAAGGATTTACCTTGTAGACTTCATTTTCGCGCTCCAGCAGTTGAAGTCCCATATAGGCCCCTCCAAGATCACCACTTACGCAGAGGAGTTCGTTGGGGCGCGCTCCGGAACGGTAGGTAATCTCCTCCAGGGGAGCGGTCCCCAAAGCTGTGATGCTGATCATCATCCCGGTGAGGGAACTGGTAGTATCCCCTCCCACCAGGTCCACACCATATTTTTCGCAGGCCAGGGTAATCCCCTGGTACAGCTCTTCCACCATTTCAAGGGTGAACTTCGAAGATATGGCAATACTGACGGTTATCTGACGCGGTGTGGCATTCATGGCATAAACATCGGAGAGATTCACCACAACCGATTTGTACCCCAGGTGCTTTAACGGCATGTACATCAGGTTGAAATGAATGCCCTCCAACAGCAAATCCGTCGTAACCACCATTCCCTGATCCCCGCAAGCGATCACGGCCGCATCATCCCCCACACCCTTCAGCGTGCTTCCCTGACGCTTAACCAGATTGCCGGTCAGCCTTTCAATAAGACCAAATTCCCCCAAAGAGGCGATGGTCTCCCTGTTTTTGCTCCCTGTCATTCTATTTCAGATAAAAAGGTATTAAATAATGCCAACTCCGGCAAAAATATTCCTAAATTTATATCTTTGCAATGGTTTTGTAAACCGGTCGGAGCTTTTATTTGTTGAATGATTGCCGGGACTGAAAAGGGCACAATGAAAGACCAGGATAAAGTATTGAAAGAGGTTACCCAGGGTGAGTATAAATACGGGTTTTATACCGACATCGAAACCGACATCATTGCGAAAGGATTGAATGAAACGGTAATCCGGACCATCTGGGAAAAGAAAAAGGAGCCTGAATTTATGTTGGAATTCAGGTTGAATGCATATCGTAAATGGCTGAAAATGAAGATGCCTGACTGGGCCTACCTGAAAATTCCAGCCATTGATTTCCAGGAGATCAGTTATTATGCGGCACCCCGAAAAAAGCCAAAATATGAGAGTCTGGATGAGGTGGATCCCGAGTTGATCGATACGTTCAACAAACTGGGCATTCCGCTCGAGGAGCAGATGCACCTGGCCGGGGTGGCTGTGGATGCGGTTATGGACAGTGTTTCTGTGAAGACAACCTTTAAGGAGACCCTGGCGGAAAAGGGGATCATTTTCTGTTCATTCAGTGAAGCGTTGCAGGAACATCCCGATCTGGTACGCAAATATCTCAGCATGGCCGTTCCGGTAGGTGACAACTATTTCGCTGCGCTCAATTCAGCGGTATTCAGTGACGGCTCTTTTTGTTATATTCCCAGGGGAGTCCGATGCCCCATGGAGCTTTCCACCTATTTCCGGATCAATGCGGCCAATACCGGGCAGTTCGAACGAACGTTGATCATCGCCGATGAAGGAAGTTATGTGAGTTACCTCGAAGGATGTACGGCTCCCATGCGTGATGAGAACCAGTTGCACGCCGCGGTGGTTGAAATCATAGCGCTCGGCCATGCCGAAGTGAAATACAGCACCGTGCAAAACTGGTATCCGGGTGATAAAAACGGAAAGGGCGGAATTTATAATTTTGTCACGAAACGGGGAATTTGCCGGGGAAAATCATCTAAGATCAGCTGGACCCAGGTGGAGACCGGCTCGGCCATCACATGGAAATACCCCAGTTGCATCCTGCTGGGGGACAATTCCGTCGGCGAGTTTTATTCGGTGGCACTCACCAATAATCACCAGC
>Ga0302247_1002810_pt1 | contig 10755 bp, 10 predicted proteins | sample AAG_UR_Ile_MG_FD_193529 | JGI IMG/M metagenome (GOLD analysis project Ga0302247, IMG submission 193529) | Enriched activated sludge microbial communities from anaerobic digester in WTTP, New Holstein, Wisconsin, United States - AAG_UR_Ile | ecosystem: Engineered > Bioreactor > Anaerobic >...
CTCCGGCTCCCATGAGTTCGCTCAAAACGGCTATCTTGGTTTTCGAAAAGGGGTGCATGACCGCATACCTTTCCCCCCAGGGGATCACTGGATGATATAATAAAATGCCTGAATTACTAATAATAGCACTCCCCAACTTCAAAGACATTTGGAGGTGAACCGCGTGGCCCAGGTTCCCATGACCACCGTAATGGAGGGACTTCACTCGCTTGTTTCCGAGTTGAAGGAAAGCCTTTGACCCGGAAGAACTTTCGGTGGAGGTCGAAAAACTGACGAAGATAACTTCCGGCGAGGGCTTCTGGGCTAGCGAAAACCCCCAGGCCGTCACAAGGGAGTTGTCCCGCCTCCAGGGACGGCTTGACGCATGGAAGGGAGTCTCCCGGGAAATGGAAGAACTCCAGGTCATGACCGAACTCCTCGGATCGGGCGAGGATCAAGAACTCGAAGGAGAGTTCGATCGCAGGGCCACAGCCCTCGAAGGAAGGATCCATGATCTTCAGCTGTTGCTGCTCCTCGATGAAGAGTATGATGAATCCAACGCTATCCTGAGCATTCACTCGGGGGCCGGCGGCCATGACTCCCAGGACTGGGCCGAGATGCTCCTCAGGATGTACCTTCGCTGGGCGGAGGAGAAGGGTTTCCAGACCAGGATCCTTGAGATCACGGAGGACGAGGAGGCGGGGATCAAATCCGCTACGGTACTCGTAGCAGGGGAGTACGCTTATGGGTACCTGAAGACCGAAAGAGGCGTACACAGGCTTGTAAGGATATCGCCCTTCGACACGGCCAAGAGGAGACACACCAGTTTCGCCTCGCTCAATGTCTCCCCTGAACTGCCCGACGACGTGGAGATCGAGATCGATCCTGAAGATCTCCGGATAGATACCTACAGGTCCGGAGGAGCTGGCGGTCAACATGTCAATATGACCGATTCCGCCGTCAGGATAACCCACCTGCCGACGGGGATCGTGGTAAGCTGCCAGAACGAGCGATCCCAGCATATGAATCGTCATAGCGCCATGGTGGTCCTCAGGGGTCGTCTCTACGAGAGGATGCTTCAGGAGAGACAGGAACAGATCAACGCCATCCAGGGGGAGAAAAAAGAGATCGGCTGGGGGAGCCAGATCAGGTCCTATGTTCTGCACCCTTACACGATGGTCAAGGATCACCGGACGAACCTGGAAAAGGGCAACGTGCAGGCCGTACTGGACGGTGACATTGATGAATTCATCCTTTCCTTCCTCAGGTTCAGGAAGCATCACCGATGACAGATTGATGGAGGTCCCTCGATGTTCAGGAAGATGATCTTCCTCCTGGTTTTTCCGGTTTGTCTTTGCCTGGTCTTGCCCGCCTACTCATCGACCTTTTGTGTGCCCGGGGGCACTCTTTCTACCGCCTCCCTGAGTGAAGGGACAAAAGGGGTCGCCTATACCGTCATCAAAGGGAGTGAAGTGGTCTCCTTCCCTGTCACGGTCCTCAGCGTGATGCCCTCCCCGAAAAGCCCCCACAACCTCATTCTGGTGAGGGCTTCCGGCCCCGTGATCGAACAGACCGGGGGTATAGCCGCCGGTATGAGCGGGAGCCCAGTTTTCGTAGGGGGGAAGCTGGTCGGCGCGATAGGTTACGGTTGGAGCTTCAGCGAACACCAGATGGGGCTGGTGACACCCATCGATGAGATGGCTGAGATCTGGAACTGGGCCGACAAGGTACCCTCCCTAAAGGTCCCAGAATTAAAACTCCATGATCCCGCCTCGGGTGACCTGAACCTTTTCGAGCCAGAGCCCGGGAACCAAAAAGTGTCTCCCCCGGGAGATGGGGGTGGGCTTTCAGCCCCCCTGATCGGTAGCGGCTATAGCTCCAGGAGCGCAAGGAAGATCGCGGATGCCCTGGGAAATCCGGTCATCCTTCTCCCGGGCGGGGGCGGGGACCTGTCACTCCCAGTGGAGTACAAACCAATCCTGAGGCCCGGCGAAGCCGTGAGCGTTCTTGTTGCCTGGGGCGATGTGGTCCTAGCGGCGACGGGCACGCTTACGGCCATGTCGACGGACGGGCGTTTTCTCGCTTTTGCCCACCCTTTCACCAATCGTGGGGCGGTGGCCTTCCCCCTTGCCCGATCCTGGATCCATCAGGTGGTCCCCAGCCTCGATACGCCTTTCAAGATCGGTACACCCACATCCATCGTGGGGATCGTCACCCAGGACCGACCCCAGGCCATCGGGGGTTTTATCGGCCGTTTCGCCCCGGTCATGGACATCTCCCTGAATTTTCGAGATGTGGATTCCGGGACCGAGACCTTCAAGAGATTCAAGACGGCCTGCGACCCCTTCATGATGACCAAGGTCATCCCCGAAATGATCACGGGCCTCATTGATAACGTTTGGGGTCGCGTTGGAGAAGGCAGCGCCAAGCTCACCCTGAAGATAGAGGGAGGGAGGCTGGCCGAAGGTTGGCAGAGGACAAATATGTTCTTTTCTTCCACCGATCTGACCAAGATACTTTTCTCCGAGTTCTCGGACCTTGTGAACGCTGTATCGCTCAACCCCTTCATCGAGATCGCCCCCTTCGGGGTGCATATTGACATCGAGGCCACGACTGAACCCAGGGTCGTACTGATCGAAGATGTAAACCTTTCCCGGAAAACGGTCCCTCCAGGAGGGAGTTTCGACGTGGAGGTCACTCTCCGTCCCTTCAGGAAGGAAACAGTGACCCACAAGATGACCCTCAAGGTGCCCATGGACGCGAAGGGTCCATGCGAAGTGGTGGTCCGGGGGGGTGGGATCGAAGAGCCCGACCAGGAGTCGATCATCATGGGTTGGAGGACCATCAGGAGCCTCGATGAGCTCCTGAAGGAATTCTCGGCGATGGAGACCAACGACGAGGTCGTGGCCGAGGTGAGAAGCATGGGGCTGCCTGGGGAAGACCCCCTATCCCTGGAAGAGGAAGAGAGTCAGAAGAAACTCAGGAGCCAGGTCAAGGAAGAAAGTATCAAAGAGGGGTCGTTCAAGAGCTACCGTTCAAATTATTTTGTCGATGGCCTTCAAAGAAGAATGATCAAGGTGATCCCTGAATAAGGAGGTGGGGCCTTGAACCTTCTTTCATGGATCGGAAGACAGGCCATAGAGCTTTTTTCCACCTTGGGTTTCTTTTTTATTGTCGGTCTAAAGGCTTTTACAGGGATCTTCTCAGGTACCTGGAGCAGGGAGGATCTTTTCGAGCAACTGGAAAGGGTCGGCGTTGGTTCAGTGCTGGTGGTATCCATCACAAGTGCCTTCACGGGGATGGTCTTGGCCGTGCAGACCCTTGACCAATTCGTCCGTTTCGGCGCGACCGGCTATATTGGAGGGGTGATCGCCCTAAGCATGGTAAGGGAGATGTCACCCGTGCTTACCGGTCTCGTGGTCAGCGGTAGGATAGGGGCGGCCATGGCCGCAGAGATCGGTTCTATGAAGGTGACGGAACAAATCGACGCCTTGAGGACCTTCGGCCTCGATCCCCATGTCTTCGTCGGGGTGCCTAGGTTGTTGGCAGGCCTGGTTATGCTGCCCGTGCTCACCCTGTTCTCCTTTGTGATCGGCATCACCGGGGGATTCCTGTATGTCGCGGCTCACGGAGTGAACGCCCACCTTTTCAGAAGGTCCGTGGAGGCGCTCCTCGCCCCCTCCGATATTTATGGGGGACTCCTGAAGGCTGCAGTCTTCGGTGTACTCATCGTTGTCTCTGCCTGCGGTCAGGGGTTCATGGCCGGCCAAGGTGCCCGGGGCGTGGGGACGGCCACCACCAAGGCTGTTGTCTGGGGTAATATGTTAATACTGGTCTTCAATTACGTCCTCTCTTCCCTGCTTTTCGGAGGGATCAAGGGGTGAGGCCATGGACCCGGTCATGAGAATGCAGGGAGTTTCGGTTTCCTTTGACGGGAGAGAAGTGATCGGCGGGATGGACATGACCCTTCCCGCCGGTGAGATTACTTGCCTCATGGGACCTTCCGGGTGCGGGAAGACTACGGCCCTTAAATTGTCTTCAGGCCTTCTGAAGCCCGATAAAGGCCGGATCGAGCTTTTGGGCAAGGTGATCGGTCCCGAAACGCAAGAGGATGAACTGGTCGAGGTAAGAAAGGAACTGGGAGTGGTCTTCCAGGGGGGGGCTCTTTTTGATTCCCTGTCAGTGGGCCAGAATATCGCCTTCCCCCTGAAGTATTGCAGGGAGATCGAGGACCCCGAGTCGATCTCGAAAATGGTCCTGGATATGCTCGAACACGTGGAGCTGGAGGATGTGAGAGACAAGTATCCTGCCATGCTTTCGGGAGGCATGCGAAAAAGAGTGGCCATTGCCAGGTCCCTCGTGCATAGCCCGTCCCTCCTGCTCCTGGACGAACCCACTACGGGACTCGACCCAGTAACGGCCCGCCATATCGACCAGCTCGTGGTCGATCTCTGCGGAGAGTTTGGTTTCACCGCGTTGGTAGTGACCCACGATATCGTTTCCGCCCTGGGCATTGGGGACACTCTTTTGCTGATGCATGAAGGCAGGATCGCCTGGCGGGGTATCCCCGTGGAGTGGGAAAGGTCCGATCATCCCATGGTGAAGAGTTTCGCCCAAGGGATGGTATCCGTCGGGAGGACAGGAGGCGAGAAGATGTGAACAGGGAGATGAGAGTCGGGCTAGTGGTCTTTTTAGCCATTGTCTTTCTGGGAGCCCTTGTCTTTGTCAGCGGGGGAGCTCGTTTCCGACAGTATGGTTATTCTTTCGGCATAGTCTTCCCCGACGCTATGGGTCTCGACACGGGCGCTCCCGTCCTCGTCTCCGGTGTAGAATCGGGGAAAGTCGTCGGGATAGACTTGCTGGAAGAGGGTGTGCTGGTAAGGGTGAATGTAAGAAGTCATGTCATTGTGCCCCTCGACAGTCGTTTTATCATCGACACAGGCGGACTCTTGGGTGAACCCCGTGTCAAGGTCACCAGGGGCGACTCTCTCGAAAACATAACCGAGGGAGACACCGTGTCAGGGACCATACCGCCCTCGCTGGATGAAATAATGACGGATATCAAGACCAGCCTCGGCGGCCTCCAGTCGACCTTTTCAAATATAAACACTTTCCTTGCAAAACTTTCCGAAGCCGCCGGTGAATTCCAGGAGTTTTCCAAGGAAGCCCGCGACCAGGTGAAAAAGGCCGGCGATTCGCTGGCAGGCCTGACCGAAAATATTGACTCCATGGTCCAGGAGAATAGGGGCGCCCTTATGGCGTCGCTCGAAAACCTTTCCCAGTTCCTGGGCAACCTGAAAAAGGTGGTAGACCAATTCGATGAAGGGGGTACATCCGGTCAGGATCTTCGCCAGATGATCTTAAGGATAAAAGGGGCGGCGGAAAGCCTCGAGGCTCTATCCAGAAAGATCGAGGTGGCCCTTTTCGACGATACGGCGCCGGCGCCTTCACGGATACAGGAAGTAAAGGAAATGGTGGGGAAAGCCAACAGGATCATCTCCGACATCGAGGACCTCTCTTTTGGAGGCAAGGTCGGACTGTACGGGGGAATATCGGGCTCGGGCGAAAGCGACATGATGGGTGACATCTCCCTTTGGGTCAAAAGCCGTTCCAGGAAGATGGGTCTCCTGATCGGCGCCGATGATATCGGAGGCGACCCCAAGGTTACAGCCGGCCTGGGACTCCACGGTGACCGATGGGAATTCTGGGGGGGGGCCGTCCGAGGCTATCCCGGGGCGGGCTTCCTCTTGCACCCCGTAGGACCCCAAGGTCCCTTTTCCGTTATCGCCCAGTGGTGGAACGAAAACGGAGGGAGCTGGTCCCTCGAGGGCCGGTATCGTTTTGATAAAAGCTGGGGCATTTTCTATCGCTACCTGGATAAGGGTGATGACAGTGTCGGGTCATTGGGGTTCTTCTACCTCTTTTGATGAGGGTCACCCCTCCCTCGGCCTATTTATTACCTTCGAGGGAATTGACGGATCCGGAAAGAGCACCCTGGCCGGCTCCGTCTTTCGCAAACTGGCAGAGAGACTTGGTACGGACCGAATGGTCATGACCCATGAACCGGGCGGGTGGGATGGGGGAGAGGTGCTGCGGGAGACCCTCATCGGGGGAGACCTCAAGAGCGTACTGACCGAGACGCTTCTTTTTCTGGCCGATCGGGCTGAACACGTCGAACGGGTCATTCGGCCGGGGTTAGGGGCGGGAAAAGTGATCCTTTGCGAAAGGTACTCCGATTCCACCTTGGCATACCAGGTTTTCGGAAAAAGCTTCCCCAGGGGGGTTGTGGAAGAGATCTCCGCTGGAGGCCGTTTCCCCAGGCCGGACCTGACATTTTGGCTTGATGTTCCTGTCAGGGTGGCACTGGGAAGAATTGTTGCCAGGAAGGGGAAACCCGACAGGTTTGAGAAGGACGGACCACTCCTGGAACGCATCCGGCTCGGTTACGGGACCCTTTGCCACGAGGAGCCGGCAAGATTCAAGAGGATGGATGGCACTAAGGATCCCGACGAACTGGCGGATACCATGGTATCAAGCATCATGGCACTTTTGATGAAAAAGGGGAGCCTTCGGTGAAAAACCTTGGCGAAACGATGAAGGGAGGTAAGAAGGAAAGGGAGGCAAAGAACTTGGAGAATAACCTTTCCTCCTTCGTCGACGAGGTTTCCTCCGTGGTAGGATCTGATGGGGCACGCCTACCTGTGGCCGGTGTAATGCCTTTTTCGTTACATATGGATTTTGCCATGGCCTGCGCCAGGAAGATCCTGTGCTTTTCCGGCGACGGTTGCGGGACCTGTACCGCCTGCAGGGCTTGGTCCAAAACGGAACAACCGGACCTGCTCTTTTTTGGGGCCCCCGGGGAACCTCCCGGCATCAAGGATTGCAGGAAGCTTTGGGAGGAACTTTCCCTGAAACCCGTCATCTCCAGGAAGAGGGTAGCCGTTATCCACTCGTCCCACAAGCTCTCCCTCCCGGCGGCGAACAGTCTTCTGAAAATATCCGAGGAGACGCCTTCGACGGGGGCCTTGATCTTTTTGCTGGAGGAAAACGTGCTCATTCCCACCCTGAGGAGCAGGTTGAGACTCTTTCAGTTTCGCGGAAGTGTCGGCCCTGAACCCGGGGGAGAGGCCACCCCTCCCGGTGTTCATGAATTTATAAAATGGGTCGGGAAGACCAGGAAACTGGATCCGAAGGTCCTCGCCGCCGAGATCCAGGGTTGGGTGGGGTTTTTCCTGGGCAAGGGAGACCATTGTAGGGCAGCGGGCCTGGATACGATCCGTCTCATGGCGGAAAAGGGCAAGTTGACCACCCCCATGGCCCAGGACCTTGTTTTGGTGAGTCTTGAAGGAGAGGTGCGACTTGAAGAGCTACTTGGTGATAATTGGTAAACCCCGTTACCTGGGGCTGCTCCACAGCGATGATGTGGACCTTGATAAAGGCATGGAGGTCGTCATTTCTTCCGCCAGGGGCGAGGAGATAGGGGTTGTCGCCGGCCCGATAACCATGGAGCAGGCTGAAACGTATAGAGAGACCCTGACCAACAACGGGGGTGACGGGGCACCCCGAGGCGGAGAACCGGCCTTTCAGGATGTGAAATACCTACGGCCGGTCACACTCCAGGATGAAAGGGAAAGCGCCTCCTTGAGGGAAGAGGAAGCCCAGGTACTGGCTAAGGGGCGCGAACTGCTCAAGGCCCACGATCTGGAGATGAAACTGGTCGATGTCGAGTACCTTCCCGACAGGAAAAAATTGTTCTTTTACTTCACGGCAGAACAGAGAGTTGATTTCAGGGCCTATGTCCGAGACCTGGCCAAGGAGTTCAAGACGAGGATAGAACTCCGCCAGATAGGTGTTAGGGATGAATCAAAAGTGGTAAAGGGGATCTCACCCTGCGGGATGCCCTGCTGCTGCAGTTACTGGCTGAACAGGTTCGCCCCGATCTGCATAAGGATGGTCAAGGAGCAGAACCTCGCCCTGAACCCGGCGAAAATATCGGGCATATGCGGACGGCTGATGTGCTGCATGGGCTACGAGCACGAGATATACCGGGAACTCTGGAAGAACCTGCCGAGCCCCGGTTCGAAGATAAAAACGCCCTCCGTCAACTACGTGGTTTCCGGCATAGATGTTGCGGCGAGGAGAGTCAGGGTCACATCGCCCGGTACCGGGGAACTGCTCATCGATGTGGATGATTTCCAGGATTTCCGGGAGAGTGTGACAAGGGGTGAAGCCTGGGAAAAGGATAAAGCCATACCCGCGCCTCTAATAGAAGATCTTCATGAACCGGGTCTTTCCGAGGAGATCCGGGAAGAATGTGATGGCGTGGATAAGGAGCCTTCGGATCACCCCGTTGATAACGTTCGCGAGGCAGAACCGCGACAAGGCGCCGACTCCGCCGAGAGGGCAGGGGCCTTTCGAGGGCGGCGAAGAAAAAAGAGAACGACGGGACCCGCCAGGGTCATCGAGGCCCATAAGCCCTCAAGTCCAACAGTACCCCCAGCCGCGGCCAAGCCGGTGAACCAGAACGCGCCAAAGAATGCCAGGGGCGGTGACAAGAAGCGGGGTCGGCGCCGCAGACCCTCGGGTTCGAGGACCGCTGACGGCGGTAACGGCGATTAACCCTGCGGAGGTGAAACGGCCTTGTTCAGCAAGCTGAGCGAGCGTCTCGGCAGGGTAAGAGAAAAATGGGGTATCCAGGCGCTCTTTTCCGAGCGTTCAAGGAACGGGATCTCCTGGGAATCCCTGGAGGAGGTCTTCATCGCGGGCGATGTCGGCGTGACCATGACGGAAAGGGTGATCGACGCCCTGCGTGCAAAGGTTTCGGTCAGCGGCCCCGATGTCGATCCAGCGAAGTTATTGTCCGTCGTACTTCGCGATATGCTCCTGGAGGTAAAGGGAACGGGTGAGCCGATCCGTTTTTCATCGGCACCGACGGCGGTCCTGCTCGTCGGGGTCAACGGGAGCGGCAAGACGACCACCGCCGCGAAACTCTCCTGGAACCTTGGGCGGGAAGGCAGGAAAACGATCCTTGCCGCGGCCGACACATTCCGTGCCGGGGCCGTCGAACAGCTCCGGATCTGGGGAGAAAGAGCCGGTGCGAGGGTGGTGTCTCACCCCTCAAAGGGCGACCCCGGAGCAGTGGTCTTTGACGCCATCAAGGCAACGGAGGCCCAGGGCTGTGACTGCCTGATCGTGGATACCGCCGGCAGGCTTCATAACCGGGGCAACCTGATGGAAGAGATGGCCAGGGTCTCGGGCATCATCGATAAGAATTGCGCTGGGTGGGTAAGGGAATCCTTTCTCGTGATAGACGCCGTTTCCGGGCAAAACGGCCTTAAACAGGTCGAAGCCTTCGGAAAAGTAGTCCCGCTAACGGGCTTGGTGATGACCAAGTATGACCATACCGCCAAGGGCGGGGTGATCCTTTCCGCCGGTCATGAGTTAGGCGTTCCTGTCCGTTACATAGGGCTGGGAGAGGGGATGGAAGACCTGGTCCTCTTCCATTCGGGCGAATTCGTGGAAGCTCTCATTGCCGATGTCCGAAAAGAGGTGTGATATCGATGCAACCCGCCGTGGTCAGGATAGCGGGCATCCTTCATCCCGATCCTGGCTGGCTCAAGTGGACCGTTGACCTTCTTACCCAACAATGGGGTCCCGTGGCTAGGATCAGCGAAACCTTTCTGTTCGATCATACGGATTACTACAAAAGCATTTCCCCCGTCCTCTTCAGGACTTTTCTATCCTTCCAGGGACTAGCGGGCGCGGGGGAGCTGGCGGATTGGAAGATCTTTTCCTGTTCGGCGGAGGAAAAGAGCGGCGAAAACCGGAAGGTCAACATCGACCCGGGTTATGTTAACGGTTCACGGCTTGTCCTGGCGTCGACGAAAGACCACGCCCACAGGATATACCTTCGGGACGGGATCTTCGCCGAGGTGACATTGCGTTTTATTAAAAAAAAGTGGGTCCCCTTCGACTGCACCTTCCCTGATTTTTCCAGCGGCTTGTACGATGATTTCCTCGATGGCGCCAGATCGGATTGGCTGGGCTTGATCAATTCATCCGGGGGGAGTTGGGTTCCTTGATCGAAAGATACAACACCGATGAAATGGAGAGTCTTTGGTCGCAGGAGAACCGCTTCAGGACCTGGCTTGAGGTCGAATTGGCCGTTTGCGAAGCCTGGATGAAAGAAGGGGTCATCCCCGAGGGATCGCTCAGGAATATTCTCGAAAGGGCTGAGATCGACCAGGAAAGGATCAAGGAGATCGAGGCCACCGTGCATCATGACGTGATAGCCTTTGTCACCGCTGTTTCGGAGAAGATCGGGCCCGACGGGAGGTACCTTCACCTGGGCTTGACCAGCAGCGATGTGATCGATACGGCCTCGTCGCTCCTCATGGTAAGGTCGTTAAGGTTGATCCTCGACGAATTGGAACTACTCTCCCGGGAGATCCTCTCGAAAGCTTTCAGATACAGGCATACCCCGTGCATGGGGAGGACCCACGGGGTCCACGCCGAGCCGATCACCTTCGGTTTCAAACTCCTAAACTGGTACGAGGAGCTCCAACGGGACCGGAGCCGGCTGCTTTCTGCCATGGAAGTGGTGAGGGTGGGCAAGATCTCCGGGGCGGTGGGCACCTATGCCCACTGCCCACCGTCGGTTGAGGAAAGAGCCTGCGATCTCCTGGGGCTGGCCCGCGCCAAAGTATCCACTCAGATCCTTCAACGGGACCGCCACGCCCAGGTGGTCTGCGCCCTGGCCATCCTCGGGTCGGGGCT
>Ga0302247_1002811_pt1 | contig 10754 bp, 9 predicted proteins | sample AAG_UR_Ile_MG_FD_193529 | JGI IMG/M metagenome (GOLD analysis project Ga0302247, IMG submission 193529) | Enriched activated sludge microbial communities from anaerobic digester in WTTP, New Holstein, Wisconsin, United States - AAG_UR_Ile | ecosystem: Engineered > Bioreactor > Anaerobic >...
CTATTCACAAAGGAAAGAGCTGAAGGCGAAGAAGTACATTCCCGCGGACCTTATTTTGGACAATAAGAAAATTGAGCCTGCCGCACTGGAGGAGGCTCTTCGAAAGGAGCCGGTCCGTTTTACATCCGCCGAAGTCAGAACCCGCAACACCATAAACAGGGTGACCGGTACAACGGGGGATGAAGGAAGTCTTTTTCCCACAACCGAGACCCATTATCACCAGCCCCTGGCGGATCTGTACATCGTTGCGGACTGTTCCGGGGATGAGGTCAGTCAATACCTGGACTGGGCCTTCGAGTTCGGTTTCGGCGCCGATGCTTCGGTGGGAATGGGACAGATCGGGCGAATCCGGCTGGAGGAGATAGAGCTTCCCCGGGACGGAAAGTGGGGTATGAGTCTGGGGCCTTTCATTCCGTCTTACAGAGACTCGGATGAACTGGAGGAACTCAGTTACGAGATATTTGTGCGGTACGGAAAACTGGGAGGGGGGTCAGCGGCTTCGACTAATCCTTTTAAAAAACCATTGGTTATGTTTACCGAAGGGAGCACCTTCATACCAAAAGAGAAAAAGGAAACGGTGGGAACTCTCATCGGGGGTGTCCATTCGGATCCTCGAATTCGCCACAGCGGCATCGCCCCGGTGGTCTACTTCGATGTTTCCGAGGAGGTTTTATGAGAACCTGCACTCTCATCCTGACTCCCCTTACGGGGATACACATCGGTACGGGTGTTTCCATCGGTCCGGGAGAGTACACCATCGCGGAATCACAACAGAAAAATCCCGTGTTCCTGCGGATCGATGAGGACAGAGTAGTCGAGTCTCTGCAAGGGGATGATAAACGGATCTTCACGAAATACCTGGATAAAGATGACTACCTGGCCCTGCGCAGGTTTTTCTCTGAACAGACCTCCAGGAATTTTTCGTTGGCCCTGTATGGCGGCCAGACAACCACGGGTTTTAAATCTTTTTTTAAGGAAAATATCAGGAATGATAACAAGCTTCTGGTTATGGAAGCTTACCGGCCCATTGGATCAAAGCGTCCTTTTATCCCCGGGTCATCCGTAAAAGGAGCCATCAGGACCGCCATTCTTGACGAGGCGATTCATAACAGACCTGGCGGAACCGGTGATTTTTCGTTCATCGCCAGTCAGGTTCGGGGGCGGGACAACCGTTTTCAGGAAGCTGTCTTGCGCTACAGCAACGCAAAGGATGATCCTTTTCGCACCCTCCGTGTCTCCGACGGTCGGGTTGACGGTAAAAAAGTCCTACTGGTCGGCCCTCTGGTAAATGTGTCGACCCAGGGGATGCGCCTGGGAATGGAACCAAAGGGCATGCATATGGCGGCGGAGGTGATAAGCGGGAAGCTCCTGGGCGGTGACGGGGAGGCCCGACTGGTCCTGTCATTCCATCAGGACCTGCCGCGGACAGACAATTTTAAGGGAATCAGAGCTTTCAAGGCGGAGGAATTGATTAAAGCCTGCAATAATTTTTACCTGGCGGCATGGGCTAATGAGTACGCACGGTTTTATGAGGACGATCAGGGGAGCCGGACGGTAGCCGGGGAACTAAACGAACTTATTAAAGACATACGGCCGGAAAAAAACGAATTTCTGCTTCGTATTGGACGATTCAGCCAGGTGGAATGTGTAACGGTAAACGATCTGCGCAGGCCCTGGAATAAAAGAGGTTACGGCCAAAGCCGGACGGTCTTCGACAGGGATGGTGTCCTGGTTCCTTTGGGATGGACCAAAGCTCGAATCGAAGAGGACTGATACCATACAGGAGGAAATATGGCCCGGGTGTTTCTAAGTTTTCTTGGCACAAACCGCTACACTCCCTGCAACTATGTTTTTGGTTCCCGACGAGTGGATAATGTAAAGTACATACAGGAGGCTCTATCGGCTCTTTTTTGCGACGATTTTACAGACCAGGACAGAGTCCTTATCTTTCTCACCCCCGCGGCAGAACGAAAAAACTGGCTTACCACCGATGACGGACCGGGATTGGAAGAAGCATTGCGAAAGCGTCTGCCCGATACGCGGTTAATCCCAAAACGAATTCCTGAAGGAGTCTCGGAAACCGAGATCTGGCAGATATTCCAGATAGTGTATGACGGTCTGGAAGAGGGGGACGAGGTGATCTATGATGTCACCCACGGGTTCCGTTCTCTCCCTATTCTGGGAATGTCACTACTCAACTACGCCCGTTATCTGAAAAACATCAAGATCCTGGGGATTTATTACGGAGCCTTCGAAGCTCTGGGGCCGGCTGGGGAGGTAGCGTCTCTGGCAATGGAAAAACGGGATGCCCCGGTTTTCAACCTTACAAGCTTCGATACCCTTCAGCAGTGGAGCCTGGCGGCGGACAATTTTACTCAGTTTGGGATAACGGAGAAATTGTCGAATCTGATTTCACGAGAAACAGGACCGGCTCTTAAAGAGACTAAAGGAAAACATGAGCAGGCACAGAATGAAAAAAAATTAGCTGAAGCATTACGAAGGATTTCCGGTCTTTTCCATACTGTGAGAGGAAAGGAAATAATAGACGGGTCGCTTTTTTTTGCGACAAATAATTTGCTTGACAAGATGAATCTGGATGAGCTAGTGGCTAAACCGGTCGGGCCAATAATAGGAAAGATAAAAACAAAGATTGAAAATTTTAAAAAAGAAGATCTCGATAATGGGTTTCGGGCTGTGCAATGGTGTATCGACCATCGTCTGATTCAGCAGGGAATAACCCTTCTGCAGGAAATGATCATAACGCATATCCTTAAATTTTACAGAGAGGATATTTACGGACTAATTGAGCGCGAAACGGTATCGATGTTATTCAACTTCCATAATTCACTTTTACCGGAAGATCCAGAGGATAGATTATATCGAAGGCGCTGTCTTGTGCAAAAGATGTTTGGCACCGAGCCTTTCTGTTCATTGGCGCCCTTATATAATAGTCTGAGAGATTATCGAAATGATATTAATCATGCCGGTCTGGTTGGAGGCAATAAAAAAAATAAAGCAGATCCATTGGGTGAGGAAAAGTTCGAAAAGAAATTGTCTTTGGTTTTTTCAGGTGTCATAGATATTTTGCAAAGGAGCTGAGGAGTGGCCACGATTTATATCGTTTCGGAAAACGGCAAGCTCCAGAAAAAAGGAGAGACGCTGCAGTTTGCTCATCTGGACGGCACAATTACAACGATATTCCCTTTCAAGACAAATCAGATTGTAGTTCTCGGAAACATGGAGATAACCGGCAGCGCCCTGAGGCTCTTGATGCGACATGGAATCGATACGGTATTTTTGGGAACCAACGGAAGGTTCCATGGAAAACTCGTTTTTCAGGAAAGCCGCAATGTGTTCTTACGGCAGAAACAATTCAAGACCCTGGAAGACGAAGACTTCCGCCTGCGATTCGCCAAGTCTCTGGTGGCGGGGAAACTCAAGAATCAGCTTTCATTCATGCAGAGGATAAGTAGACGACGGGAAACAGAAAATAATCTGATTCAGACGGTGGAGAGGATGAAGCGCAACATAGGACAGGCTGATGCAGCAGATTCTCTCGCTTCTTTGCGAGGATATGAAGGCATGGGGGCACGTCACTTTTTTTCCGTTTTCAGGGAAAATATTCTGCAGGATTGGGCTGTTTTCAATGGACGGAGCATGAACCCGCCTGAAGACAACGTGAACGCTGTGTTAAGCTTCCTATATACATTGCTTCTCTATCGGGTGGACTCTTCCATTGAAGAGGAGGGGATGGACGCCTACGTGGGATACCTGCACGAGCTGGAGTATGGAAAAAGGACCTTGGCTTTCGACCTTATGGAAGAATTTCGAACGCCCATTGCTGACACCCTCTGCTGCGCTCTTTTCAACTTAGGGATCCTTCAGCCTGGTGATTTCCGAGATGTGGTTTTTTCGTCTGATTCGGATGAGAACCCCTTGGAAGCGGATCATGTAACCGAAGGAGCAGAGGAGAAAACGATTTTTGTGGAAAAAAAAGGTGTATTGTTGACCAGAGAAGGACTTCGCAAGGTTATTGCTCAATTTGAAAAAAAGATCGATACGCAACTGTTCTTTTCACCTCTAGGACGTCAGCTGAGCTATAAAAAGGTAATACGGGAACAGGTCAGGCATTTTCGACGGGTAATTAACGGCGAAGAAAAGGACTATAAACCTCTGGTGTTGAAATAATGATTTACCTAGTTTGTTATGACATTAGTAAGCCTAAGCGATTGGTCAGAACTGCAAAGGTCTTGGAATCTTTCGGGTTGCGGATTCAAAAATCATTTTTCCAATGTGACATTGATGAGACACGTATGGATGATATGCGTCGCAGAGTGCTTTCGGTGATCAACAAAAGAGAGGATTATTTTTACATCTACCCTTTATGCGATGAATGCAGTCGAAAAGCCGTGGAGGAGGGAACGGGTTCGTTGATTCGACTTGAGGATTTCGAGATATTATGAAAAATAGACTGGTAATTTATGATGTACGAGATCCGAAAAGGTTGTCCAAAATCGCCAAGATTATGCTGAACTATGGTGTACGGGTCCAGAAATCGGTTTTCGAAATGGATATTGACGATAAAACCTTTGGACGCCTTCGCAAGGAAATCATATCTTATATGGAGATCGAAGATTATGTCGTTTTTTTCTCGGTATGTGAAAGAGACTGGCAGAAGAGGATGAAATTCGGTCCTGAAAAATTCGAAGAGCCTAATGACAAGCCTTTCCATATTTTGTAGCGAGGCTGAAGGTCTTTGACATAGCACGCCAACCCGGGAGTTTTACAAAAAGCCTCAAATTCCCGTGGGGTTGGCGGAAAAAATAATTCTTTATATAATAATGAATAGAAATATCAAAGAGAGGCAATATGAAAAAATGACAGAAATCTATCGATATTCTAATATGGTATGCGGATCTGTTTGTCTAATTTCTACTTATACAATTAGTTACAATGGGTGGTATTGGATTCATTGACCTGAACGAAGGGATTACGACTGAAACTGACCGCCGCCGTACTCGTTTAAGCCAATTACAAATTGGATTCATTGACCTGAACGAAGGGATTACGACACTGCCAAGGAGTCAGTATCTCTACTACCTCCTCATTGGATTCATTGACCTGAACGAAGGGATTACGACCGTACTCGTTTAAGCCAATTACAAACTTGAAATTTATTGGATTCATTGACCTGAACGAAGGGATTACGACTCTCGGTACAATCCCAACGGATGCATAGTGCCCCCGTTATATTGGATTCATTGACCTGAACGAAGGGATTACGACTTCATTTACTTTTATCACATTCAATGCATTGTTCAGATTGGATTCATTGACCTGAACGAAGGGATTACGACTTCTGCGGTGAAGCCTATCAATTTCCCCCGCAAGTTAGACAAATTGGATTCATTGACCTGAACGAAGGGATTACGACCTGGTCAGCACCCGCCGGATCTCGTCGTGGCCATCGGTGATTGGATTCATTGACCTGAACGAAGGGATTACGACGGACTCGGCCCTGGATAATGACGGCGTTAAGATCAGAATTGGATTCATTGACCTGAACGAAGGGATTACGACCGACATTATTCGTTCCTAAAAAAAAGGCCCGAGGCTCTGTGATTGGATTCATTGACCTGAACGAAGGGATTACGACTTCGGGCATGATCCCTTTTTTCATACTCCTCCCCTCTCGCATTGGATTCATTGACCTGAACGAAGGGATTACGACGATAGGGTGGGTCTTATAAATTAAGCTGGTATATGCCAATTGGATTCATTGACCTGAACGAAGGGATTACGACCGACGACGACCCGATCCATGGCCTTGCGGTGTTTCCACAATTGGATTCATTGACCTGAACGAAGGGATTACGACTATCGATCCGGTGACCTGTACATAGTCCCCCTCTTGGATATCATTGGATTCATTGACCTGAACGAAGGGATTACGACAAGGACCCCCCTCCATACTCGTTGGTGCCAACAAAAAAAATTGGATTCATTGACCTGAACGAAGGGATTACGACGCTGCGGCGTATCCGAAGGTATTGTCGAAGGGGAATGTATTGGATTCATTGACCTGAACGAAGGGATTACGACCATCATCATCCCTCCAGCTTTTTTTCCCCCCCACCCGGGGGGAATTGGATTCATTGACCTGAACGAAGGGATTACGACGCTTCCAGTCCGTCAAGTTCCTCGAGGAACTGCTTGACCTATTGGATTCATTGACCTGAACGAAGGGATTACGACCGTACCCATGCCGAATGTTTCGGCACCCGGGATAAACCTCATTGGATTCATTGACCTGAACGAAGGGATTACGACTCAGGGTGACCCCTCCCCCATACCCATGCCCATGCCGAATGATTGGATTCATTGACCTGAACGAAGGGATTACGACCGGGCCCTACACCGTGAAGTAGGGGGCCAGAACCTGATAATTGGATTCATTGACCTGAACGAAGGGATTACGACTGTTGCTACGAGGAGCTGGTGTTCAGAGGAGTAGAATGGGATTGGATTCATTGACCTGAACGAAGGGATTACGACTGCGGACGATGTCGATATCGGCCTCCTCCTCGTCCATTGGATTCATTGACCTGAACGAAGGGATTACGACCGGCCCTACACCGTGAAGTAGGGGGCCAGGACCTGATAATTGGATTCATTGACCTGAACGAAGGGATTACGACTATCAACCCCGAAGGGTTGATCATCGCTTTCATCATCATTGGATTCATTGACCTGAACGAAGGGATTACGACTAAACCTCCCGGAGGTGCCGATTGACCCGGATTTTTTCTCCCATTGGATTCATTGACCTGAACGAAGGGATTACGACTTGTAGACATGTTGACGCAGTTTCTGTAGTTCGTTGGATTGGATTTATTGACCTGAACGAAGGGATTACGACCTGTCGACGATTTTTCTCCATGTCGCAAGGGCGGATGATTATTGGATTCATTGACCTGAACGAAGGGATTACGACTCCAGTCCTCCACATCAACTTCTACATTGATATGGAATTGGATTCATTGACCTGAACGAAGGGATTACGACACGAATTGCGTTTTGGCACTCTGATTGAAAAGCCGGGTGTATTGGATTCATTGACCTGAACGAAAGGATTACGATCCCTATCTCCAAACACATAATGGCATCGCGGACAATTGGATTCATTGGCCAGAAAAAAAATCACGCATCCAAAGCAACAGGGAGAATGATTCCTGCCGTTTCCAAACGCCCCCTGAAACGATTTTCGGCTTATCCCGCCCATTTCACCGCTGTGGGCGCCAGGCGGCAAACCGCGCTACACCCCCATAGCCTCCAGGAGCGCCTCGTAGGTCGCTTTGGACACCTGGATCTTTCGATTCAGGATCCGCAGATGGCCCTCCAGGCAGAGTTCGTTGATGAGCTTGCTGGTGGTGACCCGGGCGCTGCCGATGATGGTGCTGATCTCGTACTGGGTGTAGTGGGTCAGGAGGCTGTACCACTTGCCCTCCTCCAGCGAACCGAGGTCGACGGTGGAGCACATCAGCTGCAGAATCCGCTGTTTGCAGGGGTTGAAGACGAGGTTTTCGATCTCATGGCGCAGGATGAGCATCTTTCGCGTCATGGAGTGCATGATGGCGTTTCTGAAGGTCCTGTTCTCGTCAAAAAGCCGTTCGTACGCCGGGAAGGGGATTTTCCACAGGATCGAAGGCTCCATGGTTTCGGAGATCAGGCCGGTGGGTTCGTGCAGGAAAAGCGGGGTTTCGCCGAAAAACCAGCCTTCGCTCAGCGAGTAGAGGATCTTCTCCGACCCGTCCTCCCCCAGGATGTAGTGCTTGGAACGGCCCCGTTGGATGTAATAGACCCCATCCAGGGTTTCGCCTACTTCGAGGAAGTGGGTCTTAGCCGGAAGAGTCAGGGCGATGCTGTGCCGCTTCAACAGGGCTTCCAGCTGCGGGTCCTTCTTCATCGGGAAGGTGTAGCTGGTGTTGAGGAAGTGCTGCATGGTCGGCTCATGACTTCGGCGCATAGACTATCATTTTGCATCACGGATCCCTCTTGTGCAAGGGTTCGGGCCTTGCCCGGGCGGGACCCGAGCCGTTCCCGGGCTGTCTGCCCGGGCCTTCGCACTTGACAGCGGGGGGTGGAAGTGATGGTATGAGGAGACAATGTAATGAATGTTACAAGTGGTGCAAGTATAACGACCGGATCGAAAAAGAGGGCGTAAAACATGATCCAGGCTGTGGAAAAACAGAACTTTTTTTGGACGAGGAGAGTAAAAAGATGATCAATCTCACCGGATCTTTTGTGGCCATGCCGACCCCCTTCACCAAAGACGACACCATCGACTTCAACGGGTTCTCCACCCTCATCGATCGGCAGATAAAGTACGGCACCACCCAGTTGTTCCTTCTCGGTTCGGCGGGGGAAACGACCCTTCTCACCATGGAAGAGAAGAGGCTCATCGTCCGGGAGGTCATCAGGATGACCAGGGACCGGATCCCCGTCTTCTTCAACGCGTCGGCCCTGACCACCGACCAGTCCGTGGAGTTCGCCCGTTACTGCGAGAGCCAGGGGGCCGACGGCGTCATCTTCACCGTTCCCCCCTATGTGCTGATCCCCCAGACGGCGGTTCTGGCCCATTTCGAGGCCTGCATGGGGGCCATCGGCATCCCCTGCGGCATCTACAACAACCCCAGCCGGGTGGGGGTCAACATCACCCCGGAAACGATCAAGAAGCTTTCGGACGAGTTCACGCACTTCGTTCTGGACAAGGAAGCGGTGCCCTCGGTGGAGCAGCTGGTGCAGGTGCAGCGCCTCTGCGAGGGCAAGGTCAAGATCATGTGCTGTGACTACCCCAAGTACTCCATCGTCCTTCCCACCCTGGCCGTGGGCGGAACCGGGACGGCCAACATCGGCGGGAACATCATCCCCGAGGAGGCGGCCCTCTACTCGCGGCCTTGGACCGACATGGAGAAGGTTGAGACCGCCCGCCGGGAGTACTTCAAGTGGTACCCCCTGCTGCAGCAGCTCTACACCTTCTCCAACCCCATCGTCATCAAGGCGGCCCTGGAGATCCTGGGACTTCCGGGGGGACACCTGCGCAAACCCTATCAGGCCTACGGCGGCAAACTCCGGGACGAGCTGGAGCAGATGATGGGCGAGATGGGTGTCATCGACAAGTACGGCGTCAGACGCTGAGGCGGGATCGAAGGATGGGCGGCAAACGTCTGGTTGTCATCGGCGGCACCGCCGCGGGGCTCAGCGCGGCCTCCAAGGCCAAGCGCCTGGACGGTTCGTTAGAAGTCACCGTCTTCGAGCGGGGGGGCTATGTCAGCTACGGCTCCTGCGGTCTTCCCTACTTCGTCGGGGGGATGATCCGGGAGGCGGACGATCTGGTCTCCCTCACTGCCGAGGAGCTGCGGAGCAAGCGGGGCTTTCGTGTCCACACCCACACCGAGGTGGTGAGGATCGACAGGGCGCGGAAACTTGTCGAGGCGAAGGATCTCGAAAACGGCGGAACCTTCGATGCCCCCTATGACGCCCTGGTCATCGCCACCGGATCCCGGCCGATAATCCCCCCCATCGTCGGGATGGAGAGCCGCGGGGTCTTTACGGTCAGGAGCGTCGAGGACGGGATCGCCATCCGCGACCGGGCCGGGAAGGCCCGGGCCGCCTGCGTCATCGGCGGCGGCGTCATCGGCCTGGAGATGGCGGAGCAGCTGGCCCTGCGCGGTCTGAAGGTCACCATCTTTGAAGCGCTGGACCGCCTGCTGCCGGCCTTTCCGGAGGAACACTCCCGGCTGGTGGCGGACCACCTGGCGCTGAAAGGGGTGGACCTCCACCTCTCCCGAAGCGTCGCGGCGATCCGCAGCGAGGGGGGCGAGGTCGTCGGTGTGACGGCCGACGACGGTTCCACGGTGTCCTGCGACATGGTCATCGTGGCGGTCGGGGTGAGGCCGGAGAGCGGGCTCGCCGAGGCGGCGGGCCTGGAGCTGGGACTGAGGAGCGCCATCGTGGTGGACGAAAGACAGCGGACCAGCGACCCCCATATCTGGGCCTGCGGGGACTGTGCGCAGATGCGCCATCTGATCACGGGAAAGCCCGTTTATCTTCCCCTGGGCACCACGGCCAACAAGACGGGCCGGGTGGCGGGCGGCGTCATCGGGGGAGAGGATGACCGCTTCGAGGGGGTTCTGGGCTCGATGGTCACGAAGGTCTTCGACCTGTACATCGCTTCCACCGGCCTTTCTCTCCAGCAGGCGCTGGCCGAAGGTTACGCCGCGGAACAGCAGACCGTCATCAAGGGGGACAGGGCGTCCTACTACCCCGGAAGCCGGGACGCGCACGTAAACCTCGTTGTGGACACCGCCGACGGGAGGCTGCTGGGGGCGCAGGGGATCGGAGGTGAGACGATCGCGGGCCGGATCAACGTGCTGGTGGCGGCCGTCACCATGGGAATGACCGTCTCCCGGCTGGGCGAGCTGGACCTTCTCTACACCCCGTCGGTGGCTCCGGTCTACGACCCGCTTCTCATCGCCGCAAGCCAGGCGATGAAGCTGGTAAGGAGGCGGCATGGAAGGGCTTCGTGAAATCGTCATCGGGAGCGGTGGGGACATCAAGAAAGGGATTCTGGCCTTTCTTGTGGAGAACGGTATCAGGAGCGCGTACATCATCGGGGCCGTGGGTTCGGCGAAGGATGTGGTTGTGGCGGCTCCGGTGGAGAACGAGCTGCCGCTGCGCACCACCGAGGTGAA
>Ga0302247_1002813_pt1 | contig 10751 bp, 9 predicted proteins | sample AAG_UR_Ile_MG_FD_193529 | JGI IMG/M metagenome (GOLD analysis project Ga0302247, IMG submission 193529) | Enriched activated sludge microbial communities from anaerobic digester in WTTP, New Holstein, Wisconsin, United States - AAG_UR_Ile | ecosystem: Engineered > Bioreactor > Anaerobic >...
ACGTCCATCCCGAAGAGGAAGTGGTAGGTGTAGGCCATCACCTCGGCGGCCTTCTTGCTCGCGGCGTAGGGCGAGATGGGCGTGTTCACGGGGAGGGACTCGGAGAAGGGCATGGGCAGCCCGGCATAGAGCGAGGAGGTGCTGGCCAGGACCAGTTTTTTCACCTCGAAGGCCCGCATGGCCTCGAGCAGGTTGAGGGTGCCGTTGGCGTTGGTGGTCAGGTAGACGTGGGGGTTCTTCAGGCTGTACCCCACGCCGGCCCGGGCGGCCAGGTTGAGCACCGAGCGGGGGCGGTGGAGCTCGAAGACGAGGCGCACGGCCGCGAGGTTCTCGATGTCGAGCTCGTGGAAGGTGAAGCCGGGGTGGCCGAGCAGACCCTCGAGCCGTCGGCGCTTGAGCCGCACGTCGTAGTAGTCGTTGAGGTTGTCCACGCCGATCACGCGCACCCCCTGGTCCAGCAGGAAGCGGGCGGTCCGCGACGCGATGAAGCCGGCCACGCCGGTGAGCAGCACGGGTTGTTCGAAGTTCATGGTTCCTCCTTGCGGGGTCCTGGAGCCTCGAGCCCCGGAACGACCCGGTCCGGGACTGGAAGTCCCGGAACGACCCGGTTCCAGGACGAGCGGATGCGGCCAGCGGCCAGGTTCACCTCGGCGTCAGAGGCCCGCAGGTACATCGGTTCTGCGGTCACCACGCTCCCGGGACCGCCCGCGGCGGCGGCCACCGTCGCGGCCCGGTGCAGGGCGGCGGCGTCCGGCAAAAGGCGGACCCCGGCGACCGACCCGGCGCCGTAGCGCTCCCCCAGCGCCGCCTCGTGGAGCCGCGCCCCCGAGCCCAGAAAGCGCGCCCCCGGACCCGCCTGCCGCCAGACCTCCTCGAGGGTGATCACCGCGGGCCCGAAGATCGTCGCGCCGTCGCGGCGGGCGGCGGCGTACAACTCGCCGCGGCGGGCATCCTCGAGCACCCAGAGCTCCCCGGCGGACGGGACCAGCGGGAAGTGGAGCTCGAACACGTCGAAGGTGACCAGCGAAATCCGGCGGGCCCAGGCGAAGGCCTTGGCGAAGGAGAGCGCGATGCGCACGCCGGTGAACGACCCGGGACCCCTGCCGCAGGCGACGGCGTCCACGTCAGGCGCCTGCCCTGCAAAGAGGGCCTGCATGTGGACCAGCAGGCCCGGACCGTGGTTCTTCTCGGAGGAGACGAGGCCCGCCTCGGGCGTGTCAGCGTCGGTGGACCCCAGGGAGAGGAGCACCCGATCCGAGGAGGTGTCCAGCGCGAGGATCCTCATGCTCAGCCCTCCGCCGGGAGGCACGGCGTGGGGTTCGCCGGGTCCGGCTGCGGGGAGAGCTCGGAGGGCGCGTCCCGGTCCTGGGCGTTCTCGACGCGCGCGGGCGCTCCGTCCTTCGGGCGGAAACAGCGCACCAGATCGTTGCGGAAGCCGAACAGCATGAGCGAGACGATCACCGCCAGGCCGAGGTAGGTGATGATCGACCGGGCCTTCACCCCCAGCTCGCGGCGGCGGATCGCCTCGATGGTGAAGATCAGCACGTGCCCGCCGTCGAGCATCGGGATCGGCAGCAGGTTCAGCAGCGCGAGGTTGAGGGAGATCAGCGCCATCATCTGGAGAAAGAACAGCCAGCCCCGCTCGGCCGCGACCTGCGCCATCTGCGCTATCATGACGACCGAACCCACGTTCTCGCTGTCCACGTCCCCGGTGAACATGTAGGCGATCCCCAGCACCATGCCGGAGGTGATCTCCCACGTCGTGGTGAGGCTCTCCCGCACGGCGAAGCCCAGACGGTTCTTCACCGCCACGTCTTCGGGGGTGTCCAGCTGGCGCAGGGTGGAGAGCCCGAGATCATAGGTGACCTGACGGTTCCCGAACCGGTCGACGCTTCGGAACTTGTCCTGCCGCAACACCAACGCGCGCCGGCAGCCACCGGTCTCCGAGGGCGTGATCAAGGCCAGGCAGAGACGCTGGTCCCGGGACCGGGCGAGCACGTCCTCGAACTCGGCGTAGCTGGACATGGCCTTTGGCGGGAAGCGGCAGTCCGTGGTCGGGGCGCCGTCGGGCAGCAGGGAGAGCCCGACGAGGCGATCCCCAGGGGCCACCCCCCAGCGCGCGGCGGGGGAACCCGGGGTCACCGCGGAGACCACGAGCTCGCCGGACTGGATCCGGGAGAGGGCCTCCCCGGTGAGCGGGAGGTCCTTCAGTGTGCCCGCGCCCACCACCGGCTCCGGTCCGCCCGTCGCCTGGCCGGCGATCACGTGCAGGACCAGCGGCCCCGGCCCCAGCTTCGGTCGCAGGCTCTCCCAGTCCGACCAGAAGCGCACCGGGTGACGCCGGCCGTCTTGGGTGACGCCAAGGATGTGATCCCCGGAGCGCAGCCCCTCGCGGTACGCCGCGCTGCCCGTGTCCACGAGGCCCACCCGCGCCAGCGTGCCGTGCAGGAAGACGCCCGAACGCCCGATGCGCGCGGACAGGCCGACCATGTTCTTGCCCACCGAGGGTGTCGGCACCATGCGGACCTTCACCCGCCCCTCGCCGGGGCGGTCCACGACGATGGAGAGCGGCTCCCCGGGGGAGTCCATCACCACGCGCCGGAACTCGTCGAAGCTGTCGATGTCGTCGTCGTCGATGGAGACGACCCGATCGCCCGAGCGCAGGCCGGCCTGATCCGCGGCCATGCCCGGGAGCACCGTCCCCATCAGCGGGGGGGGCACGTGGGAGATCGTCAGAAAATAGGCGAGGTAGAAGAGCACGGGCAGCAGCAGGTTGACGAACGGCCCGGCGACCACCACGATGATCTTCTTCCAGTACGGGAGCGCGGTCAGCGTGCGACGGCGGTCCTCGTCGGTCAGGTCCTCACCGGGGTCGTCCCCGACCATGCTGACGTAGCCTCCCAGGGGCACGGCCGAGAGGCAGTACTGCGTCTCCCCGCGGCGCCGCGAGAAGAGGACGGGGCCGAAGCCCAGGGAGAAGCGCAGCACCTTCACGTTGAAGGCCTTGGCGGCGAGGAAGTGACCCAGCTCATGGAAAAACACGAGGGGTCCGAGCAGCACGAGAAACCAGATCAGGGTCATCTTTCAACCATCCGAATTCCGTCGACGGTCAGGCCGTGACATCCACAGAAGACACATCGACCAGGTCTTCACCGAGGAACCGCGAGCCCACGAGCTCGATCCGGCTCCGGTCGGTCACCATGACGCGCAGCGTCCCGCGGGCCTCCCCGGAGACCTCGAGCTCGCGGCGCCGCAGCAGATGGCCGACCTCGGCGGTGGCCGCGACGCCCGAGTCGATGAGCGCCACCTCGCGGCCGAACAACCGGCCGGTGAGCTCGGCGAGCAGCCCGCGGAACAGGGGGTAATGGGTGCAGCCCATGACCAGCGTGTCGGCCTGCGGAAACCGCGCGTGGAGCCGTCCGAGGTACTCGGCGGCCACCAGCCGCGGCACGTCGCCGGTGAGCCAGCCCTCCTCGGCCAGGGGGACCAGCAGCGGGCAGGGCTCGGCCGCCACCTCCAGCCGGTCCCGCAGCTCGGCGATGGCCTTCTGGTAGGCGCCGGACTCCACGGTACCGTAGGTGCCGATCACGCCGATGCAGCCGTTGCGCGTGGCCGCCAGGGCGGCCCGGGCGCCGGGCTCCACCACCCCCACCACGGGGATCGCCAGCTCCTTCTGGAGCGCGGGGATCGCGTGGGCCGAGGCGGTGTTGCAGGCCACCACGAGCATCTTGATGCCCTGCTGCAGCAGAAAGCGCGCGTTGTTGAGGGAGTAGCGCACCACGGTGGCCGGGCTCTTGGTGCCGTAGGGCACACGGGCGGTGTCGCCGAGATAGACGAAGGACTCCCGGGGCAGCACCTCGCGCAGGGAGCGCACGACGGTGAGGCCGCCCACGCCCGAATCGAACACCCCGATGGGGAGCTCCCGGTCCGTCATGATCCGCCTCCCTCTGCCGTCCCGAGCCGCAGGAGCACCGGACAGTGATCCGAGCCCTTCACCCCCGCCAGGATCCGGCAGTCCTCGACGCGGGCCGCAAGGTCCGGGCTGACCAGGAAATAGTCGATCCGCCAGCCGACGTTGCGATCCCGGGCCGAGAACCGGTAGTCCCACCAGGTGTAGTGCCCGGGCTCGCCGGGATGGCGACGCCGGAAGACGTCCACGAGCCCCAGCCCGAAGTAGGTCTCCAGCCACTCCCGCTCCTCGGGTAGGAAGCCCGAGTTCTTCTCGTTCTCCTTCGGCCTCGCCAGATCGATTGGCTCCCGGGCGGTGTTGAAGTCGCCGCACACGATCAGGGGTTCCCCCGCGGCCAGGTGCCGGGCGAAGAGGTCCCTCATGTGGAAATAGAAGTCCTTCTTGTAGGCCAGACGCTCGGGGCCGCCGCCGCCGTTGGGGAAGTAGATGTTGTACAGCCGGATCTCCCCAAGCCGGGTCACGAGCACCCGTCCCTCGTCGTCGAACCGGGGTTCGCCGGTCCCGGCGCGCGTCTCGGCGCGCGGCCGTCCACCGGCCGCCCGGTCTCCGGACGCACGGGTCCAGGTGGCGACCCCGGAGTATCCCTTGCGCTGCGCGCTGTGAAGCGCCAGATCGTACCCGTCGGGGGCTCGGAGCTCGTCGGGCACCTGATCCGGCTGGGCCTTGGTCTCCTGGATGCACAGCACGTCCGGACGCTGGTCTCGGAAGAACTCGAGGAATCCTTTTTGGTGTACCGCTCTTATTCCATTCACATTCCAGGTAACGATATCCATTGCTCCCCCGCTCCATCCGGGGTGACGACAGACCCGCCGGCCACCTGGGCGACCGTCGTCCCGGCATCGAGCCTGAAACTATGCTGGAATTTCTGAAATTCCGCAAGGCGGTTTTTTAGTCTGATGACGCCTGTCTATCTGTTTTACATTCATTTTTTCTGGTGCAATTGTCCTGAAATTGGGTTAGTGTTCCGGTGTCATGGGGGAGGGCCCGCTCCCCAGGAGCAGTGCATGAAAGAAGCCATTTTCATTTTGTATGTCCGAGATCAGTGGAGGAGCGCCCGCTTCTACAAGGAGCTCCTGCAACTGGATCCGCGCCTGCATGAGCCCGGCATGACCGAATTCCTGCTCCCCTCCGGGGCCGTCCTGGGCCTGATGCCCGTGCAGGGCATCAAGAACCTGCTCGGGGAAAGGCTCCCGGACCCGTTCCTGGCAGACCAGATTCCCCGATCGGAGATCTACCTGCTCGTCGAGGGCGCCCGCGATTACCACTTTCGGGCGCTCGCCCTCGGCGGCACCGAGATCAACCCCATGCGCGAGCGTCCCTGGGGCCATCGCGCATCCTATTGCCTGGATCCGGACGGCCACATGCTCGCCTTCGCCGAACAGTTGTGATTCTGCCACTCCGATAACTGTTGAAGTCTTTACACCGTCGGTCGTCTTCTTGCGCGGGCCCCCGATTTGCACTACGGTACGGGGGTGATGAAGCCGATGCACACGAAAACCAGCTCCCCATTACCCGCTTTTTTCCTCTTTTCCCTGTTCTTTTCCATGACCGTCCTCGTGCGGCCCGTGGACGCCCTGGCCCAAGACGCCGCCGTGCGACCCTCCGGTCCCGCCGTGGAAAAGACGCTGCAAGGTGGCCGTCATTATAAAATATCCTACCCCAAGATGGGCTCGGTCCATGTCTGGGTACCGAAGGGCTACGTGCGAAAAACAGCCGGCATCGTCGTCTACCTGCACGGGTACCACACCACGGTGGACAAGGCCTTCGTCGACCACAAGCTCGTGGAGCAGTTCGCAAAGAGCCGGCAGAACGCGCTGTTCATCGTGCCCGCCTGCCCGTCCGGCAAGGACGAGGCCGTGGTGTGGAGCTCCCTCTCCCAATTGAAGAAGTCCATCCAGGCCGCCAACATCCGCCTGCCCGACGGCGAGACCGTGGTGGCCGCCCACAGCGGCGGGTTCCGCACCGTACGTCGCTGGACCGACAACCGCCTGCTCAAGCAGATCATCCTGCTCGACGCCATGTACGGCGGCTTCAACGAGTTCAAGGAGTTCATCGCCACCGGCGCCCGGGCCGCGCATCGCCGCATGATCCTGGTGACCTCCGACACCGACAACCAGACCCGTCAGTTCACCAGGGAGTTCTCCTTCGCCGTGACCCGCACCGGGGTGCCCGCGGATTTCTCGGGCTTCACCTCCCGGGAGAAGAAGAGCCGGCTCCTCTACATCAAGTCCCAGTACGACCATTACGCCATCATCACCTCCATGGCCGTGCTCCCCGTGTTTTTGCGCCTCACCCCTCTCCGCCTGCTGCCGTGACCCCGGGGCGGGCGGGGACCGGCGCCCCTCCCGGAGTATTTGCGCTGACCCGCCCCCGATGGTATTTTCGCCCCACGAAGCCGGTCGCCGGACGACGGCCGCCCCAACCCCTCGCCGCAAAGGATGCGCGTCATGCTGTTCACGCCGTTTGGAACCGAACCCGAGACCCTGGTGATCACCCCGGAGCTGGCCCGGGAGGCGCGGCTCGCGGAGTGGGGCGCCGGCTTCGCCCTGGGCACCGCCGGCTACCGCGACCTGCTCGATCCGCAGGACTTCTTCTCCCCGAGGGTCCCGTTCTCGGCCATCACGATGGGGATCATCGCCACGGCCCGGGCCGACGTCGCGCGGCGCCAAGGCATCTGGAGCCTGCACATCGGCGGCGAGGTGCGGCCGCACACCCAGAAGTTCATCGACCTGTGCGCCCGCGTGTACGCCGCCGCGGGGATCACCGTCCACCTCCAGGGCGGATCCGCGCGCACCACCCCCATCTGGCTGAGCTCGTTCGGCGTGTTCCACTACGGGCTCGGCGGGGGCGAGAACTTCACCGCCAGCCACAGCCAGAGCTTCAAGGGCGGCTGGAAGCCCATGGACGAGCACGGCATGCAGTTGCTGGGCCTGGCCGGCGAGATCCAGGCCCGCGTCCGCGAGTTGTGCGCCGGGCTCGGGGACGGCTCCCTCGCGATCCCACTGGCCGCCGCCACCGACGCGCGCATCCTGCGTGACTTCGATCCGCTGCCGGCCTACGTGGAGTCCCTGGGCCGGCTCCTGGATCCCGCCGGCTTCGACGCCATCCGCGCCGCCCTGCACGACGGCCTGAAGGTCGCCATCTGCACCGAGGGCGGCTCCATGGGCGCCGCCGCGCGGCGGATCTTCGACCTGCTGGGCTTCCCAATGGACGCGCGCGGCATCACCTTCCTGTTCGAGCCCGAGAGCGAGGACTACCACGGCATCGGCCAGCTCGACGGCGCCAACCACGGCGTCGATCCGGGCAAGTGGCAGATCTACAAGCACGTGGGCGCCCAGGACCTGCTCGGGCGGGGCGCCGCCGACGTCGTCTTCATCTGGGATCCGGACGGCGACCGGTTCAACATCGTCACCACCGCCCCCGCGGCGCTGGCGGAAAAGGCCCGCGCAGCCGGGCTCGAGGTCGACCCCCTCGACGGCACCCGCTGCCTGGTGTACTTCAAGCCCAACCAGATCTACTTCCTGCTCACCGCGCTGCGGATGCAGAGCCTGGCCGAGGCCGGGCTCCTCGGGAAGGTGGATCTGGTGGCCGCCATCACCTACCCCACCTCACGCTCGATCCTGGCGGTGGCCGAGGCCATCGCGGCCGAGCACGGCGCTCGCGTCGCCACCGTGCTGGTGCCGGTGGGCTTCAAGTACTTCGGCGAGCTCGTGGCCTCGGCCCAGGACCAGGTCCGCGCGGGCCGCCCCGAGGTCACCTTCACCGAGGCCACCGGACGCGTCCGCTCCCTGGGGCGCGACCCGCGGTTCCTGATCATGGCCGAGGAGAGCGGCGGCGCCGCCATGGGCACGCTGGAGTGGGTGCCCAACCGCGACGGCACCGCGGCCTCCCTCGCGCTCAAGGAGAAGGACGGCTTCCAGGTCGGCCTGTTCACCTTGCTCGCCGCCGCCCGCCTGCGCGCGGCCGGCTCCTCCTTCGCCCAGTGGTACCTGGACCTGCTGGCCCGCCACCCGATCCCGTACGCCGCCTACGAGCGCCAGGACATCACGCTCTACGACGAGAGCCTGAAGGGGGACGCCCGCCGCGAGGCCCAGGCGGCCGCCAACCGCCTCAAGGACGGCCTGGTCTCCTACTTCCGGGCGCTCACCACCCTCCCGCCGGCCGAGGCCACCGAACGGCTGCGCGCGGACCTGTCGGATCCGGCGTTCCCGGCCATCCGCGACGCGTTCTGGGCCCAGGACGGATCCTTCCTCGAGTTCGACGGCGCCTGGTTCGAACTGCGCGCCTCGGGCACCGACGCCGTGCTGCGCTACTACTTCGAGGGCTCGGACCCGGCCACGGTGCACCGCCTGAACAGCTCGTTGGCATCCCTGCGTCCCTGACCCCTCCCCCGGAGTTGGCCACCCATGTTCTTCCATCTCTCCCTCTGGCTCAAGGATCTGTCCGACAGTTTCACGTTCTTCAACATCTTCCGCTACCTGTCGACGCGCGTCGTGCTGGCCACCCTCACCGCCCTGGTGATCTCCTTTCTGCTCTCGCCGTGGTTCATCCGGCGGCTGCAGTCGCAGCAGCTGGCCCAGCCCATCCGCAGCGACGGCCCCGAGACCCACTTCGCCAAGCAGGGGACCCCCACCATGGGCGGCACCCTGATCCTGTTCGCGCTGGTGCTCCCCACGATCCTGTGGGCGGATCTGTCCAACGTCTACGTGTGGATGGTGCTCACCGTGACCGCGCTCTACGGCGTGCTGGGCTTCCTCGACGACTACCTCAAGGTCAGCAAGAAGAACTCCAAGGGCCTGGCCGGCCGCTACAAGCTCATCTTTCAGTTCCTCATCGCCGGCGGCATGCTGTGGTACGTGTTCGGAACAGAAGCCACCGGCCTGCCGCTGGACGTCCGCACGAAGCTGGCCCTGCCGCTCCTGGGCGTGGACTCCTACCCCGTGCTGCCCCTGGTCGTCTTCATCCTGCTGTCCATGGTGGTCATCGTGGGCGCGTCCAACGCCGTCAACCTCACCGACGGCCTCGACGGCCTGGCCATCGGCCCGGTCATCCTCAACGCCTTCGTGTTCATGATCCTGGCCTACGCCCATGGCGCGGTGTTCTGGGGCAAGCCCGTGGCCGAGTACCTGAAGATCATCCACCTGCCCGGCGTGGAGGAGTTGATCATCTACTGCGGCGCCATGATCGGCGCCGGGATCGGCTTCTTGTGGTACAACACCTACCCCGCCTCGGTGTTCATGGGGGACGTGGGCTCCCTCGCCCTGGGCGGCGGTCTGGGCACGCTGGCGGTGCTCACCAAGAACGAGGTCGTGCTGATCCTGTCCGGGGGCATCTTCGTCATGGAGGCCCTCTCGGTGATGATCCAGGTCGCCTATTTCAAGCTCTCGGGGGGCAAGCGCATCTTCCTGATGGCCCCCATCCACCACCACTTCGAGAAGAAGGGCTGGGCCGAACCCAAGGTGATCGTGCGTTTCTGGGTTATTTCTTTCATCCTTGCTCTATTCGCCATCGTCACCCTGAAACTGCACTGACGACGGGTCCCGGCCCATCATCCACATGACCGATGGATTTGGCCGTCGACCGCGGTATAATGCGTCGTCATGATTTTTCTTTACCGACCCACTCTCCGGATACCAAAAAAATTATGGAGCGTGACATGATCCGGTCGATCCTGCCAATATTCTGGATTCTCGCCATCGCCGGCGCCGCCGCCTGCGGAAACCCCGACGACGCGCAACTCACCGACGATCCGGACTCCTGGTTCCTGGCCGACGAGGCGGCCGGCTGGGAGCTGGTCGACCTCGAGGCGGTGACCGGGTGGCGGGTGATCGGCCTACCCCTGCCGGCGCCCGAGCGCGCCACGGTCCGCGCCCTGTACCACGCCCTTCTCCACGACGGGGACGGCCCCGGCCGGCCTCTCCCGGTGGCGGGCCTCCTCCAGGACGTCCGCCTCTTCGCCCGGGACCGCGCGCTGGCCGCCATCCTCGACGCCGGCGGAAAACTGTGGCTCTGGGACGTGGGCTCCGGCGCGGTCTCGGCGCTGGCCGAGGGGGTCTTCCCCGGCTTCGCGTTCTCCCCCGACGGCCGGCGTCTGGCGTTCTCGGCGGGCCAGATCCCCGACCTGGACCTGTACGTCATGACGCTGGACTCGCGCGAGGTCGTCCGGCTCGCCCACGAGAACGGCCCCGCGACCGGCCCCGCCTTCTCCCCGGACGGCACCGAGGTGGCGTACGTCAGTTCCGTGGGCGGCTACGCCTCCATCGCTGCGGTATCCGTCATGGGCGGGACCCCCCGCCGGCTGACCAACCGCGACCTGCCCGTGGACGGCACCCCCGTGCACTCCTCCCGGCAGGCGCCCTTCCCCGAGAGCCGGCGGCCGATGCTGTGGACCGCGGACGGCCTGTTCTTCGAGCACGCCGGCGGCCTGGTCCAACTTTCCGAGGCCGGACGCGTGGTCGCCCGCTGGCCCGGCGCGCGCTTCCCCGTGGGCGCGAACGGGAGGGTCCTGCACGTGGCCAACGGCGTCCTGCGACCCCTGACGCAACCGGAGGTGGCGCGATGAGACGTTCCCTCCTCCTGATCGTCCTGGCGCTGGCCATGGCTCCCTCGGCCCACAGCGCCCGGCTGCGCCGCCCGTTCTCCCAGTCCATCGGGGTGAACTACGGCTTCGATCACAACGGCAGCGCCTCGGGCTGCGTGGACTACGGCTGCGGCGGCGTGTGCTACAACACCCACACGGGCACGGACTTCCCCCTGCCCCTAGGCACCGCCGTGCTGGCCA
>Ga0302247_1002820_pt1 | contig 10729 bp, 10 predicted proteins | sample AAG_UR_Ile_MG_FD_193529 | JGI IMG/M metagenome (GOLD analysis project Ga0302247, IMG submission 193529) | Enriched activated sludge microbial communities from anaerobic digester in WTTP, New Holstein, Wisconsin, United States - AAG_UR_Ile | ecosystem: Engineered > Bioreactor > Anaerobic >...
GGCGTTTTTTTCCGCCACCGCCAGAGCTTTTTCGTCCAGGTCCACCGAAACGACCCTCTTCGCCCCGGCGCGGGCTGCGGAAATGCCGAAGCCTCCGGTGTAGCAGAACAGGTCCCAGACCTCCTTTCCGGCGGCCAGCCCCGCGGCGGCGATGCGATTGTCCCGCTGGTCCAGGAAGTATCCGGTCTTGTGCCCCGAGGACAGGTCCACCCCGATGGTCAGGCCGTTTTCCCGGATATCGACGGTGGTCGGCGGAGGATAACGGCGGGCGGGCCCGTCGAAGGGGACTCCTTCGTTTTTCTCCGTTTTGGGATCCGGACGGAAGGCGATCCGGCTGCCGGGATACAGTTTCTCCAGAGCTTCCGCGAAGAGAGGCGCCAGAGGGATGTAGCCGGCGCTGAAGGGTTCCATAACCAGAAGGCCGGCGAATTTGTCGATCACCAGGCCGGAAAAACCGTCGGCCTCGCCATGGATGAGCCGGTAACTGTCGGATATCCGGGGGATCTGCAGGGTGTTCTCCCGGAACTCCTTGGCCGCCGTAAGGCGCCGGGTGATGAAATCCCCGTCGACGGCTTCCCGGGGGTCCCTGGTCAGGAGCCGAATGGCGATGGTCCGGCGGGGGTGATAGAAACCGCGGCCCGCGAAGTCTCCGTTCCGGGTCAGAACTTCGACAAGGGTCCCCGGATCGGGTCTCCGCCGGGGGTGCTGCACCATTTTGCTGAAAATCAGCGGGTGGCGGGTGTTGTATTCGGTTTTGAGGTGGATTTTCACCGGCCCATGATAGCGAAAGAGGTCCCCCCGTGCAAGACAAGGGGGGGCTTGGGAGGCGCCCGAAGCGCCCGGGGAAGCGCCCGGGGACGGAGGTCCGGCTGGGGGAGGCTTTCCCCGGGGCGCTGGGGACGGAGGTTCGGCTGGGGGCGGTTTTCCCTGGGCGCCGGGGACGGAGGTTCGGCTAGGGGCGGCTTTCCCCGAGGCGCCCGGGGACGGAGGTTGACAGGGACCCCCGTATTGTGTATAAAAGGCCATGATCTTGCCGCTGGATCTTCTGAACAGCTACGAAAAGAACATTTACGAACTCACCTGCGCCGCTATCCGCCGGGCCTATCAGATCACCATCGCCGGGGACGAAGAGGTGGAAGCGAACAACGGAAAGGTCGTTTCCGTCAGCATCAAACAGATCCTCACCAACAAAGTCGTTTTCAGACTGGAAGAATGAGCGCCGGCGGGGCTCATGAAAAAGCCTTTCGCCCTGCTCCTTTTCGGCCCCACGGGGGTCGGTAAAACCGAGCTCCTTCTGCGTCTGTTCGCCGGTCGTGCCGAAGTCATCAGCGCCGATTCCATGCAGGTTTACCGGGGCCTGGATATCGGCACGGCAAAACCCGACCCGGACCTTCTGCGATCTCTTCCCCACCATCTCATCGACATTCGGGATCCCCGGGAGCAGTACACCGTGGGGGATTTCGTGTCCTCCGCCGAGAAGCTGATCATCTCCATCGGGGACGGAGGCAAGATTCCCGTCGTCTCCGGCGGCACGGCTTATTACTTCCGCAACCTCATCTTCGGCCTGCCCCCCGCGCCGCCGGCGGACATGGGGGTCCGGGCCAGGCTCGAAGAGGAATGCGCCCTGCAGGGGACGGAGGAGATGCACCGGCGGCTCCGGAGGGAAGACCCCATGGCGGCGGACCGGATCTCCCCCCGGGACCGATACCGGATCCTTCGGGCTCTGGAGGTGCGGGACATTTCCGGTCGGCCCCTTTCCTCTTTTCCCGTTCCGGACAGTCCGCGGAAGGACATGGACTTTCTTGTGGTGGGACTGACCCGGCCCCGGGAGGAACTCCACCGCCGCATCGATGAACGGGTGGAGGCCATGTTCCGCCGGGGCCTTCCGGGGGAGGTGGCGGGTCTCATGAGGAGGGGCTTCACCGACAACGATCCGGGCTTGAAGGGGATAGGCTACCGGGAGTTTTTTTCCCTCAAAAACGATGGCTGCCTGCGGCTCAAGGATGCCGCGGAACTCATCAAAACCGCTTCCCGGAGGTTCGCCAAGCGGCAGCTGACCTTTTTCCGGAGTCTCCCCGGGGTCCTGTGGGTCCACCCTGACGATGACGCCGAACTGAGCCGAATTTTCTCTCCCTTTTTCTGAGGCGGGGAGGGCCGGCGACCGAAACCGCCGCCGTCCATTTCTCTTTCCCGCGTCTTGTGATTTTCCCCCCTTCGATTAAACTGATAGGGAGAAACGAGGAGAAACAGGGATGAAAGAGCGGATCGCCGGATTGATTCATTTCATGTACGGCCGGGAGGCCGGGGAGCCGGTTATCGAGGAACTCATGGACATTCTCGATGAGTTCAGGACGAAGCTGACGGCGCCGGAGGATTATGCCGGGGGTTTCCCGCTTTCGGAGAAGGACTCCTTCCTGATAACCTACGCCGATCAGTTCCGGGAAGCGGGGCGGCCCCCCCTGGCTACGCTGAAGGATTTTCTGGACACCTATCTCCATGGCCTGGTCGAAGGTGTTCATATCCTGCCCTTTTTCCCCTCCACCGGGGATGACGGGTTTTCGGTGGCGGATTTCCAGGCCGTCGATCCGGATTGGGGGACCTGGCAGGACATCGAGGATATCGCCGGGGAGTACGGGCTCATGATGGATCTGGTGCTGAACCACGTGTCGAAATCCAGCCGCTGGTTCCAGGGATTTCTCCGGGACGAGGAGCCCTACCGGGATTATTTCATCACCGTTCCCCCGGGGACCGATGTTTCCGGGGTGTTCCGCCCCCGCACTCACCCTCTCCTGACGGAATTCGACACGGCTGCGGGGAGGAAGCTGGTCTGGACCACCTTCAGCGAAGACCAGGTGGACCTCAATTACGCGAACCCCCGGGTTCTGCTGGAGATGATCCGGGTATTTCTGTTTTATGTGGAAAAGGGAGCCCGGGCGATCCGGCTCGATGCGGTGGCCTTTCTCTGGAAGGAGCCGGGCACCCCCTGTCTGCACCACCCGAAGACTCATGGGGCGGTCAAGCTTCTCCGGGCCATCGTCCAGGAGGTCTGCCCCTGGGTGATACTGATCACCGAAACGAATGTTCCCCACCGGGAGAATCTTTCGTACTTCGGAGAAGGGGACGAGGCCCATCTGGTCTACCAGTTTGCGCTGCCGCCCCTTCTCCTGCACGGCTTCATGAAGGGCGATTCGAGCTTCCTGCAAGGCTGGGCCCGGGATATCCGCTCACCCGGTCCCGGAATGTCCTTTTTCAATTTTTGCGCCTCCCACGACGGCATCGGTGTATTGCCCGCCCGGGACATCCTTCCGGAGGAACAACTGGCCTCCGTCTATTCCGCCGTGCAGGCCCGGGGCGGGCTCATCAGCCACAAATCAACGGCCCAGGGGAACATACCCTACGAGCTGAACATCAACTGTTTCAGCGCAATTTCCGAACCGGAGCTGTCCGGGCCCCTGCGGGTCAGGAAGTTCATCGCCTCCCAATCCATTCTTCTGGCCATGCCCGGGGTGCCGGGAATATACGTTCACAGCCTCATCGGTTCGGAAAACTGGATCCAGGGCGTCCGGGAGTCGGGAATGAATCGCAGGATAAACCGGCAGAAACTGGACTACGGGAAGGTCCAGGACGAATTGTCCACCCCCGACACGATCCGGGAGAGGATCTTCGCGGGATTCGAAATTCTTCTGATGGCCCGGATCGCCGAACCGGCTTTTCACCCCCTGGCGGCATCCCGCGTGGTTCCCACGGCAGGAAATGTATTCGCCCTCCTTCGGATCCGGAGGGATCAGGACGGTCCCGGCCGGGTTCTCTGTCTGGCGTCCCTGTCGCCGAAGGATGCGGAGGTCTCCTTTTCCGCCCGGGAACTGGATATGAACGGGGAGCGCCTGTTCACCGACATCATAAGCGGGGACGTGGTTTACCCCTCCTGGGAGGCGGAAAACAGGTTTTCCATGACCCTGGGGCCCTTCGAGGCGCTATGGCTCCGTTACGGGACGGGAGATTAGGACCTGGGGCCGGAAAGCCGCCTCTTCGCGTCCGATGCGGCTTCCTGGAGGGTCAAACCCTCGCGGGTTTCCCGCCGTTCCAGGTCCCGGAGGCTGACTCGTCCCGTTCCCGCAGGATCGATGAAAATTCCCAGGGGGATTCCTTTCTTCTCCGCGAAGGCGAACTGCTTCGCCGGCTTCTGGGCCTCCGGATAGACCTCCGCGGATAGTCCTTCCGCCCGCAGGGCGGCGGCAGCGGCATGGCAGGCGGGAAGGTCCGCATCCCCGGTGTGGAAGATCAGGATATCGGTGGACGCTTCCCGGGCCGGTTTTTTTCCCAGCTCGTCCAGAGCCGCCAGGAGGCGATCCAGGCCGATGGAGGCGCCGACGCCGGGAAGCTTTTCCGTGGTGTAGAGGGACGCCAGGTCGTTATATCGGCCCCCGGAGCATACGGACCCGATGGCCGGGATTTCGGTGAGGAAAGTTTCAAAGACGATGCCGGTGTAGTAATCCAGGCCCCGGGTGATGGAGGGGTCGAGGATGAAGGTCTTTTCGATATCCAGGGCCTTCATCCAGGACAGGATGGAGGCGATCCGACGGGTATCCTCCGCCTCCGTCCCCGCCAGGCGAATCATCTTTCCCAGGGTGTCGTCGTTCGAATCGCCGGGTCGGATATAATCCAGGATGATCGAAGCCGCCGCATCGCCGGCGAGTCGGGCAAGGGCGCTCCGGACCTCCTCCTCGCCGACTTTATTGATCTTGTCCACGGTGCGGAGTATGTCCACGGATTTTTCCGCCAGTCCCAGATTGCCCAGAACCCGGTTGAACACCCCCCTGTGGGAGAAACGAATCTCCACCCCCTCGATCCCCAAGTCGAGAAAGGACCTTCGCATGACCAGCAGGATCTCGAAATCCGCGGACGCCGAGTCGGTTCCCACGGTGTCGAAATCGCACTGCATGAACTCCCGATACCGGCCGCGCTGAGTGTTTTCCCCCCGAAAGACCTTGGCGATGTGGTAGCGCTTGAAGGGGAGGTACAGCTCGTGAAAATGGCCCGCCATGAAACGGGCGAAGGGAACGGTCAAATCGAATCGCATCGCCACATCCCGCCCGCCCTGGTCGGTGAAACGATACATCTGTTTGTCCGTCTCGCCGCCGCCTTTGCCGAGAAGGACTTCGGTGTATTCCAGGACCGGCGTGTCGATGGGCAGAAAACCGAAGCTCCGGAAGGTCTTTTCCAGGACCCCCTGGACCCGCAGGCGCTCCATTTCGGATTCAGGAAGGAAATCGCGGAACCCCTTCAGAATTTTCGGTTTGATGAGATCGTCCATGGCCTCACTATGCGGAAAAGGACGGAAGTTTTCAAGTCCCGCCGGATTTTCGAGGGACGGAGGATGGTATTCACACCTGCCGCCGGATTTTTGGGGGACGGAGGATGTCATTCACACCTGCCGCTGGATTTTCGAGGGACGGAGGATGGCATTCAATCGAGCGCGCCGACTTTTTTCGAGGGACGGAGGATGGCGCCGCTTTCCGGCTTGACACCCGGTGGGGTTTTTCCCTAATGTTTTGGATCATGGGAGAAGGTATCTTCGATGAAAAGGGAGAGAAAACGATGAAAATAGCGGTTCCCGTGCACAACGGCATGATCGACGGCCATTTCGGTCACTGTGAGGGTTTCAGCGTGTTCACCGTGGGAGAGGGCAGCGCCCTGGTGGCGGAAGAGTCGGTCAAATCGCCCGCGGGCTGCGGCTGCAAGTCGAATATCGCCTCGATCCTGTCGGGCATGGGAGTGACGCACCTCATTGCCGGCGGCATGGGGGAGGGGGCCGTGCGGACGCTTTCGGCCAACGGCATTTCGGTGATCCGCGGGGTCAGTGGTCCCGCCCGGGCCGCCGCCGAAGCTTTGGCCCGGGGAACGCTGGCGGACTCGGGTGAAAACTGCGGCGGCCATGATCATGGCCACCAGGGGGGCTGCCACTGAACGGTGGCTCCCAGGGGACGGAGGAGCTGTGACCCGAGGGGGACGGAGGACACGGGAAATGCCCGGGCGTCGCCCGGGGGGTGTTCTTTCGTCACCCTTCGGTGTCGAGGCGCCCTGGAGAGGATCGCCGTTTCCGTCGGGAGGGGACGGAGGCGGACCCGTCAGATTTTTCCCAGGCTGAAGTTTCCCTGAATTTTGAAGTGGTTTCCGTCCCGATACACATCCAGGCGACGTTCCGGGAAGTGGATCGGAAGGAGTTCCTTGACCTTCGCCGCGGTGGCCTCGTAAATTTCCCGCCGCACGTCCTCGTCGACGTCGTCGAGGGTCGCCATGGTGACGTCGATCAGGTACCCGCGGCCCCGCTGCGAGCCATACCCGGCGGTAAAATCCGCGCCGATGTTGAACAGTCCGTCGGCTTGGGGATTTTCCGTGGCGCCCCTCTCGGGCCGGGCCGGATGCAGGGTGTAGGCGGAGCCATAGGAATCTTCGATATATGAGTCGACTTCATCGAACATCTTTTTGAGCCTCGCGTCGAAGGCCTGCTGTTTGGGATGGTACATGGGGTCTCTCCGGGGCTTATCCGCCGTCGGCCGCTCCAGGGCTGCCTTCCAGACCTAATTCCCGCGCCACGGTCCGCATGCCCATAATGGTCTCGGTTATCAGTTCCGAGAGATCCATCCCCAGCATGTTCGCGCCCTTTTCGATGATGCTCCGGTCCACCCCGGCGGAAAAGGCTTTTGCCCCCCATTTTTTTTTCACCGACTTGGCCGTCATGTCCAGGATGCTGCGGGAAGGCCGCACCAGGGCGGTGGCGGAAACCAGTCCGGTAAGCTCGTCGGCGGCGAACAGGACTTTTTCCATCCGGTGCACCGGCTCGATGTCGGTGCAGATGCCCCACCCGTGACTCTGCACGGCGCGGAGGTATTCCGCAGGCCATCCGGCGCCGTTCAGAATGTCGACGCACTTCCAGCAGTGCTGATCGGGGTACTGTTCGTAATCGATGTCGTGGACAAGGCCCACCACTCCCCAGAACTCCTCGTCTTCCCCGAACTTGCGGGCGAAATGGCGCATCACCGCTTCCACCGCCAGGGCGTGCTTGATGAGGTTGTCGGTCTTGGTGTGGGTGGTCAGCAGCTGCCAGGCGTCCGCCCGGGTCGGCTTTGTATTCATGCTCATCACTCCTCGCTCAGTCGATATCGAGGCTGATGGAGACGGGACAATGGTCCGAACCCATGACCTCGGAACGTATTCCGGCGGACAGGACTTTCGGCCGGAAACGGTCGTTGACGCAGTGATAATCGATCCTCCAGCCGATGTTTTTTTCCCGGGCTTTGAAGCGGTAGCTCCACCAGGTGTACTGTCCCGGTTCTGCATTGAACAGCCGGAAAGAGTCGGAAAAACCGGAGGAGGTGAACCTGTCCATCCAGGCCCGCTCCTCAGGAAGGTAGCCGGGGTTTTTTTCGTTGGCTTTCGGGTTGGCCAGGTCAATGGGTTTGTGGGCGATGTTGTAGTCTCCGCAGATCACCAGATCCCGTCCCTCCGACACGATACCCGAGGCGAAATCCAGCATGGCGTCACAGAACTCGATTTTATAGTCGAGTCGGGCGCCTTCTTCCTGGCTGTTCGGGAAATAGGCGTTGATCAGGCTGAAGGAAGGGTAGTCCAGAATCTGGACCCGCCCCTCGTCGTCGAATTTCGATATCCCCAGGTTTCCCACCCGCGAAGGTTTTTCCCGGGTATATACCGCGACTCCGCTGTATCCCTTCTTTTTCGCGCAGGCCCAATAGCTCGTCCAGCCCTCGGGGGAGCCGAGCTCACCGGTGAGCTGGTCTTCCTGAATTTTTGTTTCCTGGAGGCAGACTATCTGCGCGCCGCAACCGGCGAGCCATGAGAGAAAACCCTTCCGTTCCACGGCCCTGATCCCGTTGACGTTCCAGGACAGTATTTCCGTCATGATTCGAGGAATTTCTTGTAGTTGTACATTTTATCGCTGAGACGCGCCGCCAGGTACGGACTGGCTTTTTTCAGAAGTCGAAGGATGGTTTGTGACTCCTCCAGGTATTCCTGTCTCTTTCTCAATTCCCAATGGGCGGGCGGTTCCCGCAAATTCCAGGCCCGATCGGCGAGCTTCACCATCCAGATTTCCTTTTTCTGCTGCATGATCCTTTCCAGCGAGTCTTCCATCTGGCGCTTTTTCGGGAGATCCTGGTTTTTCGTCAGAGCGCTGACGCCATCGGCGACTTCCCGTCCGAACCGGTCCAGAATGATTTCGTAGGTAAGGGCGGTATCTTCGATGGTGTCGTGCAGAAGGGCGCATTGCATGACCAGATTGGGGTCTTCCACTTCCTCGATGACGGCGGCTCGGAGGGCCTCGATGCAGACTCCCACCAGATGAACGATGTACGAATAATTTTTCCCCGGCACGAACTGACCCTCATGGGCAGAGGCGGCAAAGTGCAGGGTATCGTCGAATAGATCCGGATTCCACATGCCTACAGTATAGCGGATTATTTCCTTCCGGGAAAGACATGAAACAGGACTCTCATGACCGCGCGGCGTCGAGTTCGGCGGCGAGTTTTTCCCAATCCCGGTGGCAGTTCTCCCGTTCCCTTTCGTTATGGGCGATTTTTTCCATAACGGCCTTCACCCGACTCCCATCCTCGTACACCTCCGGGAGGGACAGTTCCCGCTGAAGCGTTCGGTTCTCCTCTTCCAATTCCTCTATCCGGGCGAGAATCGCCTCTTCCCGCCTCTCGAGACGGCCCAGAGCGCTTTTCCTGCGCTTCGCGTCTTCCCGGCTCAGCCGGGAGGATGAAGGCGGAACTTTGGCGGAAGGGGCAGCCGGTCCTTCAGGAGGGAGGCCGCCCTCCTGTGAGATCCGGAAAAGGTAATAATCGTAGCCGCCGGGAAAGAGCCGGGGGGGAAGCCCCTCCCGGAGTTCCAGCACCTTGTCCGCCAGGCCCTCGATGAAGTAACGATCGTGGGAGACGAAAACCAGGGTCCCGGAAAACTCCCGCAGAGCGTCGAGGAGAACGTCCTTAGAACTCATGTCCAGGTGGTTCGTGGGTTCGTCGAGAATGAGCAGATTGGCCGGTCTCAGAAGCATTTTCAACAGGGAAAGACGGTTCCTTTCCCCGCCGCTCAGAACCCGGGCAGGCTTGTACACATCATCCCCCCGGAACAGGAAGGCACCCAGCAGGTTCCGTATCTTCGGGAAAAGAGCCGTGGGGCAGACCTCCTCGATTTCCTCCATCACCGAACGGGCGTTTCCCGGGGTTTCGTCCCGATCCTGGGCGAAGTACCCGACCCGCACCCCTGTTCCGTAATCGATTCGGCCGGAGAACTCAGTGTCCACCCCCGCCAGGATCCGCAGCAGGGTGGATTTTCCCGCGCCGTTGCGGCCGGTGACGACGAGCTTGTCCCCCCGGTTCAGGTCGCAGCTCAAATCCCGCAGCACGGGGACGGAGGAGTAATATTTGGACAAACCCTGCACCGACAGGACTCTGCTTCCCGAATGAGGGGGCTTGGGGAAGGAGAAGTGCATTTTTTTCATGCTTTCCGGGATTTCGATGGGGATGATCTTCTCCAGCTGTTTTATCCGGCTTTGCACCATGGCGGCTTTCGAGGCATTGTACCGGAACCGGCGGATGAACTCCTCCTGCCGGGCGATTTCCTCCTGCTGGTTCCGGTAACTCTCCTTCAGCGCCGCGAGTTCCGCCTCCCGTCTTTTCTCGTAAGCGGTGAAGTTGCCGGTGTAACGGGTGACCCGTCCGGAGAAAATTTCGATCACCTCGCTGACGGTGACGTCGAGAAAGTAGCGGTCGTGGGACACGATGAGGGCGCCGCCGGGGAAGGTCTTCAGATAGTCCTCCAGCCAGACGCGGGCCTCAATGTCCAGGTAGTTCGTCGGCTCATCCAGCAGAAGAATGTCCGGGGCTTCCAGCAGAATTTTCGCCAGAGCGATGCGCATCTGCCATCCTCCGGAGAATTCCTCCGAGGGACGGAGCTTGTCCGCGGTGGAAAAACCAAGACCCTGGAGAACGGCATCGATTCTTTCCCGCCGGGAATAGTAGCCGGAGTTCTCCACAAGCTCCTGGTGCCGGTGCAGAGCATCCAGGAGCCGCAGCGTTTCCTCGCTCTCCTCCGTGGCGGCGGCGAGCTTTTTCCCAATCAGGTCGATGGTGTCGAGATGCCGGCGTATTTCATCGAAGGCCCTTTCCGCCTCCTCCTCCAGGGAGGATCCGCCATGTATGATCCCCGACTGAGGAAGATAGGATACCCGGGTCTCCTTCTGGACGATACGAGAGCCGGAATCGGGCGGCTGTTCACCCACCAGAATCCTCATCAGAGTGGTTTTCCCGCTGCCGTTCGCTCCGGTCAGCGCGGCACGAGTCCCGGACATCAGATTGAGGTTGACGTCTTTGAGAAGCTGCCGCCCGCCGAAGGCCAGTGATATTCCCGAGAGCTGGACGAAGGCCATGGAATCAGCTGGTGGCGAAAAAAACGACCAGGGAATTCATGCTTTCCCGCCGAACCACGCCGTCCTCGATATTCGCCGGCGGGACATGGACGAAACGGACTCCCCCGTCGGTGTACCGGTAAAGGAAGGATGTTTTTGTCCCGCCGAACCGAAACGTGGCGACTCCATCGTACTTTTCCTTGATTTCCCGACCGATGAAAACGGAAAACTCGATTTTTCCTGTTCCCTGAGTTCCTTTGGGAATCGCTGCGGGAACAAGTCGTTCGAAATCCGTCCAGTTGA